>Ga0315909_10002513_pt1 | contig 23474 bp, 34 predicted proteins | sample LakEriMetagenome_11_FD_203527 | JGI IMG/M metagenome (GOLD analysis project Ga0315909, IMG submission 203527) | Freshwater fungal communities from buoy surface, Lake Erie, Ohio, United States - Buoy 2 MA125 | ecosystem: Environmental > Aquatic > Freshwater > Lake | place: USA: Lake Erie, Ohio...
CTTGACCGCCCCTCCCTTAGCGTCCACGCTTGGCTGCGCGGCGCTCAGCGCGGTTGGCTGGCTGCGGTGCGCGCCGTCGCGCGGTCATCATCTCGATCAACGGTTTCCAACTCGCATTGTAGAGAGCGGTCTGATCGTAGCGCTTCATCTCCGCAGCAACAGCCCCCCTATCCACCTTGCCTGCTTTTGTTTCTTCGTAGACTTCCTGCAGGGCAGTGACGATCGCGGCCACGTTCGGGATCGCAAAGAACGAACCCTGGAACTCATCCCATACGCGCTGCACTGGAACCTTCTTGCCGTGCGCGCCCACAAGTTCAGGCTGCGCGCTGAAGTCAGACACGATGACTGGCGTGCCGCACGCTTGGCTCTCTACTGCAGGGATGCCGAAGCCTTCGCCCATCGAGGTGAGTAGCTGCACGTCAGCCGCTGAGTAGAGCGAGGCGATCGCATCCTGAGGGATGCCGTTGCGGAACTGGATTGGATGCGGGTATCGCACGCGCTGGCTGTCTACGCCGGTTGCCTGCATCAAGCGCGGGAGGTTGACCCCTTCGCTCAGTCCTTGTGGCTCGGTGTGGATCATCCAATAGACATCAGGTCGGTCACGCATAAAGGTTGCCATTGCGTCTGCCATCTCACCGAACGCCTTGCGGATCGGGATGCGTCCACGGTTCGCAGCATTGGTCACGACAAGGAAGCAATCCTCAGGCAAGCCCATCGCCGAGCGTGCGCCCTTCCCTCTGTCGTTAAACACGGTCAGGTCAATGCCGTGTGGGATGTAGGTGACTTCTTCTCTTGGCACGCCAGCCTTCAGCAGTTCTTGTTCACCGAAGCGGCTCATTGCAATGGCGTGATGACCACCTTCTGCAAGGAAGCGTGCGACGAGTGGTGGTAGAGGCTGGTGATCTACTGGCGTCCAGCACGCAAGGTTCAAGTCCTTGAAGCCGTCAACGCCGACTAAAGGCCACAAATCAAACAATAAAACCGAGAAGCCTGGCTGATCGCCGATCCAACTCTTGATGTTCTCTGGTGCAGCGTCAATCGAGTAACGCATCAAGCCTTCAGGAAGGATGGGGTGACCGTGTGTGCAGTTCATTAGGAACTGTGCGCCGTGGTTGGCGACAATGGCAGGCTCGTGTCCGTCCTTCACCATCTGATGGACAACCTGTGCCGACTGCATCCCATAGCCACTTGGGATTGCACAGCTGTTGGAGTACCAAGCGATGCGGCTCATTGTCCTCTCCTCCTATTTGTGCCTGGTCAGGCGACCGTGGCACTGTCTACATAGTACCCGAAGGCGATGCTCAGGTGCAAGGAGCGGACCGCCTTTGCTGAGCGGATCAAGATGGTCAACGGTCAGGTTGCTGGTCTTGCCGCACACCTCACACCACGGACGCTTGCTCCGTATCTGGCTGCTGAGCTTCTTCCACGCAGGGTCAAGGTATGGGTTTGGCTTCCCCTGCTGCCATCGGTAGGTTGCAGCGCGCTTGTGCATCGCGCATCTGTTGCCGTTCGGCGTAAGGATGCCGCAGTCAAGGCAGGGTCGTTGGAAGGTCACGCCTTCGGGAACTCAGGCAGAGGTAGCCCAGGCGCGATCACCTTTGCCAAGTGATCCACCACGCGCTCGGTTGCATCCTCGTAGAGCGGGTCATAGATAGCCCACGCAATCTTGCCAAACGCTTCCTCCATCGCCTCAACGGTCTGATCGAGTCTGGCTGTCACGACGTGCAGCATCTCGTGCGTTAGCACCTCGCGCTGGAGTTCTGGCGTCTGCTTCCAGAAGTCGTGGCTCACGCGCAGTTCGGCTGTCTCAGCCTGTGCGTGCGGGTTGATGTCTGCCCACGCCTCAACGTCTGAGGCATCACGAGCCACTGTGATCTTCCAGTAGGTGACATTCATTGCAGCTTGCAACTCAGCGACATACGCATCCAGCGCGTCGTATTTGTCCGGCTGTTGCTTCGCTGCCATCCGTCCTCCAGTCCTCAGGAAAGTAAGCCTGCCAGCGGGAGGACACCACTGGCAGGCGTTGGGCGGCTCTCAGGCCGCTCGTTCTCAGTCTAGCCGTTCAAGGCTTGCGCCAAATCGTGACATAGGAGGTCTGAATCGGCTTTACGCCGAGGCTTGCAAGCCAGTCCCGCACGAAGCGATGCTTGCCGTGCTGTTCATTCACACAGTCGTCCACCGCAATCAGGCAGCCTGACTTCAAGCGCGGGTAGATGCTCGCCAGCTCAGCGAGGTGATGCGTTGGTGACTCAATGCCGCTCGTGAGGTCAAAGGAGTCTAGATAGAGGAAGTCCAACTGCTCAGGGTTCTGCAACTTTCGCAGCCCCTGCACTGAGTCAATGCACTGCACGTCAGCCAGAGGCGCGACGCTCTTGGCATAGGCGACCGCTTTCTCGTTGATGTCAAAGGACACAATGCTGCCGCCAGTGCGCTCGACAATCCAGTTCCAGACCTGCGTGCTTTGCCCATCGCCAGACCAGTTGTACGCCTCACGAGCGCAGCCAGTCTCTGCAATGTGAACCTGATCCTGCTTTGCCAAGAGGTAGTAGGCAATCGTCTTGAAGGCGGGCCAGCGATGACCCTCGCCAAGTTTGCCCTTGAATGCGTAGTCAAAGTCGCTGAGGCTCATCACTGCACCCTGTACGAATCAGACCTACAGGTCACTCGGAAGACCAGCCCATTGACCTCGCGTGCTGAGTCGTCCACTGCGCCGATCAGCCCACAGGATTTACAGATCGCAACCCAGTCTTCACTCATTGCCAGCGTGTCAAAGTTGTGCGGATACTTGGCACGAGCCTCCTGCTCGTCCAGTGACTCCTCAAGCATTGCCGTCTGACCGATCGTCAGTTGATTCTGCTCCCACTCAAGCGCGTGTCCCAGCCCGTCTTCGGACAACTTGCCGCTCAGGGTTCGCAGGCTGATGCTCAGCTCCTCGCGCTTTGCTGCTGCCATCTCTTTGGTGATGCCTCGCAGTCTGCGTGTCTCCTCCATCTTCCTGCGCTTCTTTGGCTTTCGTGGCCGCTGCAACTCAACGGTGCGCCACGCATCGTCCGTAGGCTCGCCGAAGAGCGCGATGAAGCGTCGCTCGACGTCCTCTGGCACGCGGCGTTCCTCTGCAACATAGGCGTAGCAACTGCGCCGGCTTATCTGTAGGGTTGTAGCCAGCGACTCAATGCGCCCGCGCGGTGATCGCTCTGGGAAGGCGTGCTTGGCGATGACCTTCATCCACGCGCCGCTGATAGAACGAACGGTCGTTGCCATAGTCCTCCCTCTAGTTGCCTGGCTGAATCTCCTCGATTATGACGCGGACGACGCCAAGATGCAAGGAGCGCAAGGCGGCGAAGGCGTGCGGCGACAGGTCAATGCTGCGGCTGCGCCTTGTCCACGTGCGCTTCAGGTCCTTGTGGCATCTGCCGCAGTAGTCGGCGACGATCACGATGACGCACCTGCTGCGGTCATCTGCTCGGCAGACCTTGATCGGGTACGGATCATCACCCCAGCGGAAGGTTCCGACTGCTGCGTAGTAGCGCGTGCCGTTGCGCGTGTACCAGGCGTTGTTCTTGGTGGCGTCGTACCACGATGCGACGCCGCGCACAGGGATGCCGTGTTCTGTTCTGGCTGGCACACTTGGATGGACGGTCAAGATGACCGCCATCAAGAGTGCAATCACTCAGGCGGCTCCGCTGCTACGAACCAGTCGCAGAAGTCGTCAAGGTCAAGAATGATCACGGCGCGACGACGGCCGCCGCCAACGCCAGGACTGTCACCAATCACCAAGCCACGCAACTGGTCGCTCTTGACCGGCACGGTCTGCAACCAGTCCCACTGGCGTTCGCTGAAGCTGCCGCCCACCTTGCACTGCACGGCGAGCCAATCATTCGCAACATCTTGCTTGCCGCCGAACTGCCCGACGCGCTGACCGAGCAGGCGCTTGGCAACCTCGCGCTCGAATGCGTTGCCACGAGCGCGGCTGTTCTTCCCCTTGCGGCTCTTGGCTGGGTCAATCATCTTCTTGGTGGCTTCGTCCTTGAAGTAGCCCATCAGATGAGTCTCGCCAAGACTGCAGAGCCACCGTCGCTAAGCGTGAAGCGTGCGACTTGAATCTCCATCACGCCGTGCTTGATCAGGTCGGCGTTCGTCTTGCGGTTGCCGATCCCTTCGTACAAAAAGAACCAGCCGTCAGGCGCGATAGCGTCGGCGTAGCGCATTGAGAGGTTGCACCAGACGCGGCCAGAGAAGCCAGGCTCCTCGCACCACGCATCGGCGCCCTCTTGAACCGCGACCACCTTGTCGTCAAGGAATGGCGCGGCGCGCTCGATGCGGGTCATTTCACGCAGGCTCGGTGATACCAGGCGAAGCGGGTGTTGCGCTTGTTGGCGACGAAGGTGATCACCTTCACGCGCCACGACTCCTTCAGCGTGTTCAGGTCGCCGCTGCACGCGCCGCAGCTCGTTGCTGCGAAGACAGGCTCCTTACGAGGTCCGCCTCGCTGCGCCTTTACTGCTGCCATAGCACGCTCCTTACGATCCAGATGACCGTGGCAAACGCCAAGATCAGGAAGATGGTACCCGCTGCCGCACCGCCACGTCTAGCAGCCACCGGCAGCGACAACCCGACGATCAGCGCAAAGAAGAGTTGCAGCCCTGCGATCACGAGACCAACGCTATCCCACACGTCAGTGACCAATGGTGCTAAGGCTGCGGACGAGTTGCTCCGTCGCCCGCTCGACCGCCTCTTGGACGGTTGCGCCAGTGAAGGTGATCTCGCCGTCCTCATCGTCAAGGATGACGTGCCACTTGTCGCCGTCCTTCACGGCCTCGGCGAATCGGTAGCCTGCCTGCGCTGCAAGAATCTCCAACTCCTTGAACATTAGACCTCCTCCATCTTGTCGGTGATGACGCGGTAGGCGTCCTCAGGCGACAGGCTTGTCGTGTCCACCGTAAGGTCTGCCCTGCTGTCTGTCCAGCCCCTTTCCGTGATGTCAGCGGCTCCGTACAGGTTGCCGCCCACCCTCTCGCGCCTGACCTCCTCCGAGGCTGTCAGCCGAACGATGAAGATGTCTGGGTCAATGGCTCGCAGGTACTGCACCTCGGCATCCAGCCGCACGTCATCCACGACCACGCCAAAGCCGATCCGCTTCAGCTCAAAGTAGTCCTTGCGCCAAACCCTGAGCCAGAAGTGCGTGTCCACGCCCCGCATTGCCGCACCAATGTCCTGCAGCAGTTCTCTGCCGGTCAGGGTGCTATCACCAAAGTTGCGGCTCACGGTCAGCATCTCGCTCTTGCCGAGGTCGTTGTACGCCATCGCAGCGATGTGCTTGATGGCGTCCGCGATGCCGTGCCGACGGTACTCACGATGCTCGACAAAGAGCGACGCGATGGTGGACTTGCCGCTCCCCTGCGGCCCAAGAATCGCCAGCGACCTCATACCGGCACCACTGAACTGATGGCTAGTTCCCGAAGCCCGTTCTCGATCCGAGACCACGGTCCAACGATCTTCTGAATGTCAGCGTCTGAGTATGTTGACCCGACGTTCAGAGCAATGGACTTGATCTGACCCCAGTCCATTGGCTGCAGCTCAAACTCGCGGACAATCTCTCCAATCGCTGGCCCGAAGTTGGCAAGCGCAAGTTGCTTCAACTCGATAAAGAATGCCGCTGGCGTGTTGGGTCGGAACTGCCGTGATTCCCACTCCAACACCGTAGCCATTGGGATTCGCCGTCCAACAGCGACCATTGCAGAGCCTTGCTGCATTAGCACCGGCACAATCGCCGTGATGCCTTTGTCGGCCGCCGCTGCTGCAGCCCTTGCGTCAACGATCAGGCACTTGCGGCTGGGATCAAGAGCAACAGCCTTAGCGTCTAAGCCCTTATCGTCAATGAATAGGTCTGCCTCCTTGACTGGACCGCTCGTGTCAAAGAAGCGGTGCTTTGGTCGCAATCCTGCGACCTCAGCCGTGTGAATCGCTGCCCACTCGCCAATAACCCCTGCTAGGTCGTTCACGATGTTCTGATCAGAGCCTCGGTCTTGCTGGCTATTTCTAAATGCGTTTCCTCTGCTTGTCCTAGCTCCTGCCAGAATCGCAAGTCCGACTGCTATCTCCTGCTCCATTCTCAGCCTGATCATCGTCGTCCTCCCTTCGCAATAATCTCGCCAATACTCATCACGCCGTTAGTAAGAGTCTTCTCTTCTCTAGTTCTGTTCTCGTTCTTCTCTAGTTCTATAGCGTGACTAAACCGTGACACAGGCTCTTTTCCCGCACGAGCGCGCTGTTGCCGAATGGTCGACGTGGCGTCGACTTGCCATCGAGACCAGTTCGAGACCTTGACGAGACCATCTCCAGATGCCTCCAGCAAGCCCTCGGCGACCAGTCGGGGTACGCACCTTGAGAGGCGCGGCCCGATCACCGTGGCGAGGTGCCGACGGTCACGGAACTCGCCGCCCTTCCGCATCTCCTTCGCCACTTCAAGGATCGTGACGAACGCACGAAACTCGATGTCGCTCAGGCTGCTGATGATTGCGTCCTTGTGTGCTTGTGCTGACCACTTGATCCAAAGTGCCATTTGAGTCCTCCTCCGACTTTCTCTTGCTTAGAACGGCAAGTCTTCTAGTTTCTGAGTGTCTTCTGGCACGAGCTTCGGCTTCGCCGGTGCAGGCGCCTGCGACGCGATGAACTTCTGGCTCGGCTTGTCCTTGCAGTACGAGCCGTCTGGGGTCTTGTGGCTCGCCGCCCAGAATGCGTTGTACGGCTTGCCGCTCGCCTTGCTGATCCCGCCTGGCTTCAGCGTCCAGAGTTCGCCGTGGCTGCACGTCTCGTCGCCGACGTTCTCGGCAAAGAGCATTGCTGCCTTTGCAGCGAGGATTGCGTCGCTGGTAGCGTCGTCAGAATCAACGGAGAGGGGTGTAGGAGCCACGGAGAGGCGCGGAACCCTCGCAAGTGGTACTGGGACACCCTTTTCTGGCGAATAGAGGCTCCTGCCCACTCCTAGCTGCGCGGCGCACCTGCGGAGCGCATCACTGGCCGCTGACTTCAGAGGCTCGTCATCCTGTGCCGAGTTCGGGTAGCCGAAGTCCTGTCGGATCGTGGTCTTTCCACCGATCACGACGGCGAGTGAGCCGTGGACGACGTTGCGTGCGCCGTCTGCGACCTTCACCTCAAACTGCCAACCCTCAATACCTAGCGTGTCATCAAGCCGCTGCGCAACTGCTCGCGCGTCGGCGTATGTAAACGTCATCCCACCGCGCCCTGGTCGGTGCTTCAGGTCCTTCTCCTCGAATGGCGCGCAGAGCGCCTTGCTGATCTCGTTGCTCATAGTCCCTCCTCGTTCTTGAATCGGAAGACTCGCGCGCCTGGAACTTCCCGCGTCGCGGCTTCAATGATCTTCGGGTCCACTTTCGTTGCGACCTCCTTCCAATCTGTCTTGAGTGACGATTTATTGGCTTTCCACGATGCCTGCCACCCGTTGCCGACGATCCCTGCCTTCTCGCCAATCGCTTCCTTCAGCGAGATGGCAAGGTTCTGCAACTCCTCGTCCAGCAACTTGGATTCGTACTGCTTTTCCGAATACAGCGCCGCCACGCGGTCAATGCCGTCCGTTGCGTTTGCGTACTCTTCGCTCGCCTGCGGCACCACCTGAGCCAGCGCGTCAGAGTCCTGACCCTGCAAGGCTGGAGGCGTCTGGGTTGCGAGAGAGTTCCTAAACTCAACTGCCTTGCGGTACAACTCCGTCTGGTAGTCAATGCTCGCAGCCACCCGCTCGATGCGGAAAACCAGACCACCGAGCAGGACTGCCACGTCGCACCACGGTGCGCCGGTGACGAACATCTGCCACTGCACCTGCGCCACCACCTCTGGCGGCACTGGGTGCAGGCTCCAGCGCGGTGAGGTGCTGGTCTTGATTTCCACCAAGCCTTCCTCGCCGACGATGGTGCGATCGAGTGATGCCATCACCCACGGCAGTTCCTTGAGTCGGACAATGCCGTTGCTGCGGCGCAACTCGCGGCCAGTCTCCATCTCGTAGAACTCTGCCACCGTGTTCTCCAACAGGATGCCGCGCACCGCTGCCGGTCCAACTGGGTCAGGCGTGTATTTGCCCAACTTCTCAGCCCAGAGCTGGTACGGCGTCTTGTATGGATTCAGCCCTGCGATGACTGATACGTCGGTCGCCGTGATGCCGTCCTTTCTAAGCGCGTGCCAGACCTCGGACCTTTGCTCAGCGCGGACGAACTCGTACTGCTTGCTCACTTGCCCTCCTTCTTTCTGTCCTTCTTGGCGAAGCCTTCGCCCTTGTAAACCACCGCCGCCGGCGAATAGACCATCCGCATCCAGCGGCCGCACTTCTCGCAGCGCGGGTTGTACGTGTTCAAGATTGAGTGCGTGTGTTCCTCCCGATGCGCACACGAGCCGCAACGGTAGAGATACGTCGGCATTAGCCAAGCACCACGAAGATCATCACCAGAAGCGTCGCTCCGAGAATGCCAATAACAATGTCAAGTTGCTGATCGCTGCGCCGCTGTTGATCTAGCAGCGTCGTGCGGATTGCCACTCGCGTGTAGACCAGTGGCTGCGTCTTTCGGTTGAGTCTCACTTCGTCACCTCCTCTTTCGTTTCTCGTCCAGCCTCAATCGCAAGCGCGTTATCGCATCCGATAAAATCACGCGCGCCCTTCGTGTCGTACGGACCAACCTCGGCACCGTATCGCGAGCGGAACGCTTGCCCACATCGCTTGCAGGCTGCAATGATGAACGAGCGCTCAAAGGTGAACTTCTCTGGCATCTCGTGACCTTTGGCGTTCAGCATCTGAATCTCGTTGAAATAGAAATGCCAGTTCTGCGCCTTGCTCATCGCATTGACCCCAGTGCCAAGAGCAGCACCATTGCTGCGATGAAGGTGATGACCGTTGCGATCTCCTGCAGTATCCGAATCATCTTTATCTCCTCAGCAGCCCCGCCAACTTGGTCAGGTTCCTCGCTGCTGTCACGATCCTAGAGCGTGATGTCACGGCTTGTCAAGGGGTAGCCTCCCAGACTGGAGGAGGTCAGTCTGGGAGGTCGCTGGCATAGCCAGCGGCGTCATCGTCCTCATCGAGCAGCTCTAGAACCACCTCTAGGCACGCTCGGCAGATAGCGTAGGACAGGACTGCAGAATAGCCGACCGTGAGGCTGACTTCCTGTTCGGCAAACCTCCACACCCTGCGAGTCTCCCCGCACGGCGTGCAGGCTCCTATGTCCTGCGGCCTCGGTGCCGGCGGACCTGCAAGGAACGGCACTAGCGCAAGCGGATTAGGTACTCGGCTGAGACCTCTCCATCGCCGTCAAAGAACATTAGCCACTGCCCTGGCTCGCCAGACGCGCCGACGACCTCCTGAGCGAAGCGGTTGCTGCTCTCAAGCGACGGACTGCACCACGTCGTGATCTTGCCGTCGGCAAGGACGAGTCGTGCAGGCTGATGCCAGTGGCCAAACCAAAGATAGTCAAACGGCGCGACGCTCAAGCGCCAGCCGCTCGCCTTCTTTGCGACGCCGTACCACGGCATCCCAAGTCCACCTCTGAACTGATCGCCGTGGACGATCATCCCGATCTTGCCGCCTGGCAAGTCGAGCGTGTCGTACCAGTGCCGACCGCCAACGGTGAGGCTTTCTTTCCAGCTCACGCGCTTCTCGCTCTGCACGAGTGACCGCGCAATGTTGTAAAGAATCGCATCGCTGTTGCTTTCTGGCGAGTGATCCGAGTAGCGCCCCAAGCGCCCGTGATTGCCGATTGCGCCGTAGACCTCCACCTGCGGGAAGAGTGCGGCCATCGCCCTGACGAACTGCGCCAGCATCTCCGCGCCGCGGAAGATTTGGACGTACAGACCGCCAGCCTCAACTTCGTAGGCTTGCCCTGGGAAGATGTTGCCGTCTGACTCCACGAGGTCGCCAGTGAGCAGAATCTTCACCGTGTCCACAGGGTGATCCTTGCGCTGAATCTCTACGACGCGCTTGACCTTTTCGGCGAGTAGCTGCAGCCGCTTGGCTGCCGTGTCAATGTCGTAGTCCACGCTCTTCTTGCCAAGTTGCCAGTCGCTCAGCTGCACGACGGCAACCTCGCGCTTGCCCTTGCGCTTGTCTGGTTTCGGTGCAGGCACGGCTGGAATCTTCATCCCGACCGCCGCATCCTTCGCGGCGCGGTAGACCGCCTCCACGAGTTCTTCGGTCTGCTGCTCCTTCTTGGCAAGTGCGCGCAACGCACGCCTGTGCGCCGACTTCAGTTCGTTGAGTTCGTCCTCACGCTGAAACTCGATCAGATCTTCTGGCACTTGCAGTCTCCTCTCCTGTGTCGCTGGATGTTCTGCTGCGCCCAGTGCTGGTTGCGAATCTCGCACCACTTCTGGATTGCCTTTGCCGTGATCTTCGCGGCTGCGAGCGCCTTGTCCAGCGATTGCCGGTCAGCGTCGCTTATCTCAAGCAACTGATAGCCGCAGAGTGGCCCTTTGTAGCCACCCTGCAGCGTCAGGAACTCGTCTAACTCCTCCATTGCAACCTCCTACTTTCGGCGCGACTACACGCCGATTGTCAGAGCCTAGATGTCGTATTGCTTTTCCGCAAGAGCCTTTTCTTCAGCCGACTTCTCCTTGATCCCGAACGCGCTGTTCTTTGGGTCAAGGAACTTGATCAGCACCTGCAGCCCTGAGGCCAGCCCTGCGGACAGCACTGTGCGGAAGTCACCGCCAGAGATGTCGAGGAGCGGGATGCCCAAGCCGAGTGCGACCGAGATAGACACGGTGATGAAGGTTCGGAAGAACTCAATCAGCGCCTCGTCTACGCCTGTGTTGTCAATGATCCAGCGGATGCCTGCCTTGATGTCGCTATACATTCTGACTCCTTACTTCCACTCAACGATGACGACGTGCTTGAACGCTGCGCCGCCCGTCTGCTTCTTTTTGCTCGCAGCAATCTGCTTGAGCTGCTCTTCGGTCACGACGACCCCGAACTTCTCTTTGCCCTTGCCTGACCGTGTGGGACACGCCCACTGCCAGCCGTCAACGGCATCCCACGCGGCTGCGGTCATATGGCCGTAGCCGAGAGCAATGTGCTTGCGATCTTTCTTTGTCCAGTATGACTCCCAGCGCTTATGCCACTCGCTGATCTCCACGGCTGGGTAGTCCACCGCTTGCTGCACCCAGATGATGAGTCCAGCCCCGCGGTGCGCCGAAATCACGACGTCATCCCACGACTTGGCGTAGCGCGCCTTCGCGCCCATCTGCTTTGCCGTCTTGATCAGGTCGCCGAGAGACGAGCCGTTGTCCGACACGCCCTCTTTCTCTACGAAGCCGGTGGCAGCGGCTTTCGCCTTGATGCCGTCTCCAGCCGTCGGGTCAACCGCGTACTTAGATGCCCACGCAACGGCAGCAGCCGTGCTGGACGGTCCGCAGTCGTCAAGGATGCCGCCCTTCTCAACGTGATCGAGCTGTGACTTGACCTTGAACTTCATTCGCCGATGTCTTCCTTGATGTGCGCGGCGAGTGCAAGACCAGCCTTCTGGTAGTCGAGTGCCGCGCTGATCGGATGACCAGCGGTGCAGCCCTCGCTGTAGTCGTTGCCGTTGTCGCCACGCTTCCAGAGCGTGCCGCCGAACGCGCTTGCATCTTCGCTTGGCACGAGTGCCACCCACTCGCCTGGCGCGGTGTCAATGCGCGTCCAGCCCTGCTCCTTGAGTTCCCTGCGGTGATCTTCGGTTGTCATTCTTTCCACCTCAAGTATCCTGTTGCGATCCAGACGATTGTCATCAGGATGAACAGCGTTGCCATTGTGCTTTGCGTCTGACCCTCTGGCAGTACGACCACCGCGAAGAGCAGACCGAGGATCGTCCACGAGCCTCCGACGAGATCGTTGATGATGTTCCTAAGCACGGCGACCACCCTTTCGGCTTGGCGTATTTCCATTGCCTCCTGCTGGTCCGCCGCCGCCAATGTTAGCAGCCGCTCGTGCGGCATTTGACGCTGCGGCAGCCACACTTGCAACTTGGCTGGCAATGACTGCGACGGCAACCGGCTGCGCTTCTTCCTTCTCGATCGGGTCAAGGTCTTTGCCGATCTCGGTGATGGCCGCGATGTTGGCGAACACTTCGCCGACCGCCTCAACCGCAGCTCCTACAACTGGCAGAGCGGGTTCGGGTTCAGGAGTAGGTAAAGGAGTGGGATCAGGAGATACGGAAGGAGATGGCGGAACTTCTGTTGGTGTAGGCGTTGGCTCTGGTGTTGGTTCTGGTGTCGGTGCATTTGTCACCTCAGGACTTGGCTCCTCCGTTGGTGTTGGGGTTGGTTCAGGTGTGGGTTCTGGAGTTGGCTCAGGGGTCGGCTGAGGAGTTGGCTCAGGCGTAGGCTCAGGCGTGGGCGTCGGCGTCGGCTCTACAGAAGGCTCTGGCGTAGGGGTAGGAGCCACGCTAGGGCTGGGTTCTGGCGTCTGAGTAGGGGTTGGCTCAGGAGTCGGCTCTGGGGACGGCGTAGGGCTGCCTACGGCGATTGTGAGGAAGCCGATGCCGCAGCACGAGTCGGTGGACAGCACGCGGAAGCCAAACAGATCGCCTGCGGCCAGCACCACCTCGATGTAGCCAGTGGCTGATTGCGTGTTGCCTTCTGCAAGCGTGAGCCATTCGCCGCCCACGAGATACTGCGGCTTGTCGTAGAACGCGCCGTCGGTCGTCAGGTACGACCAGAGGTACTGCGCCGTCTCAGCTTCTAGTGCGGTTGTGGTCAGGCTGGTCAGCGCGTTCCAGCGCGGCTGCTCAGGGAGCGGATTGTTCGCGCCGCCAAGCGTGACGGAGCCGTCTTCGTTCGTGACGACCGTGCCGTTGGAATCGGTGTTGAACTCCCACTCGTCAAGATCGTCAAGTGCGTAGACAGGCTGAACGAATGGCAAAACGATTGCCAAAGCGAGCAGGAGTGCGCGCAACCTCACTTGCCTGATTGAGATTGCAACCACGCCAGAAGCGTGCCGATTCCTCCTACGCCAAGTAGGGCGCCAAGCCCCTTCAGGACGGCAAGGCCGCCCTTCATTTGGTCAATCTCCGCCTTCAGACTGTCAATCTTTGCGGACTGCGCGTCCAGCCGGTCAATGATTGCGTCTACTTGGGAGCGCGTCATTCAGCCTCCAGTGCCTTCAGTCGCTCCTCTAGATCATTGACTCGATGCCAGAGCGCTGCGATCAACGCAACACTGTCAATGGATTCTGGCTGTCCTTCGGCATTGTACGCGATTGCGTGTGTCAATCCTGCGTCGTGGATTTCTTCTGCAATAAATCCGAGGCGCGTCTGTCCAAGTTCTTCTGGGTTGTCAATCGTTGACTCAAAATGCTTTGGCACAATCTTGCGCGCAGCCTCAAGCACGGCTGCATCCGCAGGCACGATGTTGGTCTTGTAGCGCGACGATGAGGTATAGCGGCGAATCTGATACTCGGTTCCGCTGAGCAGCACGAAGACGCACTCGTTAGTGGTTGCCGTTGTGGTGCTGGGACCATCCGCATTGAAGTTTCCGTTGCCTGCGCTCACGCTTAGCGTTGCAGATAGGAAGTCAGCAGCAAAGGCATCGTCTGTCCGCAGCGTCGTTGACGACGAGCGGTAGAGGTTGACGTCGCCCGAACTGCCAGTGCCGTCGCCCCACTCAATCGTACCGTCTGCCTCAATGCGGATGCGATCCCCAGCGTCCCCACTGATTGCTCCCGTGAAGACTGCATTCCCAGCCGTGCCGCGCAATGCGCGCATAAAGCCATTAGATGCAACGATGTTGCCGTTGGTGACGCCGATTGCCGTTGAGCCAGCCGTCCCGCTGACCGTCAAGCTGCTAAACGTCGTTGCCCCTAAGTTCAGCGTGCCGTCAATGACGACAGTCCCTGAGCCACCGAGGTTTGGCGTGATCGTCAGTTCACCGTTGACTTGACGAAGCCGCGCAGGACCATAGGTGGCTGGGCTGCTGTTCTCGGCGATGTAAAGGTCGGAGCCGCCTGAGATGAGGCGCAACTCGGCAATGGAGACGTCGCTCTGCGACGAGACGGTGCCAGTCGTCTCAACCTTGACTGACACAAGGATGAAGGCCGCGTCGGACGGGATGGCGAGCCGCGTGTAGTTGCTGGCGATGCGGAGCGTGTCAGCGCTGCCGATTTCTGCCAGCGTGCGCTCGCGTGTGTCGCCAGTCCCCGTCGCGGTCTCCGCGTCAATCTCGTAATACTGGTACGACAGCACAACCTTTGCGTTGGAGGTTGACGTCGCGTTGATGCAGTAAACCTCTGGCGTGAAGATGAACGATCGGTTGCGCGTACCAGGCACCGGCACAAAGCGCTTGATGGTCAGGCTATTGCCGCTGCTCGTGCCACCTGCGATGCGGAAGCGCAGGACATTGCCAGAGCCAGCCGAGGCGTCCTCGATCACGCGCGCGGTGATCGCACCGCCGCTGTTGTCCTCAGCCGTGAAGTACGGCAGCGGATTCTCGTCGTTGATGTCGGCATCTGGCTCGTCAGGCGCCGAGGCAAAGTCGCCATTGGCAACGCCAGCCTGAATCTCGCGCAGCGCAGCAGGACCGAAGAGGAGCGCGGTAGCGCCGTCCGAGTCGCTGCCGATCAGGGTCTCGCCGCCGTCTGCGGTGACGTCGCCCTCGTAGCCGGTTAGCCCTGGAAGATTCGTGCCGTACTGCTCAGCCATTATTCCCCTACCAAGATGCGCTTCAGCGCCTTGCCTAGTTGCTTGCGTCGGTACTCAGCCTCAATGTCGTAGCGCACCTGATAGGTGCTGTCCGACTCAAAGCTCATTGTGACGGATGCGATCCTGAGAATCGTGCCTGATAGGTCAAGTGCAGAACTTGTGAGCTTGACGTACTGGTTCGGCAGCCACGCCTTCACAAGCGTCCACGTGCTTGCCCCAGTCTGTGCGTAGCCCTGCGTGTAGCCGTATGTCCAGTCTGGCGATGCGGTCTGGCTCAAGTCAGAGCCAGCCAGCGTGAAGTTGACCGTGCGGACTGGCAAGGCACGCGCTTGGAAGGTCGCCTTTGTAAGTCGCTGAATCCTTGTCGTGCGGCTGGCTGCGCCTTTGATCTTTGGCGCGCTGAACACTCCGTGCGGCTCAGGGCCGTTGCGCGTGGACAAGCCAGAGCCAAAGTATGGCGTCCCGCCGTTGTAGGTTCGGAAATAAGGATCGTTGGTCGGCGGAGTCGCGTTCTTGTCCCATCGAGCGCGTGTGTTTGCCGCCTGCACAAAGATGCCCTTCACCATCTGGTCGTGGTCAACGTCAACGGTGAACGCGCGTGGCAGCATCTTGCTGGCAGCGCTTGCCGATCCAACCGCGACAGAGGCGGGGTCAGTGACAATCTCCAGCGGCGCGTTGGCGTATGAAGGTGCAGCATCCACTGGCCCGTAGTTCAGACGCCCATCCCCGTCCACCCAATAGCGGAACACCTTGCCCGAAGCGCCTGACGCTTCCTCTGCGATCTGGTCAAGAATACTGACTAGGCTGGCTGGCTTGAAGGTCTGGCGCCCAATCGTGACTGCAGCGCCCGTGTAGACGGCGCGCGTGCTGCCGCTGATGACGGATGTGTCCAAGAGTTGCCGCGTTGTGGCGTCATCCACCTGGCTGTAAATCTTCCCCAAGATTGCGTTGATGAGCGCTTGATCGGTTGAGCTGGCATTGCCGCGCGAGAACGGTCCGACCATCTGCTTGATGTTCGTTCCGACAAAGCCTTTGCGGACGATCGTCTTCTCAAGCCACGCATCGGCATCCGCCACGCTGACCGTGCATCGCGTGCCTAGCCCATTCGGGAGCAGGCTGGCTGAGACGTTTGTGATGAAGCCGAGGAAGAGCGGCGTGCCAGCGCTGTAGCGGGAATCAAAGAACTGCACCCGCGCGTTGTCATAGACGCCGCCTGAGCGCCACCACGGTCCCCCGCCTGGTGTGACTGGCTGGATGACGTCAAAGGTCATCTGCCCGCCGCCATCCCCTGAGAGCGTCAGGGAGAAGGTCGCAAGGTCAACGTATGGCGTCGTCGTTGCGGACGGCGTTGGTAGGTCAAGAAGGTTTGCGCCGCCGTCTACGCCTGCGACGATAAGGCTGAATGGGTTGGCCACGGCTTAGTAGCCTCCGCGCCGACCGGTGCCTTGCCGAATCAGGGAATCCGATACCAGCTTGTCCTGCTTCTGCGTGCCGATGCTGAAGTCAATGCTTGTCTGTAGGTATGACGAGGTGCCGCCCATCGGCGAAGCCGTGCCGAGGTTGCCGCCGCTCAGGTACTGCGTGCGTGCGTTGCCAGAAAGCAGCGCGCCCGTCTTGCTGCTTGCAAGGCCGTTGAAAATGCGGAAGGCTTCGTTGATTCCGTCAAGCAGCCCCTTGATGAGCGAAAGTGCAACTTTCAACGGAGTAAGTGCAACCTCAATCGCTCCAATCAAAAACCCGAATCCGTCCTCAAAGCCCATCGTCTTGGCAAGTTCATCAAACGAAGTCACCAGCGGTCCGATGTAGTTGTTCGCCAAGTCGTCAATCACTGGACCGAGGTCACTGAGGAACCTCTCGACCTGAGGCAGGATGTCATTCGTGAACGTCGTGAGCGCGTCGTTGACGACTGGGAGGAAGCGATAGCCGAATGCCTCAAACGCCTCGTTCAACTTGATTTGAGCGGCGGCGAATCGCCCGCTCGTTGACTGCGCGATCTCCTGCGCTGCCCCGCCATACTTCTCCGTGGCAATACGGAGAATGTCCTGCAACTTGGCGCCCTTCTCAACCTGGATACCAAAGCCGAGAAGACCACGCGTGCTGCCCTTCGCACCCTTTGCAATCGCCGTGATAACCGTGGAAAGGTCCTTGCCAGTGACCGCCGCAATGTTGGCAGCCACGGAGTTGACCTTCAGAATGTTTGCTTGGCTCTTGAAGAATCGTGAGCTTGTCTCGATGCCAGCCCGAACGTCGTCATCGGTGAAGCCGAGTTCGGCCATCGCCGTGATCTGCTCGTCAATCTTCTTGGTCAGGTCCTCTGTGAGTAGCCCTCGCGCGCGAAGCGCAGCGTTGAGGCGGAAGGTGGCTCGCTCGTCATCAGCGGCTGACTTGACCGCTGCAATACCAAAACCCACGAGTGCCGTGGCTGCTGCAATAGAAGCCGTGGCGATCCCCCTGAGCGCGGCGATCCCATTGCGCTTCAGGCTGCCGAAGCTCTTGCCGACGCCGTTGAGCGTCTTGGTGGCGGCGTCCTTTGCGACGACTGCGAATACTGCCTGACCTGTTGAGGTGACCATTTATTACCCTCTCCGCTTGAACTTCGTGATGCGATCACGGAAGAGCTTGTCGTCAAAGAACTTTGCGATTGTATCCCAGTAAGAGTTCAGCGCCGTCTTTCGCACGTCGCTGCGGTTGGCAACCTGCGTCACGAACGGACGCCCCTTGACGCCCTTGACTGCCTTCGGTCCGTTCTTGGTTTCGCGCACCGGCTTGATGCCTGTGGTGACGAACCAGCGGTACCAACCGCCGTTCAGGTCGCCTCGGCTCTTGCCTGGGCGCGGACCCACGGTGGCGGACGGTCGGGAATATTGACCACGCTTGGCGTTGATCGAGTTCCGCAGGCGCCCTGTGCGGACTGGCGCCTCTGCCTTCATCGGCTTGACCATCGTGCGCGAGGCGTTGATAGCGGCAAGCGTCAGCAAGCGGCTAAACGCCTTTGGGTTCGACCCCTGCAAGAAGCCAAGCTGGAACTGGTTGTAGGACTCCTCAAACCTCAACTCAAACTCTGCGACGGATTTGGCTGGCGTTGAAGGCACTACTTCCGCTCCTTTGGTTGCATCTCAGCGTGGAGTTGCCACGCCTGAATCACCTGTTCAACTGGCAGGCTCGCCACCTCGTCTGGCCACATCCCGAACTTAGCACCCAGAAGGTGAAAGATTATCTCTGGCGGCGGCACGACTGGTTGCCCAATCGCCAGCCGCCTAGCAGCGAGCCTTACTTGGGGTCCAGGCTGTTCCCCGAAGCCCACTTCTCAATCGTTGCGGTGAGTGCCTCAATCGGCGCGTCCATCACGTCAGTGATCGCCTCGCCGTTGATTCCCTTGAAGTTGTGGGACACGACGATCTGCGCGAACGCTGCAAGCGCTCGTGACGGAACACCGCTCTCCAACTCCAACAAGATGCGTGCCGAGACCTGCGGTCGCAGCTCGCACTGCCAGCCGGCGAACTCGCCGTCTAGCGTGACAACCTTATTTGCCATTCACTCCTCCTCTGCCCGATTAGGGCGCTACGCTCAATGGTGAATCCACAATCACTTCAAGCGACTTGCCTGAAGTTGCGTCATACGCGAGTCGCAGGGTCACCTCGTTCACGATCAGCCCGTCCTGCTCAGCCGAGAGCGGAACGACTGACTCGATCACCCACGAGCCAAGAATCCACACACCGTAGTTATCGGTTGTGGTGCCGTAGATGCGGAGGAAGCGCTGCTCTGCCTGCTCAGTGATGCCCCACGCGCCGTTGGCGATTGCGTCGCTGTTGCTTGCAACCGTGATCGTGAGCGTTGCATCAAGCGCCTGCGTGAAGGCTGCGGTTGCCGCCGAGAGGGTGGCATCCAGTGCGTTCACCATCGCCATTCCCGTCGTGATTGACAGGCTGAACGAAAGCAGATGGTCGTAGTCCGTTGCGCCAGTTCCTGACTTGTCAGGGAAGTTTGTGTCGCTTGCCAACTTGAGCAGGCGGCCAGCCAGCACCGGCTGCGCTGGAACTGCGGTTGGGAAGTCAAGCGCAGAACTCGCCACGCTCGTTGCGCCAAAGGTCGCGCCAGCCTGCAGCAGCCCTGAGGCGTCTGCAGAGAGCGTGATCTCCGTTGGGATCGCATCCGTGACGCGGTACTTCTGCACGCCGTCCGTGACGAGCATCGAGTAGAAGATTGGTGTGTCTACGTCGCTCTGGTTCGGACTCCACGTCCACGAGTACGGCGCAGCCGTCCCTGAAGTCGTGGCGCCGATGGCGTCAAAGAAGAGTGGAAGTGTGCGGAGTGAAGCTGCTGACTCAGCCAGCGTGATGACTGGATTCTTGCCAGTGATGGCGACGCGCCCAGCCTGAATCGGCGTGCGCTTGCCAACGCTCGTGTCTTCGCCGAGGTCCACCGTGACGCCGAGGTCAATCGTGCCAACGGCATCTGCGAACAGGATTTCGCCGGTTGCGGTTCCGATGCTTGCGGCCGTGCCGAAGCCAGTCTGCGAGGCTGCTGCGATTCGCGTCAGAGCCTTCGCGCCGTAGGTTGCCATCTTGCTCTCCTTGCTCTACGCGGTGTAGGCGATGGTCTCGTAGACCGTCACCTCAGCCGTTGCTGAGACCGTCAGGTAGTCCTGATCGGCGTATGTATCGGTTCCCATTGTCGTGCTTGTCACGGCAACCTGGACCGCTTCACCTGAGATTGTCACCGCGCCGTTGAAGGCGTCGCGGAGCCAACTTCGGAAAGTATAAAGGTCGCGGTACTTCTGCTCCATTCGTGGGATCGGGAGCAGGTACGCCACGACGTTGACGCTTAGCACAACCGTGCGGTTGCCTGAGCCGACGCTGATCGAGTCGTCCGCTGGGAGCAGCACGATGGCTGGCACGACGGCGAGAGACTCTGGCGGGGTGGCGTGGACGGCACGGATGGCGTAGCCGATTGGCGGCTCCACTGAGAGCAGCCGCTCCTTCATTGCGTCAAGAATGGTGAGGTCGTTCATTCAGGCAGAGAAGCAACGAATGAGTTGGCCCAAGATTCTGCCTCAGCACGATCTGCCCACGGTCGCCCATCTGGGTGAACGTCCTGCAATAAAAAAGGCGCCCCAGTTGAGGTTGGCTGGACCTCATCCCAGATTCTGATTGTATTGGCATTGTCAATTTCAACGCGGTATCGCAAGTGAACCTCCTATGGCTTTGTGCTATATGTGATTGGACTGAATGTCGCTGAAAGAACTCCTGCCGGCGCTGATTGTAAAGTCGTATTTGTTGCATTCGCTCCACCGCCAGTGACAAATAGTCCTTTGCCGTATGCAACTGCTCGCAATTCTACTGTTCCAGCGCTAGTTCTGCTTGTCCAACTAGTCCCATTTGTTGATGTGTAAATTGCTGCACCTACACCAACGACGCACCAAGTCTTGCCGTCCCAATCAACGTCATAAAATGCGGACGTTCCAACTGCAGTATTGTGCGTCCACGCAGTCCCCGTAGTTGATGTGGCTGTTTTCCCTGCGCCGCCGACAACGACCCAAGTTCCTCCACCATAGGAAACCCCGCCAACAAATGAGGTGTCAAAACCAGAAGTTCTTGACGTCCAAGTTGTGCCATTGCTTGACGTGACCATTCCGCCACCTTGCCCAGTTGCAACAAATAAGCCATTTGCGTAGGTAATGTTGTAAATGACTCCAGCATTTAGGAAGTTTGACGTTCTTACCGTCCACGTTACGGTGTCTGGCGAAGTCGTTATTTTCCCTCCGTCGCCGACACACACCCAAAGACCGCCACCATAGGCAGCTGCCCTCACTTCATCTGTGCCGAAGCCTGCGTTTTGTGAAGTCCAAGTCACCCCGTCAGTTGATGTTGCAACTCTTGATTGTTCTCCTGCTATGAAATATATTTCGTCGTTCACTGCTGCCGCGTTGACCGCATATGATGGCGTGAACCCAGTTGCAGTTCGAGCCGTCCAAGTGATTCCATCGGCTGATGTGGCGAGCGAGGCATTGCGCCCGCCAATAATCCAAAGGTTTCGTCCGTAGGCAACCGCAAGAACATTGTTCGTTGAGCTGAACGTTGAGGTCCTAGCAGTCCACGTCACACCAGAATCCCGGTGAATGCTGGTAATGTCGCCAGTCGCCGTGATGCGTTTATGCTCTCCAACAGAAAAAGTTTCTGCAGTGCCTGAAATTGAAATCGTGCTGTCAAAATCCCCTGCATTCTCAACGTCATATGCTGCGCTCGTCAGACCTAAAGCAGTACCAGCAACGGAAGCGGAAATGTCAATCCAGTATCCGCCGCCGGAACTTGGCGTCGTCCACGCAGGCACGGTGCCAGACACCGAAAGCACTTGATTCGCTGTTCCGATCCCCAAGCGCGTGACCGTGGCCGAGCCAGAGGCGTACAGAATGTCGCCTGCCGTCGTGACCGTGTTCTTCGGGATTGCCGTGCCAGCCAAGTCATAGGCTGACTTCACGCTGTTCGGCGTGGCCGCCGTTGTGGTCGAGGTGGACGAGGTTGAGTCGGTGAGCGTCGTGACGCCGTAGACCGAGGTTGAGGCGGTGCCAACAGAGACGGCAGCCGTTCCAGTCGTTGTCGTGACTGAAATTGGCGATGTCCCAGTGACCGCCGAGACTTTGCCGTCAGCGAGGTCATATGCAGACTTGACGCTATTTGGAGTCGCAGCTGTCGTTATAGAAGTTGAATTGGTGGCATCGGTCAGAGTCGTGACGCCATATACGCCACCAGTTGCAGCCGTCCCTGGCGCAGCGGTAGGAGTTGTCCATTCGGGAACGCCGCCTGCAGAAACGCTAAGAACCTGTGCGGCCGTACCAATGCCAAGTCGCGTGACCGTGGCTGAGCCTGAGGCGTAAATCAAGTCACCGGCTGCCGTGACGGTTGCCTTCGGAATTGCAGTGCCTGCCGTCGTATTTGCCGTATTCGCAAGGTCATACGCCGACTTGACTGAGTTAGGAACCGCAGCGGTCGTTGTGCTTGTGCTGCTTGTTGAATCCTCAAGCTGCACCGCGCCCTTGACAGTGGTGCTGCCGTCCGCAACAGAAATTACTGGAGCCGTGCCGCCTGTAGATGAGATTGCGCCAGTCCCTGCAACCGACGCGACTTTGCCAGCCGCGAGATCGTAGGCAGACTTGACGCTGTTCGGCACCGCTGCAGTGGTCGTGCTTGTGCTTGACGTGCTGTCCTCAAGTTGCACGGCTCCGCGTACTGAAGTCGTTGCGTCGGCGACTGAGATGACTGGAGCCGTGCCGCCAGTTGATGCAATTGCGCCAGTGCCGGCGACAGACGCAACCTTGCCTGCAGCCAAATCGTAGGCGGATTTGACGGAGTTAGGTGTTGCCGCTGTCGTTGTGCTTGTCGAGTTTGTCGCATCTGTCAGCGTGGTGACGCCGTACACGCCGCCAGTTGCGGCAGTGCCGACGGCGGCAGGAGGTGTCACCCACTCAGGAATTCCGCCTACGCTTACTTGCAGCAGTTGCGCTGCGGTTCCAATGCCGAGTCGCGTGACCGTTGCCGATCCGCTTGCGTAGAGCAGATCGCCTGTTGCGGTGACGGTGTTCTTTGGAATCGCCGTCCCAGCGGTTGTGTTGGCAGTGCTTGCGAGATCGTATGCCGACTTCACCGAGTTCGGTGTTGCAGCCTTCGTCGTAGAGGTGCTGCTCGTGGAGTCTTCAAGTTGAACGGCACCGCTCTGCGTCGTGCTTGCAGCGTCAATGGAAACCGTTGCAGTCCCGCTTACGGTTGATGCGTTGATCGGACTTGTGCCGACGACTACGGTCGCGGAGCCACCTCCGCCAGTTTGGTTGACCCACTGCGTGTTGTAGTCGGTCGAGTCAATCTTGGCGAGAACCTGACCAGCAGTTCCCCCGACTGGCACGCCAGTGCCAGCAGGTCCAGTCGCGCCCGTGGCGCCAGTATTTCCAGTTTCGCCCTTGTCGCCGCGTGGAATTGAGAAGTCAAAGATTGCTGCGCCAGAAGTCCCAACGTTGACCACAGTGGCGTTTGAGCCAGCGGTGCCGGTCGTGACCGTGCCAACAGTAATCGTAGCGGCAGATCCTGTGGCGCCTGTCGGCCCAGTGTCGCCAGTGTTTCCCTTATCTCCCTTATCTCCCTTGACGAGTGTGAAGTCAAAGACGGCAGCCGAGGATGAGCCGCTGTTGGTGACTGCAAATGCCGTGCCTTGCGTGACGGTGCCGACCGCAATCGTTGCGGCAGAGCCAGCAGGACCAGCGGTGCCAGCAGGACCAGTAGGTCCAGTCGGACCCTGCGCCCCTGCGGGTCCAGGTGCCTGAACGACAATCTCAGTTCGCGTGTCGTTGATCGAGATGATCTGCTGCGTCAGATCAACTTCTACGCTCATCGCGTCACCTCAGGTGAAACCGTCGCCGCTCCTTGCAAGAGGCGCGTCACCACGCCACCCGCGCTCACGAGTTCAAGGTCATAGACGCCGCTGAATGGCGCGGTCAGCGCAGCCGTGGTCGTTGCCGAGATAAGAATGGCAATCGTTCCAGCAGCTCCGCCGAGTGTGATCCCTGAGCCTGAAGTGAGGCTCACGATGGTCGAGGTGGACGAGTAGGTCTCGCGCACCTGCATCCGTGCCGTGTAGCCGGTCAGGTTGATTGCGGTGCCAGCCGAGTCCTTCCAGGTGATCGTCAGCTCAAAGGTTGCGCCCTGGTTGATGGTGATGTTGAAGGTATTGCCAAGTGCCATTAGCGAGCCAGCCCTTCGCGCTTGCGGTATGCCTCAAGCAACACTTGAGATTCAGGGTGCAGTGCGCGTGTCT
>Ga0315909_10002517_pt1 | contig 23454 bp, 27 predicted proteins | sample LakEriMetagenome_11_FD_203527 | JGI IMG/M metagenome (GOLD analysis project Ga0315909, IMG submission 203527) | Freshwater fungal communities from buoy surface, Lake Erie, Ohio, United States - Buoy 2 MA125 | ecosystem: Environmental > Aquatic > Freshwater > Lake | place: USA: Lake Erie, Ohio...
GTCGAGGAAGCCCCGATTTCTTAAATGAAACTCCGTCCGTCCTGATAGCCATGTGGGGAAAGGGGCTGGCGTGCCTCTGGAGACGATCGCAGACATCAAACTGACTGGACGTGCCTTAGTGGCTGGATGGCTCACAGGACTTGAAGACAGACGTAGAAGAGCGGTTGAAGAACTGCTGAACGTTGTCGAAAACAATCCAGATCCGGAATTAAAACGGCAGGCATTTGAAGCACTGGTGAAAGCAGATCAGGCAGACCTGAAACGCGAAGAACTGGAACTAAAAAAACAGGAAGCCGATGACAACAAGCGTCTTAGATTACTTGACATCCTTGGACGTCTGCCGCCTGGAGAGCTTGCTAAGCTCACATCCGCAGGCGAAGGAGATGCTGACAAGTGACGAGCGCACGAGGGACCGTGTTCGTAAAGCTAAATCACGAGCGTCTGAACGTGACCTGCAAATTCCCTGCCCTGTAAACGCTGACCGCAGACGGGCAACCATGCAGGATGGGGAGTTATTTCTGCGGACATATTTCCCTGATGTGTTCTTTGAACCGTTCACCGCAGACCGTCGCGACATGCACACATCTATCATTCGGGCTGCACGATATGGAGGGGATCAGGCAATCGCAGGTACTCGCGGAGAAGGCAAAACGAAACTGGCGATTTATACCGCTCTGTTTTTGGTGCTGACCGGGCTATCGCGATTCCCGATCGTCATCGGGAAGAACCAACGAAAGAGCGAATCAGAACTGAGGACGGTCCGCGAAAAGCTGCAGCAATCAGAATTGCTGCTGCAGGACTTTCCTGAGTTGTGTAGACCGTTGCAAGCGATCGGCGGCTGGTCATCACGAGCACGCATGCAGACGGTAGAGGGTGAATTCACCAATGCGGAATTGGCAGCGGATCACATTATCTTCCCGACCATCGGACGGCATCAGTTACCGGACGACTGGCCGGGCGATCTGGAATCAGTTAGCCGTGGCCAGATCATTTCGAGCATCGGCATTGATGGCGGCATCCGTGGTACGAACTATCGAGATGTGCGGCCAGATATCGCAATCATTGACGACATTGAGGACCGTCAAGCAGCGGAATCCGATGCACTGATTGAAAAGAACGAGGAGATCATTGAGCAGGATATCGGGGGTCTGGCATCGTCAGCGGAACGTGTCGCGCGTGTGTTTCTTTGCACGATCCAGAATCGCAAGTCTGTAGCGTTTAAGTTTACCGATCCGAAACAGAAACCATCATGGAAGGGCAAGCGATATCGCAAGATGATTAAGCCGCCGGATCGCATGGATCTGGTGCAGGAGTATTTGCGACTGCGAATTGAGACAGAGGAAACGGATCCGGACGCACGGACTGCATTCAGGTTTTGGCGTGACAATCAAGCAGAGATCGAGCGGGATTGCATCATTAGCAACCCACAAAGCCACAGTAAGAAACTGCATGAAGACGGCGAACCGCTGGAACTGTCAGCGATCCAGTCGTACTACAACAAAGTTGCAGACCTCGGCGAAAAGGCAGTCGCCACTGAAATTGATAACGATCCACCGGAAGAAGTCGGCCCACAAGGGAGCGGTCTCACATGGCATACCGTAGCAGGTCGTTTAAGCGGACTGGATCGCGGCCAATTACCAGCAAATGCGTCCTGCATCACAGCGGCGATAGACCTCGGAAAATATCTTTGTCATTGGGTCGTGGTCGCATGGTGGAAGGGTGCTGGCGGCTGTGTGATCGATTATGGCAGAGCCGAAGTGACTGGCACTGATCGTGCGATGAACAACGAAGCCAGCGAGCCGATGATTCACCGAGCGTTGCTGAACTGGCGTGATGAGCTGTTGCAAAAAAAATACGTGGACGCATCCGGATCACCAAGGAAGGTGGATGCGGTATTTATCGACTCGGGCACGTTTACAGACGCAGCGTATCAGTTTGTGCGAGATGTGCAGGGTTCACCGTTCTATGTGACCAAGGGCATCGGCAACTATCGTGACAAGACGACAGCAACCGACAAGATAAAGCCCGGAAACCATTTTCACGCATCATACCAGGAGGCACAGGGGCTGTGGTTGTATGAACTGGATACAGACTTCTGGAAACAATTCGTGCATGAGCGGTTTCTGACTCCAACGTTTGACGAGCAGAACTTTCTGAGGCGTGGTGCGTTGTCGCTGTTTGTTCAGCCGAACGACCGAAAACACACCAGCTTCGCACAGCATATCGTCGCGGAAGAACTGGTAAGCGAGTTCAAGGAAGGCAAAGGCACGAAAACATACTGGAACAAAGTCAGCGAAAATAATCACTGGCTGGACGCACTGTACATGTCAGCGGCTGCGGCAAGTGCTCGCGGCATTTATCTATTGTCACCCACAGCGGAAACCCCGGATGGTCCCTCAGTTACTGCAAGGCAGAAGAACCCAAATGAGCAAGCACAACAGAAACCACCGTCAGGGAAACCTGCAGGCCAGCGGCACGGAGTCCCAAAACGCCGAAACGGTGGATGGGTCAACAGCCTGCGAAAACGTTAAGGCACCGAAGGCGCGGGTGACGGAATTTGTCCCGCAGCCATGCTCCACGTGTCAGGCGTTGCGTGATCTGGACGCCAAGATTGACGGGCGGTCATGTTCTCGGGTATACAGTACGCAGGGCCGCACACGGTATTGCAAGTGCGGGTTTTGCGGGGCGACATGGAAAGAGGTTGAGTAATTAAGCACTATTCCGAGCAAACTTCATTGCCCCATAGAAGAACATTCCCAGTCCGGCCAGAATCAGTAGGATTCCGAAACCGTTAATCATTGAATAATACCAGTCCGTGTCAGGCGTTGACGGCTGGTTATTGGCAGTGGCTGATATATCGCCACCCAGTAACGCGACAATCGGACCTGCTACAAGAATTACACCAGCTGCTGTTTTGCTCATGACCACTCTCCTAAAAGTGTGAAGCCACATTACCACACCATAGCATATCACCGCCAGTAATCTTTGCCAATTTCACCGCAGTGGCACGACACTGCAGGCATGGCAACACCCGCATCATTGCTGGCACAGATTGACGCAGCGATCGAAGCACTGCTGACCGGCGGTGCGTCATCGTACTCGATCGGATCCCGCACAGTAACCGCACTCGACCTGTCAACGCTGTTTGAACAGCGAAACATGTTACAGACGCAGGTTGACCGCGAATCAGGCGGCGGAATGTTTCGCCTCGCCAAGATGCAGAGGACCAGTCGATGATTGGTTCCACCATCGATCGCATCGTGGGAATGCTGTCACCGGCAGCCGGTGTACGTCGCACAATGCAGCGGCGCACGCTTGAACGCATGTATGCGGGGGCGGAAGCCAATCGGCTGACGAACAATAAAAAACCCCGCAACCAGTCAGCAGACAGCGAGCTTCTCGGCCCATTCGGAGCAGACGCACTGCGGGCGTGGTCCCGTGCTCTGGTTCGAGACAATGCGTATGCCTGGGGCGTTGTCGATACCATTGTCAGTTCAGTGGTTGGTTGCGGTATCACTGCTCAATCTCAGGTGGAAACGCCTGAAGGCACTGACATTGAGGACGTGAACGAATCACGCGACAAGGTTTGGTCGGAATGGTGCGAGGTCTGCGACGTCAACGGACGGTTGAATTTTGCAGAGATCCAGCAGCTCGCACAGCGTGAAATGGTTGAGGCCGGTGAAGTCCTGATTCATCTGGTTAAAACTCCGTCGCTCAAGTATCGCGGAATCTATCGCCCGGTGCCCCTTGCGATCGAATTGATTGAAGCCGACAGACTCGCGACTGAGAAGGACACATACAAGGTCCGCAGCACAGACGGAAACCGCATCACGCGGGGTGTGGAACTGGATGAACTCGGCAAGCCGTTAGCGTACTGGATCTATCCGGAGCATCCGAACGGACCATACACGACCGGACGTCAAGAACCGGAACGAATCGACGCGAAAGACATTTTGCATTTGTACCGGATGGACCGTATCGGGCAGACTCGCGGCGTGTCGTGGTTTGCTCCTGTCATGTCATGGCTGCGGGATCTCGGCGTATACGTCGATAACGAAATTCAGGCTTCCGCAGTCGCCTCTTGTTTCGGTATCGCCATCAAAACAAATGGCCGTCCCGGTGCGGGGCTGATGCCGTCGACCGATTCCGAATCAACCGACATAAACGGCAACCGGCTGGAGTATCTCGAACCGGCGATGGTCACCTATTTAAACGAAGGTGAATCCATTGAGTCAATCAATCCTGGTCGACCAAACTCAGCATCCGAGCCGTGGATTAACCTCATGCTGCGAGGAATCAGCGTCGGCACGGGGCTGAGTTACGAAGTCGTCTCCCGCAACTACAGCGGCACCAGTTACAGCAGCAGCCGTACAAGCATGCTGGAAGATCGTCGACGTTTTCGCCGATGGCAAAAATACATGGTGCAGCACTGCTGCCAGCCGGTTTGGGATCGATTCAATGATCAGGCCGCGACGGCTGGCGTGGATGGCTTTGCCTCGATGACAGACATTCTGGCCGACCGCCGAACGTCAACGGCTGTCGAATGGCAGACCCCGGCATGGGAATGGGTGGACCCACAGAGCGAGCAGTCAGCGTCGGATTCCGCACTGACGTCATTCCAGAGCACATACCAGGACGAACTTGGACAACGTGGCAAGAACTGGCGGAACGTGTTCTACCAGCGAGCCAAAGAGGAAAAACTGAAGCGATCTCTGGGACTTGTTACGGCAGACATGGCGAACGTGGAAGCTGCTCAGGCAGAAGCTCAGCAGTTATCCGCCACTGGCGCAGCAGCGATCGCGGATACCACAGCGAATCAACCGACCGGCGAAATGTCTGACATGTCGCGGCTGCAGTGGGGTAGAAATCGTAAAGCGATCGAGGACATCCTTGCTGAACTGATCGCAGGCACTGCAACCGAGACCAAGGCACGAGTGTTTTTGCAGACACTGGGGCTGACAGAAGCGACTGCGAGTGCCCTGATTACTGATGCACTGGACGGCACTGTTGACACAGACCTGACTCAGGTTCCTGAAACGGAGATGGCAGCGGATGCCACGTAAGCCGGGAAAACTTCCAACAATACCGAAAGCGAAACGCACAAGCGTTGTTCTGCGCTCGGTCGGGTACGGAAACGGTGTATCTGATGTGGTGATCGCCACAGAGACCCCGGTACGGCGTTACGACGAAGAGCGTGGCTATGTAATCAGCGAAGTACTGCTGATGGAAGGCGTTGTTCTCCGCACCAATCAAGCACAGATCCCGATTGTTGATTCTCACGATGATTCCACGGTGCGGAACATTTTCGGAAGCGTTCGCAGTCTGCAGGTGGTCAATGGCGAGTTACACGGAACCCCCAGTTTCGCCAGTGATCCGGAAGCTCAGTTGATTTGCCAGCGAATGAATGAAGGGCACATCACTGACTTTTCAATCACCGCTCTGCCTCTTGAATCACTGTTTATTCCTCACGGCAAGTCCTTCACGACAAGTCGCGGGGCTGTCATCGATGGTCCGGCAGTTATCCACACGCGATGGCAGCCGCATAACGCTTCGATCTGTGCCACTGGTGCGGACGAACTTTCCACAGTACGCAGGTCATATACAGACCTCGAAAGAAAGGTTGAGAGAATGGACGAGGCACTGTTGAGCCAGCTTACGGCAATGGGACTTCCTGAAGGCATGGTCGACCCGAATCAGATTCTGTCCTGGGTGGTTGGCAAGATGAAACCCGACACTGAGCCGGAAACAGAAGACATGGTTGAAAACGCCATGACCGAAGATCCCGCAAAAAAAGTAATGGCAGCCGATTCCGCAGCAGCACCAGCGAGCGAAGCCGCACCAGCTGCTGCAACTGAAGAGGATCCAAAGACTGTGGAAAAGTCCATCGCACGAGCCATTCAGGCTTACGCGAAGGCAGACCAGACCCGGCGCAAAGAAATTCAGGCGTTGTGTTCTCAGCACAAAATCGAACGATCGTTTGCCGACTCGCTCTGCGATGAAGGCATTGACCTCAACACAGCACGAGCAAGGATACTTCAAAAAATGGCAACAGCACCGATTGGACAGAGTTCCGACAGAGTGGCATTAACCGAATCCGCTGACGACAAGTTGTTTGCAGCGGCCAGAGATGGCCTGATCATGCGAACGTTCCGACAGGGCGGGATTCGCAGTACCGCAGTAGCGACTCCGGCTGTCGGGCATCAGGACTTCGTCAACATGAAACTCAGCCGCATGGCTGAAATGTACGCCGAAAAGATGGGCTGCGATGTTCGCCGGATGGCTCCGAAAGACATCGCACTTGTGGCAATGGGTCACCCAGGGTCGATGAACCGGTTCCGAATCCAGCGAGATGCGTACCACACGACCGGCAGCTTTGCCAATCTCCTGCTGGATGCGGCAAACAAAACGCTTCTGGCTGGCTACGAGGAAGCTCCATACACCTGGTCAATGTGGGCACGGGATGCCGGTACGACCAGTGACTTCAAGACACTGAATCGAATTCGCTTCAGTGAAATGGGGACACCGGAAATGGTTCCGGAGGGCAGCTCATATCCTGATGCGTCGATGAGCGACGCGAAGGAATCCTACAAGGTCAACAAATATGGCAACATGTTTACCATCACTTGGGAAACTGTTGTTAATGATGATTTGGATGCCATCAGCCGTATTCCTGCCATGCAGGGTGCAGCATGCCGTCGCCTGCAAAATCAGGCAGTATACGGTGTATTGACTGCCAATGCAGCAATGGCCGATACAGGGTTGCTGTTCAACGCGACGGCACAGACAACGGCTGGCGGTCACGCCAACTATGCGACTGGTGCAGGTGCTCCGGCTGTCGGAACGCTGAACACTGCGTACATCAGCATGATGACGAAGAAGGGCCTTCGTTCGGACGTGATCCTGAATATTCAGCCAGCCTTCCTGATCGTTCCTGCAGCAATCAGTGCAACCGCACTGCAGTTGATCGGTTCGATTGCTGATCCGTCTGTGGGTGGTTCTGCCGCTGGCAACAGCAACACGAAGAACATCTACGGGCCAAACGGAGACCGACCGCTGAAGGTTATCGTTGAGCCACTGCTCGACGCCAACAGTTCAACGGCATGGTACCTGGCAGCGAACAACAGCCAGGTCGACACCGTTGAGATTACGTTTTTGGAAGGCGAGCAGTCCCCAGTTCTCGAATCTGAATGGGACTTCGACAAAGACGTCTACAAAAACAAGGTTCGTCAAACGTTTGGCGTTGCAGCGATCGACTACCGAGGGCTGTACAAGCACAACGGGGCGTGATCGATTGATTCGTGAACTTGCCCGGCTGGCTGTGTAGTCAGCCGGGCTTTATGAAAGCATCTCCACAACGTAGCGGAATGCGATGACCGTTGTTTGTAAAGGAATAGATCATGGCTGGTATTCAGGATTTTGTCGAATGGTATGATGATTTTCTTGGGCCGCAGACAGTACTCGCGTCCCCAGTGGGAAGTGATCAGTGGGATTTAGTCGTCACTGGCACAACGCCAACAGCAACGGTCGGCGGAATCAATGGCGAGTTGACGCTCGCAAATTCATCTGCAACGGAAATACAGAATTGCTGCGTCTTCACGAGCGACATTCTGAACTATGACATTGACCTGATTCAGCGGGCTGAATTTCGCGTCAAGTTTACTGCTCAGACGGGTGGTACATGCGACTCAACAACTTCGATCGCGTTTGGTTTGGCCAGTGCCCGCGCCGACGCAATTGATAACATTGCTTCACATGCGTTGTTTCGCATTATCGGCAGCAACGCGATCGTCTGCGAAACAGATGACGCGGTCACCGACCGAGACGACGTCGCCACCGGAGTCAGTTTCGTCAGCGGCGTTTATCGCAAATTCGTGATTGATTTCACGGGCGGGAAGTCAGACGTCAAATTTTATATCGACGGTGTGCGAGTGGCAGCGTCCACGACCTTCACGATGGCAAACTACACCGCAGGGTTTCAGCCATATTTTCAGATTCAGAAAACGTCGGACAACAACACCGATGCGTTTTCTGTCGACTATATCAAGATCGTTTCGAAGCGAAATTGATATGAGTCTCGCAGGACGGATTGTAACTGATGCGGGAACGGTGTTTCTCAACAGCGATCATTTTGCTGAAACAGTGACATACCACCCGCATCGATTCCACACTGCTGCGGTACGACAGCCAAGAACAATCAAGGCTGTCGTCATCCGCAATCAGGTGGCCACGTTCAATCCGGACGAGCAGATCCTTACTGAATTTGAGGTGCGAGTTGCGAATAACGTCACGACCGGAATCACGAGTGCAGAACTCGATACCGGTGGTGATCAGATCGAACTTGCACCACGTATCGGCGAAACAGCTCGGAAGGTATCGGTACAGATGCTGACCGAACACGACGAGGGAATGCTGGTGCTGATATGTCGGTGATCATTGAAAAACCAATCGTCACAAAAATCTCTGATGAGATTTTCACACGGCTGGAAGCATTGATCACAGAACCAAACGACGCATTCACGTTCACCAACGTGGTGCGTCCTACGAAGATTGCCACGTACACGCCGGCACACGGCTTGATTGTGTTGACTCGCGGAGAAATCACACGAGTGACGGATTTGGACTGCCCCGGAAATCCTCCGGCGATTGCATATCAGCAGACGTTTTTGGTGCGGGTACACATCGCTCCCAGCGAAAAAGACCCGACGCCAGTGGAACTGTACGAGGACGTAGCAGAGGCTGCGATTCACAAAGCCATCAGAACATCAGGCACATGGCACACGTTCGACGGCAATGCGATCAATGCAGACTTCGGGCCACAGATCACAGCAACGTCTGATGGTGGATATGAGGGTATTGCAGTTCCAGTAATTGTGACGTTTCGAGTGTCCGAGGGTGATCCGTACACGGTACGCAACTAATGCTGGCAATTGAAATCGATCAGAACCAATTGCAGAAGCTCGCGACGGCATCGGCTAGCGTTGGCAAGAAGATGAAGAAGGAACTGGCTGCAGCAATCAATCAGGTAAGCAAAAAAACGAAGCTGGAAATGGGTCGCGGCATTCGGGCTACGGTTAACTTGAAAAAAGAGGAATCAGAAAAGCCGTTGAGTATTCGAGCGAGTGCGACGGAGCAAAACCTGTCGGCTGTCGTGTCTCTGAAAAAAACACCACGACTGGGGCTGCGGCACTTTGGAGCGAAGCAGGATAAACGCGGCGTAAGTTACAAAATCAGCAAAACTGGCGGGCGAAAACGTCTCAACGGGGCGTTTATGGGACCAAAGCCCGGTGTTATAAAAGTCAGTTGGAAAGGGAATGTTTTCATGCGTGAAGGGGCGGCGGTCAAAATGACTAAGGGTCGCCATCGCGGACGCATGAGACAGCCGATTGTACAGAAGCGGGGCGTGTCAGCCTGGGGCGCATACGTCAAAAACAGTTTAGCGGCACCACAAGCAAAAGTTGTCGAAGCGGAACTGAGATATCAAATCGATCGTCGTATCAACCTAAACCTGCTTAAAGCAAGTGGTCTCGTCAAAACATAAGGGAAAGAACTCATGCCATTGCTACGACGTCGCGCGGTATTCGCTGCAAAGACGGAAACGACGATTGGAACAGCCGAATCATTGACCGGTGCTGAAGGCGTTTACAACGCTCGAGACTTCATGATTCAGCCCAACGTCGCATTTACTCGGCGTGAAGGTCAGGGCGGGTTTAACTACCTGACCAGCATTGCCGAAGGCATGACAGGCACCTGCACCATCATTCACGATCTTACGTACAACGGAACGGATATTCCCAATTGGGCCAGTGTCCTGCTGCCAGCGTGTGGGTGGGTCGATACGGCTGGGGTGTTCTCGCCTGTATCAGCTGGACCCGGTGCAAACGTCAAAACGCTGACCATCGGCCACTACAAAGACGGCAAACGCACGCTGTTGTCCGGTGCAATGGGCACGTGGAAAATAGTTTGCCCGACTGGCAAGGTTGCTTACATTGAGTTTACTTTCACGGGCAAATACTCCAGCAACGAAACAGACACAGCCCTCATTGCACCGACCTATCCAACAGTTTCGCCGCTGCGATTTGCAGCCGGTGCTCTGACATGGAACAGCGTAGCACTGTGTACGTCGAACGTCGAAGTAGACGCAGGCAACAGCGTGATCATGCGGGAATGTGTCAACGCTACCGACCGTTCTGGATACGTGTCTGCTCTGGTCACAAACCGGGCACCAGTGATCACCGCAGATCCAGAGTCGGAACTGGTAGCCACTCAGGACCGTGACTCACTGTGGCTCACGTCATCCGCTCAGGCATTCTCGATGCGAGTCGGCACCACCGGAACATCGATCACGATCGCAGCACCGAAAGCCCAGCTGGAAAATAAACAGCAGGGCAATCGCTCGGACATGATGGTCGACAACCTCACATGGCTGGCGACTCAGGGCAGCAGTGCAGACACAGAACTCACAATCACTTTTGACTAATGGAAACGTATGCCGATTTCACTCGAACCGGGTCAGCAGTACCCCATTGTTCTGGACACCGACAAAGACAAGCCAGCAGACAGCAGGCCAACGTTCTTTGCCAAATCGCAATCGATGCGGGGTCAGCAGTCTATCGGGACTGTGTTGGATTTGTGGACGAACAATGACGAACTGACGATTGAGGAACTGTTCGACGAAACGTGCAAAGTTCTCGAAGGCGTGGTGGTCGGCTGGAAGCACATGAGCGGCATCGAGTTTACTCCTGATGCCATTCGGGACGTGTTGACCTATGGCGAGGCGAGGGAGCTACTTCGGAAGGTCATGTACAACCAGCACATCACACAGGACGAAAAAAAAAGTATAGAGTAGCGGCACTGATACGGGGCGGAATGATCTGTAGAAGTTGCACCCGTGGTCAGTGTCGAGACGTCAGCGAAAAACCAAACCTGCTGGAAATCGAATGCCCGTCATGCAACGGTGGCGGATGCGAAGACTGTCAGGACGGAGTGTTTACTGTTGAGGGATGCCCGAACTCGTTTTGTCGATCGATTGTGACGTCAATTGATCTGATTGACCTGTTCGGAAAAGGGATGCCTCCAATAACCGGCGGCGTGTTGGATCAGTCGGCAAGTTTCGTTGAAGCGGTCCAGTTCTTCGAATCGGAAGAAAGAAAAGTCGCGAATGACCGAAGCAGTCGAAATACTTATCAAGGCTGACGATCAGGCGTCGCAGAAGTTCGCGACGACTGCGGAAAACATGGACAAGTCACTCAAGCGAGTGAATCAAATCCTGTCCGGTCTCGAAGAACCTGCCGACAGGTATGCCAAACAACTGGAAGAACTGAACCAGTTGCACCGTGACGGTGCGTTGTCTGCGGAACAGTTTGCAGCCGCTCAAGACAAAATCAGCGGCAAGATGAACAACACCGGCGCAGCCATGAAGGACGTGGGCGGCAACGCAAAGAAAACAACCGAGCTTGTCGGAACTCTGGCACAGTTAACCGGAAACACAGAACTCGGCAACTTCGCCTCTCAACTGGCTGGAGCAACTGAAAAGATCAGTTCTTTCGGTGAAGTCTCGAAAGCCGGTAAAGCCGGGGCACTTGCATTCAAAGTCGGCCTAGTCGCACTGGCCGCCACGATCGGTTCCGCAATCGGTAAAGCAATCGGCGATGTGATTTTTGAGACAAAGAAATTCACCCGCGAACTGGAACGAGCAAAAGAAGCATCCAAAGAACTGGAAGACCGGCTTCAGAAAACTCGCTCTGTAATGATGGAGAACGCGAAAGAGGATATTGAACTCATTCGCGATCCGGACAAGAAACGAGCGGAGTATAAAGCGTTACTAGACACGCTGAACAAAGACATTGACGCAGTCAGTAAAAACGTGACCGTGTCGCAAAAGGCTGTCGACGACTGGGCGGACGCCTGGCAGGTCACGGGCAACCGCAAAGAGTACGCGAAGCAGGCTCAGGAACAGCTGGAGAACGACAAAGCCCGGCTGGCAGCACTTCGCGATGAACGCGACGAACTGCAGAAGATTACGTCGGAGCGTACTCGGCAGAACGAGGAACTCGCCAAGGCAAACGAAGCGAAAGACAAATCAGAGGCGTATATAGCCCAACTGAAGCAGGAAGTAGAATACCTCGCAGCCACTAAAGAAGAACAGTTGTTGCTCGATGCCGCTCGCAACACAACGATTGAAGATCGTGGAGAAGCCGAACGGCTGCTGAAAGAACGCGACGCGATTCTGGCCAAGGCTGAAGCGCAGAAGGAGCTTGAGGAAGCGCAGAAGCGTGTTGAAGAGGAGCGAGCCAAAGCAGCAGAGAAAGCGATTCAGGACGCGCAGCGGGAACGCGATCGGATTGAGGGCATTGTCCGCACGGAAAACGAACGGCTTGCGTTGCGTGCTTTGGAATTAGAGCAGGGCAAAGAGGCAGCAAAAGTGCAGGCGTTAATTGCACAGGGCGTCGAAGATGCAGCAGCGAAGCAGATCGCGGCCACTGAATCGGCATTGCAGGCCAAAGAGGATAAAGCGAAAGCCGAAGAGACCAACGCACAGGAAGCGGCCAAAGAAAAGCAACGGATTGCTGATCTCGTCAAAGCAGAACAGGAACGGCTGGCACTCAAAAAACTGGAAGCTGAACAAGGCAAGGAAGCCGCGAAGGCTCAGGCGTTAATCAATCAGGGCGTCGACGAAGCCACCGCGAAAAAACTCGCTGCTGCCGAAGCGGAAATGGAAAAAGAAAAGACGCCACTGCAGAAACCTAAAGAAACCGGGCCACTAATGGCCAGTGAATCGCGATTGCTGACGAGTGGCAAGAACTCTGACCCGATGGATAAGACAAACAAGATTTTGGAGCAGACGCAGAAACACACACAGGAACTCGCAAAATTCAACGCTCAGCAATTGGAACTGCAACAAAAGATCGCTGAGAACACAGCCAAAGGTTCAAAATTGGTGGCTGTGTCATGAGCGTTATCAACGTCACACAAATGTGGTCTAAAACCGGTGGAAGTTTCTCCACCGAAAACTTCAGCGCTTTTTCCGCGAAATACCAGATCACCGAGGCGTATCAGGTCCTCTGTGAGATTGGTGATGATATTAGTGTGCCAGTCACAGCAGTTGGAATTCCATCATTTGGCGAACAGCATCCGAGCGGTGCTTTTGCCTACGTCAAAGGATACAACGCGACTCCGCTCGGGCCTACGCTGTGGGTTGTCACCGTCACTTACGAGGGCGTTCCAGATCCCGCATTTGTAACGGAAGTTGTCGATGTGGAATGGTCAGACGTCACATCGACCGAACCGATCGACAGAGACTTCGACGGCAAGGCAATCGTGACCGTCAATAAGGAAAAAGTCGAAGGTCTGACGATGGAGATAGCAGATCAGACCTGCGTCATCCGCCGGCGATTCAACACGATCAACACTTACGCGATTTCTGCATACAGACACGCGACGAACTCAGACACGTTTCTCGGATGGCCTCCAGGCACAGCAAGACTGGTTGGGTTCTCCGCAAAAAGCCAGTTTTCTTACGGTGCACCACAGGGCGGATGGGACGTAACGGCACGGATCCAGTTCCGGGCTCCATTGGCTGGAGCCACAGCGGCGCAGGCATGGTACAAACGATGGACGCATGAAGGGTACTACGTGAAAATCGGTAGTGATGTTCGCAGAGCAACCGATGATCAGGGTGTTGATACTGCCAAACCGGTGCTGCTGAAAGCGGACGGAACCCGCGAAACAAACACCGACACACCGCTTTTCAAATATACAAAAGTTTACGGTTCATTGCCGTACGACGCTTTAGGATTATTGTGATGGCCAACTCAGTGCGCACATTGTTTCGTCTCGACTGGTACGAAGATAACGCACTGTCGAGAAGCATTCCGTCCAAACAAAAAACCATCGAGACCACCAGCGGGCTGGTGTTTGACGCGACTCAGGTGATCGGCACAACGCACGAAGTGCTTGCCGTAGGCGACGTGACTGACGATGCTGTTTTAGTAGTCGAAAATCTTCACGCCACGGCACTGGTGCAAATTGGAATTGATGACGCATCGGTTTTCGTTCCAGTGATCGACATTCCCGCCGGATATCCCGCCGCAGTGCTTCCGATCGCGTCTAGCCTCGCGGGCTTGTATTTAAAGTCTTCCGTAGCAAGTACGTCCGTGAGGGTGGCTGCATTTAAGATTGTCGCACCATGACGGAAGAGATTCCCGTATTGGCTGGCGAGCAGGCCCGGTTGATCTGGCAGGATTATTTACGTCGGACGCAGCAAGGAAATAGCGGCGGCGATAAAGGGCCACGACCGACCGGAACGCAGCCACCGATTGCGGTGATACTGGATGCGGCACTTGGCGTTGCTACGCATGCACTGACCGGTGCGACGTCGGCAATGGCTACTCGTTGCGATTGGTCCGTATCGGACGAGGAATATACTGAGGCACCTGACAGCGTACCACAGGTGAAAGTCTGGAACCACAGCGAATCGGACGAATACGAAATCAACACGTTCGGTAAAGCTGAATGGATTGACGGGCACTGGTGGTTCATGGGCGACTGCGGGCCGATGGCATCGAGGTAAACGATATGGCGTTTCGTGTCTGCTGTAGTTGCCGGGAATTCGATTACGTGAATGTTAAAGCATTCACAGCATCATCAGGCGTGTGGGCATGGGAGAAAAAAGCACTGGCGGTCATGTGCTCGCCAAACAATACCGTTAGAATTCTGCGACAACGCGAAACCTCCGGCTGGACGAATTCAGACACAGCGAACTTTGCCACAGATGGCGGGCTCGGTGTGCTCACCTTGAGACCCAGTGCAACCGTGAACACGGTGTGGACAACGAACACCGCAGCAAATATTGACGATGCGATCAGTCCGCCGTCCGGCACAGGTGACGGCTCAATCTGTCAGGCAGTTGGTCCAACGGACCACAACGATGAACAGCAATGGGCGGTGTCGGGCAGTTACACCGCAGGCACCAACGTCATCAAAGCAGTGTCAATATGGATGCTGGCAAAGAAGACGTTGACGACGAACTTCCAGCTCAGGCCGGTCGATTCGATAGTTGCAGAAGTGGTAACGCAGCCAACGGCTGGTAACGGAACGTTCACAACGTTTTCAACTACTTTGGGCTCAGACACGATTGTCAACACGTGGGAAATGGACACTGCTACGACAACGGCGGCACCCGTCAAAATCACGGTCTGGATATACTGCAGATTCGACAGCAACACAGACGGCACAATCAGCGGTATTCGGCTGCGATCCAATGGCACGTTTTACAGTCGCACGTTGACGGGCTTGCCTGCCGGTGGCTCGTGGGGTTGGTGCTACGCAGAATTCACTGAGACATTCACTAACGCATCGACGGCGGATTACGCCGTTGAACTCACGATGCCGCTGGCGACCGTAGATGGCGTTGTTGACATCGACACTATTTACTTCGACGTGGAAATGCCGACGACTGCTGCCGGAATCAGTGCTGTGAAATTCCGCAGCAACGGCACATGGTACACAGCAGCGACGGCACCAACGCTGACGACAAGCTACGCCTGGCACAGAGTAGACATCGAAGCCACATCGTCTTGGACGCTTTCTACATCGTCGCCAGCGGTAGCACTGAAAGCGGATGTGCCGAATGCTGGGACGTCCATTGAGGTGGAAGCGGTGCTTGTGTCTGCACTGGCAACAAACAGCCCGTTTACATATCCCAGCGGCACGACACCGGCAAGCAATTACAAACAGTACGCAGTAGACAGTGTTATCGTTGCGAACGATGGCACGGAAACCGCAGGTGCGACGGATTGCGAATTGTTCGAGGTGCTGTGGGATCGAACTAGCTCCAGTGCATGGGTCAGAAGAGGGCTTCCGCTGTCTCCACCGGCGCGAATGATTTATTCGACAGACAATCGCTGCAGCAATGGTGGTGTGGTTGTGGATTCCGTCGTACCACAACTGCAAACGTTTGATTTGTGGAAACGAGCGACGGTAAAAAAATATCGCATTTGTCCGGGCTGGAATGACAACACTGGCTCACCGTTGCAAATTGTGTTTCGCAGGTTCGCAAGTAGTGCGACGCTGACACATGAAGACGACGCAGCGACAATTGACACCGCACTAACCGCACTCGATGGCGTCGTGTCAGTGACGGTCACTGGTGGACCGTTGTTTGTAAAAAACGTTGACATTGAAATTACATGGGCTGCGGCAACAGATCAGTTTCATTCAGTGCATGGCGTGAACTTTTCGACCAGTTCCAATCAGGCGGCAGCAGTTGTCGACATCGATGATTACCAAGTCACCGGTTACTGGGAAAACGCATCACGTCCACCCTACTGGACATCTTCCGGCACGGACGCATTGCAAACCGTCGATCAAATTATCAGTAGTGTGAATTGGTATACGCTGCGACGATACGCACCGACAACAGACGCAGACGGCTGGACTGTGTACACCAGTTTGGTATGGAACAGTAAGATAACAACTGCTGCGATCGGCGGTACGCTGTCAGGTGGTAACATGGTTTCGCATGCTCGAAACGGTGTCATCATTGGGGCACATTCGCGGCGAAACTTTTCGTCCAGTGTCAATAAGTACAACTATTTCGTTTTGGATGAAACTGATGGAAGTGGACTGCCAGACGGTGAGCCGACAGATCAATACATCAACGGTACTGGCGACACCGGACATTCCACAATTGACAAGGCGTACATCGCAGACAATGACAAACACATCGTTTACGGATTGCAGGATTCTGCGGCGCTGTTGACGAATGAGCTGTGGGAGATGCCAGCGACACCGAATCAACTAAATCCAGATCGTTTAATTCTGCTCGGGAAACCACCAGTCAAATCTGATAACGATTACGTGTGGTCCACTGGCAATCTGTACGGATCTACGCCAGCATTAAACGCGACGGTGCTTGATATAAGGTACGGTGGAGAAACAACTTTTAAAGCGTCCGGGGATGCGAACTTCGCGGCACATGCTTACAACGCACGAACCGTAATCTTTCTGGGTAACCGCACCCGTTATCGCGGTAATACGATGGAATGGAGGTTTGTTCTGGGGTCGGTGGTTTCGGGGAATTGGAGCACTGGGTACAGCAGTGATTGGCTGCCGACAACTGCTGACGATGCCGATGCAAACACAGCGTTATTCGACATGTGGGGCAACACGTCCGATGCAACGCAGGCAATCAAGGTTGTGTTTAATGCGGCAGCGGTCGACGATCAAGAGCTGTCGTGGTTTTATCGTGGCGGAACTGTGCTGATTTGTATGGCCAGAAGCGGCAACACAACTGACACTACAGTTGATAACCTCGTCCCGTTCGGGCTGACATTACGCATCGAAGTGCGGAATGCCAACACTGAGCGATTCCTCACAATCGCCAAAGAAAACTTTAACGATGGTGTGGTGCAGTGGCAACGCAATGCGGGCGTTGCAGCTCTAACAGCCACAGTGACGCCGTCGACTGTTCTTGACAATGGGTCACAACTACTGGCTATCAGCGGCTGGTGGAGGCCACTGACAATTGACGAAGACACCGGTTTACCCACAGACGATGTGACAATATACGGCGAATTGCCGTAACCGAAAGCACCGACCGTCGTAGAGGCATCAAGCAGGCCGACACCACAGCACCGGGAGAGCCGCTGCGAGCAATCGCAGCGGCTCGCTGTGTTTATCCTGCGCGAGTGATATTCAGCCCGTATCCCGCGCACGTCGTTATCATGTACCTGACTCCGCGAGTGATATTCCGCCGAGCCGAATAAAAACCCCGCGTTTTTGCGGGGTCGGCTGGGGATATCACTGGGACTGATAATTCAAAGTTATGCGGACCGACCGACATATTGCATCGTCATAGATTCTGCACGCCACTTATCTTCACGGTCCGTTTTGAAAAACACCTTGCCATCCGCTGTCAGCCCATACATCATCACGTTGCATTGTGTCGTGCTGTTGTTCTGCACTGATACACACTGAATTTGAACAAATTTTAATTGGCCAGCCATATCTGACAACGACATGTCACCATACCTAGAAAAGCCGCATAACAAGGCGATGAACCGGAGCGGCTTCCACCGGTCCCCGCATGGAAAAACAACCGTCCGCCCGGTTATCGCCGGGCGTTCTGCCTACTCTGAAACCTGACGCCTTTTTGCTTCGCGACGTGCTTTCCGCAGCAGTGCGGGCAAGGCCCACTCAACCATTGACTGACCGGCGGCATCAGCAGCCGCCCTCAGCTCGTCCCAGTCGTCATCTGAAATCCGCCCGAACTGGCGAGCGGGGTTCGGGTTGTACGCTCCGCGTTCTGTTGCGGGGCGGCCGCGTTTGTTATTCGTCATCATCATCTCCGTGGCATCCGCAAATCACACAGCCAGAGTCGTATCTATACCCAGCATCCGACGCCTTTTCATACACCTCACAATTTGAAAGAGGACGCCGCGACTTCTCAACGAACACAGAAACACAGCCTTTACGCTTATCTTTGCTTTCCCATGTGCATTCAATGGCGTATTCATAAACGACCCGGCTCGAAACAATTTCACCCAGCGAAACACTGTCGTACGCCTCTCTCAGAGACATTGACTTCAAATCTTTTGCCATTCCGCACCCCTCGCAAAAGCCAGCCTCCCATTCTTCGAGAGACTGGCGACAACTGGCACACATCACGCCATGCTCATTGCATCCGCCATTGTGGACGCCCATCCGACTCTCACTTCGTTTTTGAAAATCCACCATTCTGACTTTCGCCCCTTGCTGTCGCCTCGGCACACTCGAAGATTGTCGTCACCCTTTTTGGCGAACCACATTCCTTCAGAGTCTGAGTATTCCCACTTGATCCCGTTTTCGTTTCGTGTTCGGCTCATGTCTCTCGCTCCCGTGTTTAGTGTTGTGTTCGGCACTGACAGCAATTCTATCGTCCCGTTCTTTGTTGTCAATACAACAAATACGGATTTAGAAAAGGTTTTTCAGAAACTTTCCACAACAGGAGAGGCAGAACAAAGCGTTGAACCGGAACCGCGAACAACCCGTTTTCAGAATCGACGTCAACCGCTCGCGGTCCGGTTAACGCCGTCGTTATGCGGACTAATCGACCCGCCATCCATCGGCAAGCATTTCGTCCGATGAACTGTACTGAATAAACCTCCCTGTTCCTCCGTCCCACACGTATCCAAGATTTACGTCCCAACATCCCTGAATCACGAAACCATGCTGACGCTCACCATCTCGATTACGGATGACGCACAAGTATCGACCACCATCTGCAAAACATGGCCACTCAGACACGCTCAATAATTGACTCATAAACCCTCCAATCCGCATAACAAAAAAATGCACCGGAGTTGCCGTCCGGCTGTTTTCTCATCGATACTCACCGGCGGCAACCCGGTGATTTTGTGCGTTATCCGCACTGATGAGCAACCAACAAATGAACGCGAAAGTCTTCCGCTGACTCATAAATCGTATCACAACAGATCGCGCCCTTCGGTTCCCATTCGTAATCATTGTCGATCCACCGGAACCCAGCCGCGTCTCCGAGCACCATCCCCATAGCTTCCCATGGGTCAGCATAAAACGTCGCGTGGCCTGGGCCGGCGTGAATTTGCCACAGTTCCCTGCCACTGACCGGAAAAACGATTCCGTTTAACCACGGACCATCCATCCGGTTTTTCCATTGGAACCGCTGTGGAAGGCGGATAACAAGGCGTTGCACGGGAGCCGTCGGTTCAGCGTTTTCAGAATGCATAGTTTTACTCCTCCGGCCACGTGAACGCCGGGCGTTATCCGTCAGACTTGTTTGGCAACGTCATGAGGACGGTATTTGATTCGCTGCGACTCTTTGTGAATACGACATACACAAGAATGACCGGTTGACTTCTCTGGTTCCCAATTATCCAAATCACAATTGCACCGCATCCCATCGGCCTTCAGTTTACTTGCGATCTCTCTCAAGGTTCTTTCGTCCTGCATAGCGTCACCACAAACGACGGATAACAAAGCGGTGAACACGGAGCCGCCGATCTGCCGTGTTCACAAATCCGAGCCTCTTGTCGGCGGCCCGGTTACCGCTGGTCGTTATGCGGACACCATTTCCGCGTCGATTGCAGCATCAAGCCGATCGTGTGACGGGCAATCATGCCCAAGCTTTACCGATGTTTTTGGGTTTACCACGACACCGAGAACGCCATCATTCCAGTTCTGCGAACGCAACCACCTGTATCTGGCAGCGTCCGTGCGTATTGCTTCTTCCAGATCGGCAACCCTCGCCATCAGTGCATTGTGGGCTTTTGCAATTCGTGCTGTTCCAAAATGCTCTACTTCCGCATTGAGTGCGAACTCTGTCCATTGTCTGCTGAAATCCATGCTACCCTCGCCGCATAACAAAGCATTCCACCGGAGTGCCGCACCATCCGTTTTCAGAATTCCACACCGGGCTGCGGCACCCGGTGAATGCTGTCGTTATTTTGACTAAACACTGTGACGCGACTTAGGCGGTGTCTTTCACCTGATTCCTGCGTTTCCTCACGGATAAGCCGTATCGCATCACTGAAGCATCGGACGGGAGTCGAACCCGCTGGCTGTTGATGTTTCCCACAAATCGCCCCAGTGAATAAATCACATGCCGCTGCGAAGCTACGGGAATCGAACCCATCCATCTCACGGTCAGACACTGGTTGTCTTTCGATTTGCTACGTTTCCCACACGTCGCCGATGCAACACATCTATGACTTACTGAATCCAATTTCGCGAAGCGTTTTGATCGCTTCCACCAATTTCTGAATGTCCTTTTCCTCTGGCTGAAACCGAAGACTGTTCCAGTACCAATCCAGTCCCAGTCTTTCAGAAAACGTGATTTCCGAATCGGTTTCCTCAGCCAGTTTCGCAATCTGTCGAAATGAATGCTTTAGTCCCATCAGAACTCCGAAAGCAAAATAACAAGGCATTGCACACGGAGTTACGGTCCGCGCTGACTCAGAATTCCATATCCACCGGCCGCAACCCGGTTAACGCCGTCGTTATCGTGACTCAATACCGAATATTCAGCCACCTACGGGAAGTGGACAACTCAAACCCTAGAATGCGAGCGTCTATTTTCTTTTGTTCGCATACAATCCGTTCTCCCACTATTACAGGAATCGCTGGTTTGACGCGAATCATTCGCCTGTCTTCATCCACCATAGCAATACATTTATGGCTATCGATCGTCACTTCGCAGCCAAACATTTCGAACGACATTGAACCACCCGCACGATAACAAAGCATTGCACCGGAGTGCCGCACCATCCGTTTTCAGAATTCCACACCGGGCTGCGGCACCCGGTGAATGCTGTCCCTTACGTACTGCGTTGTTCTGCAGCGTATTGTTCGGCCATTCGTTTTTGAACGCAATGTGGAGCACTATACAAAAATGAATAGTGGCGTCAAGCCATTATTTTGCAACCAATCTTTCTGCCGTGTCTGAAATGAGATTCTGCGCTTGTGGATCTAGACGGCGAAAATTCGTCAGCAAAGTTTCTTCAGCTCCTCCGGGTTTGTGATTTCCGAGCATCGCCGCAGGAACAGCCACACGAGGTGCGGCGGCCTGCAGCACGGTGAGCGGATCCAGATAGTGCTGAAGCACCCCAATTCCGGAACCGTGAATTAGGCTACCAGCGGTGGCGTTCGCATTACTCCATTCATTTACAGAACGCTGCCGCATCAGTTTCGGATGGAAATACGTGACTCCGGCTGCCAAGCACGCCGCTTGCAAATGCTGCTTCAGGATTTTAGCGGTCCAGCCTTCAGCGTGTTGGTACGGTAACTTATGCCGCACTGAAATGATTTCTGACAGCCATGCAGGAACCGGGTACTGATGCACATACCCGGTCTTGCTCGCTTCCCAGTACAGAACTGGGTCCGATGTCGGCAGGCTCAATTGCAACCTGAGTGAATCTCGCAGCCTGAGACCAGTCCACAGCGTCAGGGCGAGCCACTGTTGCAGCCATGGTGTGGCGTGCAGGTACGCAGCGTTGATGGTTTCAAGTGCTACGGGTTTCGGCTTCGGCTTTGGTCGTCTCAATCGCTTTCCCGGGCTGAACGTCACACCAGTTGCAAACTTTATAACCGTGCAGACATCGGTGATCGTTTTTTCGATGGTGACCGGAGAAAGGCAACTGGCCCGGCATCTTTCTCGAAATGCAGCCAGCATTTCGCTTTTGATGTCCGAGCATTGCTGAACCTGCATAACCCGCTCAAATCGCCTGCAATTTGAGGCGATCATGAAACTCCGCAAACCATTGGTGCGGACGTATTCTGCGGCCTGAAACGATAGAAACATGTGTGTGCTCCAAAAGTTGAGCACTCCTTCGCGAACCAGTTCCTTCACGCCCATGAAATCGCAGAGCGCCACACACTACAGGACAGCAAAAAAATCAATATGCGAGATGTTACTACCCTCCCATACGGCAGCATCCTATGCCTGCCTCCGCAATAGACCTCCTGCCTTAGTAACGGGTGATTCCCAAGCTGAGGATGCGATTTCGATTATCGCCAGCCGCTTTTCCGTTGTCAGACGCATGTTCTCGCGAGGGGCATGGCTGCTGAAGACAAGTCTCGCAGTTACGAACGCCTGACAGCGGAAATTCTTGCAACGTCTTATTCAATCTTGTATAGTGACAGGATGCAAACAATGTTCGAAAAGAAAGCAGCAAAAAAAGCGATTGCAGAAAACCTGCATTTGTTGATGGAAGCGTTTTCGTTGTCGCAAAGCGAATTGGCTCGTCGCGCCAATGTGAAACAGGTCTTCATCAGCCGATTGCTTGATGAAATTATGGTCCCAAATTCTGTGGACCTTGGAAACGTAGCCGAAGTCCTTGGCACCACAGGAGATGGGTTAATGCGAAAAAATACTGCGAAAAATATTTTGAAGAATCTTCAGCACTCGGCTTGACAGTTAATCAAATTTGAATAACACTTCCCCCGTCGATTCGGCTTCGTAACCGGTTCGACGGGTTTTTGTTTTGAGACTTGTCGCTCGTGATTACGGATCACATCAGCCGGAGCATTCGGTTGCAGCGGCGCAACTTGTCCAGCAGAAGCTGGTCGGAGGTTGTGTATGTTTGCTTTTCTTCGTCGCCTGCGCGATGCCTGGAAGTGCCCTGCGTGTGGCACTGTGAACCCTAAGTCTGCTGGGACCGCGTCCATTTGTTCTTGCGGTGCGTATCACCGCAATTGAAACAGCACGATGCACCGGATTGTTTTCGGTGCATCATTTCGCGGTCCTCAGCCAGTGGCTCTGTCCGACTGCTGCGACTGAGGCCGCGTTTTCTCAACGCTCATAACGGAGTGTGTCCCATGAATGAATTCATAGCCATCTTTTTCGCTGTGCTCGGCGGCATCGTCTGCTGGGTAATCACTGACGAAAACCTGCGGCGAAACGACCGCGACTAAACGCATGCTCCGCACTGGAGGCGGTCT
>Ga0315909_10002518_pt1 | contig 23452 bp, 31 predicted proteins | sample LakEriMetagenome_11_FD_203527 | JGI IMG/M metagenome (GOLD analysis project Ga0315909, IMG submission 203527) | Freshwater fungal communities from buoy surface, Lake Erie, Ohio, United States - Buoy 2 MA125 | ecosystem: Environmental > Aquatic > Freshwater > Lake | place: USA: Lake Erie, Ohio...
ACATATCTCGCCAGCTGCGAGCGTGGTTGGTGCGTGGGTCTACATATAAATCGGGTTTTCGTTTCATAGTTTTCCTCTGGTTTAGTTATCGCGTGGTGCGTGATTCTGCAACTGCTCGACCATCTTTCCCAGCTCTCTCTTCTGCTGGCCGGTCAGGCGGTTGCAGTGGATGCGGTCGGATCGGTGGATCACCCGGCCAATGGCCAACGTGATTGCCACAAACCCGACCAGAAACAGGACGCCGTACATCAGGCGGCCCGTCTCATTAGGTTGGCCACCTGGCTAGGCGACCACGTTGTATTGCCGCGTGGCGTACACACCCCGCGAGCTGACAGAGCAGCTGCGATGTCGCGCAGTGACTTGGACCCGGTCTTGGCAATGATCTCGCGGACCACTGGGCCAACACGCTGGGCGAATGCGTCTGCGTTGGCCTGGACGGCCTCGATGCCTGCAGCTGATGCCTTGGCCGGGTCAGGTGACCCCAGCTTAACTCCGCGAGCTTTAGCGGCTGCCAGGGCAGCCTTGGTGCGGCGAGATATCTCCTCGCGCTCGTGCTGGGCAAAAATAGCGCGTACACCGAACTCGAGGGTGCCAGCGTGTGGCATATCGGCTGCCACAATGTTGACGCCAGAGTCGCGCAGGGCAAACAGGAACCCCACCTTACGCGATAGGCGGTCGACCTTGGCAATCAGCAGAGCTGCGCCAGCTTTCTTGGCCATCGCAATTGCAGCTGCGAGCTGTGGGCGGTCGTTGTCTTTGCCAGACTCGATCTCGGTAAACGAGTGAATGATCTGTGTGGCGTATGGGGCCACAGCGGCCTGCTGTGCCTCGAGGCCGAGGCCAGAGGCGCCCTGCTTGTCTGTGGAGACGCGGTAATAAGCAACGTATTTGGACATAATCAACTCCTGTATCTCGGTGGTTGGTGATTGCACTGTGCAATACAAAACGAATATTGCCTAAGTTGTTTTTTGCTGTCAAACCCTTTGTAAACAAATAATTTATAGGTGATTACCCTGGTATCGGCTACTAGGTGAGCTATTCGGTTATTATTCGGTGCATTCACAGTGCAACTAAAGGAGCCAAATGGCCACCCAAAACAGACCATTGATGGTCAGGCTGCGCCCTGACACGCGTCAGCTGCTCGAAAGAGCCGTTGCCGACCAGGGCCGCAGTCGCTCTAGCTTGGTAGAGCAGGCAATCAGGGAGCTGCTCGAGGCCAGATACGCCGATATTGCGTCCAGACTAGACCAGATGCTGGGTGGCGTGCGATGAATGGCCGGGGCAGGCGTAACAAGGGAGCCACCGGCGAGCGAGAGCTGGCTGCGATACTCTCCGACCAGCTCGGGTTTGAGGTTAAGCGCAAGCTGGGTCAGGCAAGAGATGGTGGCCACGATATCGAGATTGGGCGGTTCTACATCGAGGTCAAGCGCCAGGAGAGATTGGCCATCGAGGATTGGTGCCGCCAGGTTGAGCTATCGGTTACGACGAGCTCTACGATTGATTCTGAGGGCTCTATTGGCTCGCCCGTGCCCGTGGTGATATTCAGGCGCTCTGGGCAGCCCTGGAGAGCTGTGGTGCCCTTGGATTGGTTTTGTAAGGCAGTGAGGGAGGATCTAGGTGGCTAACGAGCTCTACAGGCACGTCACGTTGAGGGAGGAAACCGTGTTGGGCACCAGGTGGTGCTCGCATTGTATGCATCGACGACCGATACAGGGGGGAACATGGAAGACGTTGAACGGGGGAAAGAACCGGAGGTGGCAGTGCATGAGCTGCGCGGAAAATCAGAAGACGAGAGCTGCGCAGACTGCAAGAACGTAAGCTTTAGAGGGTGGTTTTTATGGTGTCGGTTTTTTGATAAGCCCACAACAGGAAGGGTCAACGGATGCTCCGCTTACCAGCGACAGTGAAAAGCTACGCTGCCGGGGTTGCGGCGGTGTTCACCCTGGCGCTCGGTTGGTCGATTTGCCTGACGGTCGCGTTGTTGGGAATTATTCTGAGGAGTTTTTCTTGCATTACGAGGCTAGGTTCGTACTCAAGAAGTATCGCTCCAAGAAGACCCGCCTGGCTTACCTCTCTCTTGTGGAAGAGAAAAGAGGGAAAGCCGCCAGAGTGGCGCTACGGCAAGAGATGATGGTCATATGGGAACACAGACAGCAAAAGTGATTGAGTTCAAGCTACCAAAGCGCCCGCCCAAGATTGTGGAGAGAGACGCGCCACCGGATCAGCGCAGCTTGGCGGTGGTGCCATTGCGAGCTATCCGAGACCGCGAGCTCACCGATGGTCAGCTGCGAGCTCTGGCCATTCTGTGCAGCTACTGCAACCGGGCAGGGATAACGTGGGTGAGCCAGGGCAGGCTGGCCAAGGATATGCAGGTAAGCCAGCAGTCGATATCAAAGCACCTGAAGGCTCTGGTGGCGGCTGGATACATCGAGGTGACGGCCAAGGGATTCAGGGGAGAGCGAGCTAACACCACGCGTGTTATATACGATCCCAATGTTACGTCCCAGGACGCGATAGCTATCACCAGCGGCCAGGAGGACACCAGGCCACCACACCAGGCCAGGAAGGAGACAGCGCAGGCAATGGAGCCAGAGTTCACAGAGGAGCAGATGGCGGCCAACAGGGCAAGGCTCAGAGAGATGCTGGGAGGACTAGCAACCAGAGATGGATTTCACTACAACAGACCAGAGAGATTAGGAGATATCGTGGCAAGGAAACCAAAGGCTAAACCAGCACCAAAGGACACCACTCATACACAACCCAATAAGGTTGTAAATGAGAAGGGCTCCCATACACAACCACATACACAACCTAATACGGTTGTGGAAACACAGAAGAACATAGGTATAGATAGGTTGTTTATGTCTATAGGTTTAGAAATAAATAAAGAATTAAAAAAGACTTTAGAAGATTGTTTAGATTCTAAGATGATCTTTACAACCTTCGAGGAGTTGAAGAATCGATACGCAGCCGAGAGCTTGCCAATGCCCAAGAGCCCGGAGACCATCGTTGAGATGATGATCCTCATAGGCGCTGATGCCTCTCTGACGCGATCTGAGGCTCCTCCGTGCCGCTGACACAGGGCAGGGTAGGCAAGGGTAGCAGGCACACAGTGCGAGCCCGTCACAGCGCCTCTAATCCAATCTGTTCAATTGCCAAACGAACGTATGGCTTTTGTACGCAGCCAGGGGTACGCTGCGTGTCAGGCGATTGGCGGCCAGAAGCGGTGGGGTGGTCAACCTTTTGCGGTGGACCTGGCCTGGGCTGGCTGTGGGAAAGGCACCCCTTCCCTCCCCCCCGTCCACACCGTAGCGCGGGGGTCTCTCCGAAATTTTCCTCAACTTTTCTTGGAAGGAGTTTTTGATGGCGTATGAGATGAAACCTGGGCAGGGCTCTGCTTTCCCAAACGAAAAGAAGGCCGAAGATTGGCACGCAGACTTCCGTGGCAAGGTAATGCTCCCAGATGGCAAGACCCACTGGCTGGACATTACAAACAAAAAGACCAAGGATGGGAAGGCGTATGTCACCGTCAAGATTGGCAACCAAACCCAGCAACAGGGTGAAGCCTACTCCGCAGCTCACAAACCTTTCCCGGCCCAGGACAGTCACAACAAGGCCAAGGCCAACGGGTTCGTGGACCTCGATGAAGATATTCCGTTCTGATGACCAGGCCCAAATCCCGTATATCCGAACAGGTGCCCAGCCTCAAGAACTGGGGTGGGGTGCGCTCTATCCAGCGTCGCATGGAGCGCTCGGCCACGATTACGGAGAACCGAGAGGCCATTGCGTTTTCCCTGCTGTGCATGGCCAACACCAAAATCACAGATATTCTAACGTGGGACGAGGACGGAAATGTCAAGGTTAAAGCGGCAAGTCAAATTCCTGACCACGCCTTGCAAGCAATCAAAAATATCAGGGTCAGGCGTGAGAAGGATGGTTCGCAGACGCTGGACGTTGAACTCTACGACAAAGTTGGCGTGCTCCGTCTACTTGCTAAAGCGTCTGGACTACTTGATAACCCGGACGATGGATCAGATAAACCGTCGGTGCTAGACGTGAACGTAATTGCGCCTCACGCCAACCAAGAGGAGGGGTAAACAAAGTGGACTTCGTTTACCGCAACTTTGATTCTTGGGTAGCATCCAGGCAAGACGCCAAACACTGGTCCGAAGACGAACTGGCCTGCGCCGAGGTGGCCTGGAAAGAGTGCCAAAGGCACTGGGAGGGTGTGTGCCAGATGCACATGAACCGCGTGGCAGAGCTCGAGCGCTCCGTGGCCTGGCAAGATCACCACATCTGGAACCTAGAAAACCGTAAGGAGACCAAAACATGAACGACCTGGGGTGGTTTTTTCTGTATTCCGTGTCCTGGCTTGCCTTCTCTGTGTGGGCGGCGTGGAGGATGGACCAATGAGCCAGGCAAACGACAGGCAAGAGGGCGGCAGTCACTACAAAACCAAGGCAATCCAGCCATGGGACTACATTGTGGCCAACGATCTGGGGTTCCTCGAGGGCTCAATCATCAAGTACGTCACCCGATACAAGGAAAAAAACGGAGTCAACGACCTAAAGAAGGCCGCACACTTTCTCGAGAAACTGATCGAGGTGCAAAGTGGCAAGAACTAAGGAGCAATCCACCAAGGCCGTGGCCACAACCGGCCTCAACTTAGACTTCTCTAGGTCCCCAACCGTCTACGACTTCATTGGGTCCAACGCATTTGTGCAAGGCGTTATGGGCCCGGTGGGATCTGGCAAGAGCTACGCGTGCGCGGCCAAGGTAATGATTAAGGCCGTCAAGCAAAAGCCCTCCCCTATCGATGGCATCCGATATACGCGTTTTGCAATTGTACGCAATAGCTACCCAATGCTAAAAACCACAACCATCAAGACTTGGTTGGACCTCTTCCCAGAGAACACCTTCGGTCCCATGCTGTGGACGCCACCGATCACGCACCACATTAGGTTGCCGGCTAGGGACGGGGCAGCTGGAATCGACTGCGAGGTGATATTCCTCGCCCTCGATCAACCTAAAGACGTGCGAAAGCTGTTGTCTCTGGAGCTTACCGGCGCCTGGGTCAACGAGGCCCGAGAGCTGCCAAAAGCGGTGATCGATGGCCTCACCCACCGGGTCGGTCGGTACCCAACCAAGCGAGATGGTGGCGCCACCTGGCACGGTATCTGGATGGACACCAACCCCATGGACGACGATCACTGGTGGCACAAGATAGCGGAGAAGGAAAAAATGTCTGGCCAGTACGCGTGGAAGTTTTGGAAGCAGCCAGGGGGCATTGTCGAAGTAGACCCAGAGGAGCTGCCAGAGAACCCGGAGGCAAACGACCACATCTTCTCAGCTGGCAAGTGGTGGAAGGTCAACCCAAAAGCAGAAAACATCAACAACCTGCCACCAGGCTACTACCAGCAGATGCTGCTTGGAAAGAACCTAGATTGGATCAAGTGCTACGCGGGTGGGCTGTACACCTACGTCCAAGAGGGCAGGCCGGTTTGGCCAGAATACAACGACTCGACCATGTCTGGAGACACCACGGTCAACCCGCAGGTGCCAATCCAGGTGGGCCTTGACTTCGGTTTGACACCAGCTGCGACCATTGGCCAGAGATTGCCAAACGGAAGGTGGGAGATTCACCACGAAATCGTCACCTTCGACATGGGGCTTGAGAGGTTTGGCCACCAGCTGCTAGCCGAGCTCAACGCCAGGTACCCAAACCACCAAGTAATGATCTGGGGCGACCCGGCAGGCCAGGCCAGAGACGCCATCTACGAGGTCACAGCCTTTGATTTTCTGAGAACCCTGGGACTCAAGGCACAGCCCACAGCATCAAACGACTTTAAGGTCAGGCGAGAGTCATCGGCTGCCCCAATGCAGCGACTCATCGAGGGAAAGCCGGGTCTCATGGTGAACCGAGAGTGCAAGCTGCTGAGAAAGGCGCTAGCCGGGGGATATCACTTTAAGCGGGTCGCAATTGGCGCCGGCCAGGAGCGATTCAGAGACGCCCCAAACAAGAACGAACACTCACACATTGGCGATTCCTTTGGGTACCTGCTGCTTGGAGGGGGCGAATACAACCGAATGACCAGGAGCCACAAACTAGGTGGCCAACCACAGGGCATGATTGTGGCCAACACCGACTTTGACATCTTTGCGTGAGGTGATTGCACAGTGATATCGCTGGTATTGCATACCGATCAAAGACCAATAGAATAAAAGCATGAGTGGCTTAGTCATCTTCGAGAGCGGAGAGCTGTCAGTCGCAGATCAACGCGAGCTGGTGATTAAGATGCAGGGCGAGCTGCTCGATATGGAGCAGGCAAAAATTGTAACGTCTCATCGATTCTTGCCTGGCCTGTACGAGCGCACGATTACGATACCACCGTGGACTGTGTTAACTGGAGCTGCACACAAAACGCAATACAGGGTTCGACTTGAGAGTGGAACCATCGCAGTCAACACAGACAGTGGAGTAAAAGTGCTGGTGGCCCCAATGGAATTTGATGTGCCAGCTGGTTTTCAGAGAGCTGGTAGGGTGTTCGATGAAGAGGTTGTGTGGACTGACATATACGAGAACCAGGACAACTGCCGCGACATTGAATTACTTGAGAGTCGGTTGTATGAGGTTCCAGCGTGTGGGCTGGGTGAAAATCGTAGGTTGAAAGGGGAACTAATATGGCGGGATGGGTCGCAGGCGCAATTATCTTAGGCTCTGCCTACACAGCAAACGAAGCTCGCAAGGCTAGAAAAGGCGCAGAGCAGCAGCAAGCGCAGGCGCTGCAACAGCAGGCAGCAGACGCAGCTGCAATGCGCGAGCAAGTTGCCAAGCAAAACGAAATATACGCAACACAGGCAGCTAGTTTGAAAGAGCAAGCAGACGTGGCTCGCCAACAGTTTGAGCAGGGCTCGCTGCAATACAAAGAAAACAAGTTGGCCATGGAAAAGAAAGCCGCAGAGGTGCAGGCCGCAGCTGACGAGGAGCGCCGCAAGGCAGCCGCAGCCGAGGCATCAGCTCTAAAAGCTAGAACTAGGGGTGGGCGTCGAGCTCTCCTATCTCAAGAGCGACTAACACCGGAGCTTGGAATTGAGAGTCCACAGCTTGGAACGAGGGCGATGGTGTAACCATGGCGGCGCCGACCCTATATCAAAAACGTACAGCCGCAAAGCGCGGCTCCAGAGATATAGCTCGCCTAGCGGAACAATATAAGAGCGGATTGCAATCTGTGTCGTCTCAGTACGAGCAAGCATTTGGTGCATATCAAGCCAAAACAGCTGAGACACTGGCGCCATATGAGGCGGCCATTAAGAAATACCAAGAAACAACTTTGCCCCAATACGAAAGCGCAGCTGCTGCATACGAGGCCAAGGCCAAAGAGTACCAAAGCAAAGTATCAAGCTACCAAGATTTATTAAAAAGCTATGCTGTTGATCCCCAGGGCCGGCGCGTCACAATGTCCAACTACGCTTATGGAAACGTATATACAACCAATTATCCAGGCACAAAACGACAGGTCAATGTTGCAGAAGCGTGGAATTACAATCCGACTAACCTACCAGAAAGTTCTTTTGTTGCGGGATACTCAGGGCAGTCGCGTTGGGTTCTTCCATCGGGGTGGGAGTGGGTTCCAGACGTTCCGGGACAAACTGGGTATCAAGCTACCGGCTACCTTAGAAAATCTGGAGTCACCACGCCATTTGAGCAGTTTACTCAGCGCACCGCGCCTGGAGCGTTTACAGAGAAGGCCCCAGCTACGCCAGAGGCTCCACCATCTGCGCCAACAATTGAGTCATTCTCTGATGAACCATTTCAACAAAAGCGAGCTGCGCTAGAGAGTGAGTTTCAACGGGAGATTGGCGAGCGCAAGTCTGCTCGAATATCAGCTGTATCACGCCGCTCTGCGCGGCCACTAATGCAAGGGTAACCATGGACAAAGTTGAAAAGGTGATGGGTGAATACAAGCGCGGCAAGCTCAAGAGCTCATCTGGTGACAAGGTCAAAAGCAGAAAGCAAGCGGTGGCCATTGCGCTATCTGAGCAGCGCCGCTCTCGCAAGGGTGGTCTTATGAAGGACGCAAAATATGGATAAGGAAGTGTGGGACAAACCCAGGCCAAAGAGCGCTGGCAAGCCAGAAAAACTTACTTCATCTGAAAAACGTATGGCCATGCGCAAAGCCAAGAAAGCTGGGCGGCCATATCCAAACCTAATTGATAACATGATGGCAGCCAGGGGCGACAAATGAAAGTAGAAATTGAAATTGAAGCCAACGGCAAACACAAAAAAAATGGCCAAGAAGAATCTAGCAAGGCTTTGAGCGACGATCAAAAGATGGCCATTGGTAAAAAGCTTAAAAAAAATATGATGCTTACCCGCATGGAGCGCAAGCTGTTATCTGAATATTTGCTCGAGGAAGAGGACTAAAAGATGGAAATTAGTTACTACGACAAGAAAGCGCCGGGTGGTATTCGTTTGTCTCCTGACGAAATAATGAAGCGCCAGGAAATAGCCCAAAAGAAAAAAGACGAATTCCAGCAGCTGTACCAAGACGCCTACGAGTTTGCCCTGCCACAGCGCCAGCTATATGGAATCTGGGAAGGTGGCGCGTCGGGCACTAAAAAAATGCAGAGAGTATTTGATTCAACGGCAATCAACTCTACTCAGCGATTCGCTAACCGACTGCAGTCTGTGGTGTTTCCTCCCCAGCGCAAGTGGGCCAGGCTCGAGCCGGGTCCGTCTATCCCCATGGACAAAACACAAATGGCGCAAGCTATCTTGGATGTCTACCAGGACAAGATGTTTGCGGCGCTGCGCCAATCTAACTTTGACATTGCAATCGGAGAGTTTCTCTTGGACCTCGCGGTTGGCACGGCCTGCATGATGGTGCAGCCAGGCGACGATATTAGTCCAATCAACTTTGTGCCGGTACCGCTATTTCTGGTCGCATACGAAGAGGGAGCCAACGGCCAGGTCGACAACGTCTACCGTCGGATGCGCATGAAGGGCGAGAGCATTGAGCGCCAGTGGCCAGATGCCAAGATGCCAGACGACATGGTTCGGCGCATTCAAAATAAACCCACAGATGATGTGGAGCTGCTCGAGGCAACCATATTCGATGCCAAGAGGGGCGACTACTGTTACCACGTCATCGACAAGGTATCCAAGCAAGAGATTGTTTACCGCAGGCGCAAGACCTCTCCGTGGGTAATCTCTCGATACATGAAGGTGGCGGGTGAGATTTATGGTCGCGGTCCGCTGATGACGGCGCTGCCAGACATTAAAACCCTAAACAAGACCAAGGAGCTGCTGCTCAAGAACGCCTCTATGGCGGTCTCTGGTGCATACACCGCAGCTGACGACGGGGTCTTAAACCCGAACACGGTCAAGATTGTCCCTGGTGCAATTATTCCCGTGGCGCGTAATGGTGGGCCACAGGGTCCCAGCTTGCTGGCGCTGCCACGGTCTGGTGACTTCAACGTCTCCCAGCTGGTAATTAACGACATGACAGCTAGCATCAAGCGCATTCTCCTCGATGAGTCTTTGCCACCAGACAATATGTCCGCAAGGTCTGCCACAGAGATTGTAGAGCGCATGAAGGAGCTGGCACAGAACCTGGGCTCTGCCTTTGGCCGACTAATCAACGAGACCATGATTCCTTTGACGGCCAAAATTCTTGAGGTCATGGACGAGCGCGGGATGATTGATCTTCCATTGCGGGTCAACGGCCTCGAGGTCAAGGTTACCCCGGTGGCACCTCTTGCCCAGGCCCAGGCCATGGACGAGATCAACGCCATCTTGCAGTACTCGCAGCTGATGCAGGGCTTTGGCACAGACGGTGCCGTAGCTATCAAGACAGACCTGGTCGTCGACTACATTGGCGACAAGCTAGGGGTGCCAGCTACTCTGAGAAACAACCAAGCAGAGCGAGCGGTGCTCATGGAGCAGATGCAGCAACAGCAGCAAAGCGCCTTGGCCATGCAGGCCATGAGCGCTCAGATGGCAGCTAGCGCAGAGCAGCCCATGGTCCCACCTGAGATGGTGCCGGCATGAGCTGGGAGGATCTCGATGAGCCGGTCCCAACAGATATTAGGGACGTAACTCAACAGCGCGAGGAGCTGGCCAAGCTGTGCCTGCGTATATTTGCAACCGAGGACGGGCAGAAATTGATGACCTGGCTTCGGGCAACCTATGTCGACGTGCCTGTCGCCGCGCCTGGCACCGACGCCTCATTCGCTTACTTTGTCGAAGGGCAGAGAAACGTGGTGAGGGATCTAATGTCGCGGATTAACCAAGCAAGGAAATTATGAGCGAAGACACCAACATCGAGCCCGGAGAGAACGGCCTACTCGATAACGTGCAACTAGAGGACCCAAACGCAAACAAAGAAGTAAACCCATCGGCAACCGCGGTTGACCACAAGGCAGCGCCGCCAGGCGAGCCAAAGCCAGAGGGCCCGAAGGACAGGCCAGAGTTTCTCCCAGAGAACTTCTGGAAAGATGGTAAAGCAGACTACGAGAGTTTGGCCAAGAGCTGGAAGGACCTACGGGCAAAAATTTCCAAGGGCGAGCACAACGCGCCAGCTGATGGCAAGTACAAGCTCGAGGCATTCGGAGAGGGCTACGACGACCAAAACCCAATTGCCGGGACACTAACCAGCTGGGCCAAGGAAAACGGACTATCCCAAGCTCAATTCGATGACCTGGCCGGGAAGCTATCCTCCCAGGCCAGAGAGCTCATGCAGGGCGAATCGATTGACCCAGCCGAGGAGCTCAAGGCCCTGGGGCCAAACGGCAACGCCATCGTTAACGGCATGGTTGATTGGGCCAGGGGAATGGTCAATAAAGAGATTCTATCGAAGGAAGACTTTGAAGAGTTTAAGATTATGGGCGGCACAGCTCGGGGCATTAACGTACTTATGAAGATTAGGTCTGCCTACGAAGGTAGGATGCCAATCGACCCAGCACCGCTCGAAGAGGGAATGAACCGCAACAAGCTCGAGGAGTACATCAAGGACCCTCGGTGGAACAGCGACCCGAACTGGAGACAGTCTAGGGAGCGCGAGTGGTTTTCCTCACAGAGATAGATTTCCTCCTCCCCTCTCCTTCGGGGATTTAACCCGGCCACAGTGCCGGGTTTTTTTTGGTGCTTGCATTTTGTTTTTTAACAAATAGAATAAAACTATGGCCCACCGCTTTTGATAGCGACCCTGACCGCAGTGAGATGCTGACGATTGGCTGCCGTAAGTAGCAAGCACAGGCCCAGAGTATTGGCTCACCGACGCGATTAAACCCTTTTTTTTGACTAATTCAAGGAGCTCAAAATGGCCGTTTCTCTTTCAAACGCCTTTATTACGCTCTTCGATGCTGAGGTCAAACAGGCTTACCAGGGCAAGGCCCAGTTGGTAGGCGCGGTTCGTCAGCGTCGTGGAGTTGAAGGTCAGACAGTTCAGTTTCCCAAAGTAGGTAAGGGCGTAGCTACAGCTCGCATTACCCACACCGACGTTACCCCAATGAACGTAGGGTTCAGCAAGGTAACCTGCACGCTTGCCGATTGGAATGCAGCTGAGTATTCAGACGTATTCTCACAGCAAAAAGTTAACTTTGACGAGCGCTCTGAGCTCGCCCAGGTAGTTGGCTCCGCTATTGGACGCCGCCAGGACCAGATCATTTTGGACGCCTTGGCAAACTCCAGCACGACCAACATTGTTACGGAAGACCAGGGTGGCACAAACACCGGCTTGAACGTATCCAAGCTGCGCGAGGCCAAGAAGTATCTGGACAAGAACAACGTCCCCTTCGACAACCGTCACATGATCATCCACGCAAACAGCCTGGCCTCGCTATTGGGTGAGACAGCTGTAACGTCGACCGACTTCAACACCGTCAAGGCGTTGGTGCAGGGCGAAGTTAACACCTTCCTCGGATTCCAGTTCCATGTAATTGGTGACCGCTCAGAGGGTGGATTGCCTGTTGCATCTTCCGAGCGCAAGCTGTGGGCTTTCCACCGCGACGCAATTGGCTACGCAGAGGGTATCGCTCCCCGGACAGAAATCAACTATGTGGCCGAGAAAACGAGCTGGTTAGTAAACGCTCTCTTCTCCGCTGGCTCAGTTGCTATCGACGCCGAGGGTATCGTTGAAGTTCAAACCACCGACGTGGTCTAAGGAGCTAAACCATGGCATTTTCTTCGGATAATCTTATGCTTGTTGCCGGCTCCAAAGCTGGTAATGCACCACAAATGTGGACCTACAAGACCAACGATCTTGGCACAGTTGTTGACGGCTCGGGCTATTTCAATAGCGCAGCCTCGGTGCTCAAGGTTGGCGATATGATGTATGTCCACGCAGACGCCGACAGCTCGCCAACTTTTGGCCTGCACATCGTGACCAGCAACACCGGCACGGTTGTCGACGTAACCAACGCGGTCGCTTTAGGTTCTATCGACAGCGACTAATTGGCTGAGAGGTATACAGCCAGACACGGGGGTTGTGCCATTATTTGTGGCGCAGCCCCTTGTGTTTTTGAGGACCTAGCTGCCGCTAGGGAGCTGCGGCCAGGAGCCGCGATCCTGGGCGTAAACAACGCAGCTGCAATGATTCCAGAGATTGAGCACGTTTGGACCCAGCACGCGGAACACGCCGAGATGTTTAAGGCGGCAGCTGGCCGTCAAATATTTGTTCACTCTAGGTCCAAGCGATTTACCAACGGCGGCGGCATCTGGTTTTTGGCGGTTCCAGACCACAAGTTTGCTGCTATAGACTATGTGTGGCCAGAGCTGGGGTGGGTGGCTGGGTCATCTGGGGTTGCCGGCGCCCTGTGGGCAAGGCACGGGATGGGATTTGATGAGGTAATTATGGCCGGTGCACCGCTCAGTCAGAGCAGCCTGGTCTACTCTGACAAGTACCCAAGCAAGCCAACCAAGGCCGGCAAATTTGCCGAGGCAGTTCAACTGGAGCACTGGATTAGAATGTTGCAAACGCACAAAGACTCCGGAAAAACAGAGAATATATTCTCGATGTCTGGCCACACTGGCAAGATATTGGGGGCCCCGTGCTGACTGTTGCCTGCGTTCTAAAGTCTGGGCGCTTTGAGACCGCGACCTACAAGGACGGCTACACAGACAACGACGTGCTGCGCCTAAAGAACATGGTCAAGGACAACCTTGCCTTGCCCCACCGATTTGTGTGTTTCTCTGACGTAGACGTGCCCTGTGAGCGAATACCTCTCAAGCACAGGTGGGCTGGGTGGTGGTCTAAGGTGGAGCTGTTTTCTGAGGTGTTTGACGACGTGGTGCTGTATTTTGATCTTGACACGGTCATCTCTGGGAGCCTGGACGAGTTCGCCTCCCACCCGCACCAGTTCACAATGCTAAGAGACTTTGGAAAACACAATGTCCCAAATAGTGGTTTTATGGCCTGGAGCGGAGACCACCGGGAAATCTATGAAAAATTTGATAAAGATCCAAGAAAGTACATGAAGGAGTACATAGCGCCGCCCAGGCTCGGGGACCAAGCATATATCTCTGAGACCAAAAAACCAATAGAATTATTTCAGGATATTTGGCCGGGGCAAATTGTGTCTTATAAAAAGCACTGCCAGGGAAAGCCAAGGTCGCCAGATGTGAGGGTGGTCTGTTTCCACGGGCAGCCCAAGGGTGCCGGCTCGGTCGGGTGGGTTAAAGAGATTTGGAGCGCGTCAAATGGCTGCAGGTGATACCGGAATACGGATTTGCTCAGATGCCCTGCTTATGTTGGGGGCCAAAGCAATCACATCTTTTAATGATGGAACAGACGAGAGCTCGGTCTGCGACCGACTCTACCCAAATGTCCGAGACTCTACGATTACTATGTACCCGTGGGGATTTAGCCTAAAGAAGGTGCAGCTCTCGCAGCTGATCACCACTCCCAGCTCTGTGTGGAAATACGAATACCAGCTGCCAGGTGATCGGCTAGCCAGCCCCAGGGCAGTATTTGAGACCAGCGCTGTTGGCAGCTACCCAGTAAAAGATTGGGAGATACAAGGCGACAAGCTGCTCGCCAATATTCAATCCGTCTATATCGACTACCAATACTCTGTTCCAGAGTACGCAATGCCGTCGTATTTTATTCAGCTGCTCAAATATCAGATGGCCTGGCACATTGCAGAGACCGTTACGGAACAGCAAGAAAAATCTACCAAGTGGCAGAGAGTTGCGCTGGGCGATCCATCAGAAAATATGCGAGGTGGGTACTTTAGGGTTGCCGCTAACATTGATGGACAAAACCAACCCACCAGGGTAATTGAAGACTTTAGCTTAATAGCAGTGAGAAACTAATGCCGCGCTTTGTCGAGTTTCAAACCAACTTTTCAACGGGCGAGCTCGATCCCCTGCTGCGCGCTAGGGTAGATTTGCAGTCATATAACAACGCGTTAGCAAAAGCCACAAACGTCTTAATACAGCCACAGGGTGGCCTGCGTCGCCGCCCAGGCACAAAGCATATCATTGAGCTGCCAAACAGCTCCACGCCATCAGCTGGCAACGGAGTGCGCCTGGTGCCGTTTCAGTTTTCGGTCGACGACAGCTATATGTTGTGCTTTACACACCAACGTATGTACGTCATCAAAGACGGCGCTGTAGTTGCAGCGATTAACGGCGGCGCCAATAACTACCTAACTACATCGATCACCAGCGACATGGTAGACGATATGTGCTGGACGCAGTCTGCAGACACGCTAATTGTTGTCCACCCAGACCTGCAGCCAACCACAATTGTGCGCGGAGCCACAGACGCAACCTGGACCGCAACTACAATTACATTTGACTCAGTGCCAAAGTACGCGTTTAACATTGACTTTCACACAAACAACTCTGAGACCCTGACGCCATCTGCTGTTAGTGGAAATATCACGCTGACAACCACCAGTTCAAAACACGACACCGGAACGGCGCAGGCCGGGACTAGCACAACCATTACACTTAAATCGTCGTCCAATAGCACAAATGATTACTATAACGGTCTTTCGATCACCATCACTGGTGGCACTGGTTCTGGCCAGATAAGGATCATTGAGGACTATGTTGGCTCGACCAAAGTGGTCACGGTGGATCGTGCGTGGACCACGACACCAGATAACACTAGTACCTACAGCATTACATCTTGGACCACAGAGTCGGTTAACCAATACGTTAACGCAAGCCCCCAGGGCAGAGCTCGCATTGTGCGTTATGTGTCTGCGACTGTGGTTGAGGCAATCGTTGAGTATCCGTTTTTTAACACCACCGCCATCGATGCCGGTAGGTGGGAGCTCGAGCACGGATACGAAGATGTCTGGAGCTCAACCAGGGGCTGGCCAAGAACGGTAACATTTCACGAAGGCCGTCTATTTTTTGGTGGATCAAAGAGCAGGCCGTCCACGATTTGGGGATCTAAGATTGGTCTCTTCTATGACTTCGTTCCAAGCGAATCTTTGGACGACGACGCGGTCGAGGCAACACTAGATACCAACGAGCTCAACGTCATCACGGACATTATCAGCTCGAGGGACTTCCAGGTATTTACTACTGGGGGCGAGTTCTATGTGCCGCAGCAGGGAACCGACCCTGTCACCCCGTTGACGTTTACATTTAAGAACGTATCGCGTAATGGAACAAAACCAGGCACTAGGGTGCAGTCGGTCGAAACCGGGTCAATCTACATCCAGCGCCAGGGCAAGTCTCTCAACGAGTTTGTGTTCTCTGACACGCAGCTCACATACATTACGCAGCGCATCTCGCTACTTTCTGGCCACCTTTTAAAAGGACCGCAACGTATAGCCATGCGTCGTGCGTCTTCCACGGAAGAGGGCGACCTACTGCTTATAACAAACACAGACAACGGTTCGATGGCCGCGTTTTCAATTATGCGCAGCCAGCAAATTACGGCGCCATCTGAGTTTACAACTGACGGTGAGTTTATAGATGTCGGCGTAGATATCACAGACATTTATTGTGTTACTAAGCGCGTATTTAATGGAACCACAAAATACTTTGTGGAACTATTTGGATACGACTACTTTACAGATTGTGCCTTTGTTGGCGCATCCGCAAGTGGGATTGGGTCCGGGCTGCCACACATTGGCAAGAGCTTAAACGTCATCTGCGACGGAGTGCCACAGTCTAACGAGACCGTCTCTTCTGGCGGCGCAATTACATTTGACCGCGAGTCAGTCACAAGCTACGAGGCTGGCCTGCCAATTCCGGTGTACGTTAAGACCATGCCGGTAGAGATCAAACTGCAAACTGGCAGCCGGGTCTCATTCAAAAAGCGCATTGTTGAAATTAGCGCAATCGTGCAAGACACACAAAACTTAGAAGTGAACAACCAGCTCATCGAGTTTCGCTTGATGGATAACCCGCTGTTAGATTTGCCGGTCCCAACATTTACCGGAATCAAGCGCGTCAACGGTGTGTTGGGATATCAGCGCGAGCAGGCAATTGAGATTGAGCAGACCCTGCCGTTGAAAATGAACTTGCTGGGCCTCGACTACCGCGTGGCCGTCAACTCGGGGACATAGACATGGCAATCACAGCTGGTCAGATGTATGGTGTAGCTGGGCTAATTTCTGCCTATGGCCAATCGGAGGCCATGAAGGCCCAGGGCATCTACAATCAAACCGCATACCTTCTTCAGGCAAGAGACACGCTGGCCATTGCCGGGGTTCGATCTGAGATGGACCTGCAATACGCAGAGATCCAAGCTGGTCGCCTGCTCAAGAAAGCAGAGGTCGAGGCACAAAATTACACCATCGCTGGGAACTCACTGCTTAAAAACATGAGGGCCACAAATGCGGCCATGCGCGCCAGGGCAGCTGCGTCCGGTGTTGCCTATGGCGAGGGCTCGGTTGCCGCTGTACAGCGAGAGAACGTAGCGGCCACATACCGAGACGTTGGCATCACAGACCTCAACGCGTTGACCGCCAGGGTGATGGGATTCGAGGACGCATCCGCAATGCTGCAATCTTCGGAGCTGCAAAACATTTTGACCCAATACTCAGCGCAGCGCCAGGCTGGCCAATACGAAATGGCAGGCGCAGCTGGCCGCAGAATTAGCGGTCTCATGGCAGACGCAACCCTGGTCTCTGGAGCAATTCAGGGAGCCAAAACAATTTCAAAGGTGTAAAACATGGCAGAGCAACGAATTGAATCTGGTCGCGCACAGATTGCTGGCGTGGGTGGGGCACCACTGCAGCGCGTTGCTATGGCCCCGGTTGACTACGTTGGGGTTCGCGCAGAGGGGCAAGCCGCTGGGCAGCTCTCTCAGATGCTAGAGAGAATGAGCTCGACCCTATTTAAGGAAGCAGGCGAGCTGCGCCAGAAAGAGGGCCTAGAATTTGTGGCCACTAACCCTGTGACCGCAGCGCAGCTGGAGGCCGCCAAAGGCGGCGACATGGGCCCACTCGATCTTGGCAAGGGATTCTCTATCTTTGATCAAGCAGTGCGCAAGGCCAGGGCCATGGAGATTTCTGGCCACTTTGAGATGGAGGGCCGCAACGAGCTCACCAAGTTGCTGGTTGAAGTTGAGACCGGCAAGGCAACATCAGCTGACGTTGAAACAAAAATTAAGGCTTTCACAGACGGATACACCAAAACAATTTCAACGATTGACCCAGAGGCGTCGTTTAAGTTTCGGGCCACGATGGCCACCCAGGGCAACGCGGTTCTCAAGTCAGCGTATGAGCTAGAGCTCAAGCGAGCCAAGAGCCAGCGCGTAGTTAAGTTTGACATGGACTTTGACAATCAAATGAGATTGTTGGAGGCAGCCGTTAGCCAGGACCCAAACAATATAGAGGGCATAGCTGACGTAGCTCGCAAAAATATTGGAATGCAATCGATGATATTTGGCGACGCATCAATACAAAAAGACTACTCCACTAAGTTTGAGGCTGGCTTGCGCAACGCAAAAATTAACGCGCTCACCAAGGTGCTGACCTCAGATGAGTTTATGGTTAACCCAGACGAGACCCTAGCCAAAATTCGCAAGGGCGAGATTGGAAACTTGAGCCCGGTACTACAGCGGCTGATTAACTCAGACTTTGACGCGGTTGCAAAGGTAACGGCCAATTTTATGGTTGCGGCTAACCAGCGCGAGACACTGGCCAAACAGAAAAATGACCGCAATAAACGAGATGGCGAGGCAGCTGCAATTAACCTGCTCGAGCAAATCTTCCCGCTGTCTGAGGGAGACCCCAAGCGCAAGGTCCTGGTTGGCCAGCTCATGGAGCTGCCACCTGGCTCTGTACCAATTGGCACCATCAAGGACCTGCTAGATGTCAACGTGCGCTCCAACCCAATGGTGCTTGGAAACGTATACAACCAAATTGACAAGGGCGTTATCAACACCAAGGAGCAGATCGACGCATACGTTGGCAAGGGCGTCGGTGGCCAAGACTATGTGGCGCTGATTAAGTATCTTAACGCCGACGACAGACGCGACAAGCGAGACCTTCAGCAGGGCATCTCCAGGCTCGCTGGCATCCCGGTTATACCTGGCCAAATGATTGTGCTCGATCCCAAGGGAGCCGAGTTTCAGAGGCGCCAGGAGCTTGAGTCCGAGGCCTTGCGTATTCAGGCAGACGCGGCCAAGGGCGGGATATCTTTAACCACGTCGCAGATTCTGCAGCAGCTCGAGACCAACATTGCAGCTAGACGTAAAAGTGAAGCTGCCGTTAGCGCCGCCAAGGCCCTTGAGTTCTACGAGAAAAAGGATTGGATTGGTGGCCCAATTACTAGAGAAACGCTGGCCGCGCTTGAGCGCAAGGCTGGAACAGATAAAAACAAGTTAAACGAGCTGCGACGTATTAAGACGCTGCTTGACCAAAAAGAAGGCATCGCGCCTGGAGGTGCAAGATAATGTCGTGGTCTGAAATTGAAAACGCATACCTGGACCGTCTAGCGGCCAATGCATTTCCTGGCACGCCACCGGAAGATCAAGAGCCAGTTAAAGCTGCAAGCACAGCGCAGCCAACTACGGCACCAGCTGAGATGAGAGCTATCCCGAAAAACGAAACACTGGGCGCTGTTGCTGACTTCGTGGGCCGGGTGCGGGAGATGGCCAACCAATACGAGATTAAGGATTGGGTGCCACTTCTTGGTGGCCTGGGCGTTGGTGATCTGTTGGTGGGCAAGTCCCCAGAGGAGATTGAAAACTGGGCCTATGGAAACGCGCCAATGCGTATCCCAGAAATGAGCAACGTGCCCATTGTTAAGACAGGTCGAAAGCAAAGTCTCGCAGACACCGCGATGCTCGGGCTCGATGTTGCTGGCCCAGCCGTTGGTGTTGGCAAGCTAGCCAAAACAATGGCCACCGAGATTGCTACGACACCACCTGTGGGAGCAATCAAAATTGGCGCTGCAGCTCCGGTAGAACAAGTTGCTGAAATAGCAGTGAAGATTGGTGAGCGCGAAATTAAAGTGCCAGCTGATCAAGCCTCTATTTTATCTAAGGCAATTAAAAATCTAACTCCCGCAGAACAGTTAAAGTTTAAGTCAGACACAGCCAGAACATTTGTTGAGCGTTTAACTGCATTGCCAAGCAAGCAAGAGTTTGGTGCTGCTGCTATTGGTGGTCGCGCCAAAAAAGGATGGTACGAAGGTAGCACCCAGGCAATCGTAAATGTATTTGGTCCAGATGCTAATCGCTTTGCTGCATTGTTATCAGCAACTAGTCCACAGACTAGCGTTGAATCAAACTTGTATAACGCTTTGCAAATTTGGAAAAACTGGACTGCAGCTGGGCGACCAACTGAGCGCGATGCAATTATTAAAGTAATGGGAGAATCGGTACAGGGTGGCAAGGGAGAAGAGTCGGTTTTAGATGCATGGAAAAATAATAGTGTTGCAGCTCTAACTGCCGAAGACCCTGGCAAGTTAATTTTGTCTGGCCCAAAAGTTAACAGCTTTATGTTGAATTTGCAGGGCAATGTTGAAGAGGTTACCAATGATGCTTGGATGGCATCATTCTCTTTGGTAGATCAGAAAATCTTTGGCGGCAGCTTGACAAAAACAGACCCAGGCAAGGGCCCTGGTTATCTTGCCATGAACGCCAGGGTTCGGGAAACAGCCACTTATCTTACTAAACTTACTGGAGAAACATGGACACCAGCAGAAGTTCAGGAGACAATTTGGTCATGGGCCAAAACCCTGTATGAAACGGCTGGCGCTGCCGGGGAAACTAGAAGCGCTGTGCAGCTTGTTAGAGATAACGCAATAACTGATGAGCTTATATCGTCAACCCCAGACTTTAGGACACTTTTTTATGATGAACGATTCGCCCCAATCCTTGAGCAAGCTGGATATGGTGAGCAGCTCGCAAGGCTTAGAGCAGCTTCTAGTACAAGTGATGTCTCAACAGGAAGTCAAAAGCCAGGAACTGGCAGCCAAGCAGCAGCGATTGATCCAGAAGCTCAGAGAAAGCTCCTTGAACGAAACGCCAAGCGCTTAGACACATTACGCAAACAGCGGGAATTGGCCGCCGCAGAGAAGGCCGCTTTAGAAAAAGGGGCTAAGTAATGGCCATCAAACCACTTGAGCAGCGCTTAGAGTCAATTCTGCCGGCTGCAGATCAGATGGCATCTGATCCCATGGCCCCGGTCGAGCCAATGCCTGGAGAGGCCATAGAGGCCCCACAGATGGAGCTGCTGTCTGGTGAGCCAGGCACTCCCAACATGGAAGACACAACCCAGGTCGCTGGGTTATTTGACAAGATCATTCGTGGTGGAGTCGGCTCGGTTACGCGCAAGGCACCAAAGGCTGGGCGCCAGATTGTGCCACAGGGTAAACCCGGTGTGCTTCCGGAGCCAGAGAAGCTTGGCAGGTTTAAGGTAATCCCAGAGGCAGACGAGCAGCTGACCAAACAAGTTGGCGAGGCCATAGAGACCCGCCAGGTCTCCGGTGAGGTAGCCGGCAAGCCACCCGAGGAAGCATTTAATCTGTCTCGGTTCCAGACCGAAGACGCAGCTGCGGTTGTGGGTGGAGTGGCAGACGCCCTGGGTATCAAGACCAAGTCTGTGACCTTCGATGAGATCAAGGCCAAGGCAAAGGAAAGCGGAATCTCTGAAGCGTTTCTGTCCAGGTTAGTTGCAGCAGATGGCAAGATGATGCCGTCAGCTGTGGAGACATACAAAGCGCTCGAGGTTCTGGAAACCTCGGCCAACGAGCTGGACCGTCTATTTAAGTTGGTCGCAGATGGCAGCGCCACAGACGCGCAGAAGCTGCAGCTGCGCCAACAGGTGGCCTTTCACGGCCTGGTGCAAAAGGGTGTCAAGGGAATCCAGACAGAGACGGCCAGGGCGCTGGCTGTGTTTCGCATTCCCCGAGAGGGCAACGCAGATGTTGTGCGCCAGGTGCTAGAGGAGTACGGCGGGGACCGCTCCCTGCAAGACATGGCCAGGTCCTATCTGACTATAGAGTCTCGCGCAGCTCGCAACCAGATGGTTGAGAAGTCGATGTTCTCCAGCCTCAAGGATGTGTGGTTTACGACATACATTAACGGCCTGCTAGCAAACTTTACGTCCCACGCCAAAAACATTGTGGGCAACACAATGTTTGGTCTATATCAGATCCCAGAGCGCATGATGGCTGGGCTTTACTCTAATTATTTGCCAAAGGCAGCCAGAGAGGGGGCGGTGCCAAAGTGGATGGGCGGCAGCTCCGTGTGGGGCGACCTGGTACCAGGAAGCGCAGCTGACAAGATAGCGCTAGACGAGGCGCTGACCATGGTTCAATCTTTGCGCAATGGGGTCACCGAGGGCCTGCAGCTATCTGTTACATCTTTTCGCACAAACCAACCAAGCGACTTTGCGCAAAAGATTGAGCTGCAGCGTATGCCCCAGGAGGCTTTGGGAGAGACGCTACAGCGGATCACCGGCGTTGGCCAGGACACCTGGATGGGCAAGGCCATGGACTACTACGGCACAGCCGTTACCCTGCCTGGACGTTTTCTGATGTCTGAAGATGAATTCTTTAAGGGCGTCTTCTACAGAATGCAGCTCAATACTTTAATTGAGCGCAGGGGCAAGGGCGTGTACCGAGACGCAATTGCAAATGGCGCATCGGAAGCAGACGCCATAGCCTTAAAGCAAGCAGAGATTACCTCCCTATTTGAGAACCCACCAAAGGATCTAGACGACTCCGCGATGGAGTTTGCTAGACGCGGCACGTTTACCAGCGAGCTGCCACCCAACCTGGCCGCGTTGCAGAAAGTATTTAATCACCCGGCCTTAAAAATTGTGGTGCCGTTTTTTAAGAGCCCAGCCAACATTGGCCTCGAGGTAATCGAGCGCACGCCGTTTGCTCCGCTATCGTCTAGGTTCCGTGAAGACATTGCCAAAGGCGGTATTTACCGAGACATGGCCCTGGCCAAGGTAACCCTTGGGTCTACCTTGCTGGCCACATTTGCGCTGTTGTCTGGTGAGGGAGAGATTACCGGGGGTGGGCCAAAGCGCCCAGCACAGCGCCAGGCATGGGAGCGCACCGGGGCAAAACCATATTCGTTCAAGATTGGCGACAGCTACTACAGCTACCAGGGCCTCGAGCCGATTGGGGCGTTTATTGGCATGGCCGCAGACTACGCAGAATATGCTCTGGAGGAGCCAGATGCCGACAAGGTAGAGCAGGTCTTTATGGGGATGGCATACGGCCTCTATGAGTACATGAAGGAGCAGCCATACCTACAGGGTATCGCGGAGGTAACAAAGGCACTGGGGCTCGCTAGGGGCTCCGGAGAGGTAGACGGCGCAAAGGTTGTCAACGAGCTCACCAAGCAACTTGGCCAGTTTATTATTGGTGGGTCACCTTTGCCCGGTACGTCTGCTCTTGGCGGCGCCGTCGAGCGCTTATTGGACCCTCGGGCCACCAACGTAAACGCAAGCCCGGACCTGCCCATGGGCCTGCGCGGCCTGGTCACAGCTTGGAACCGATACCGCTCGCGGTTACCGTACTACAACCAGGACCTGCCAGAGGATCTCAATTTGTGGGGCGATCCAAAGATGCAGGCCAACGAAAACCCAGCCATGCGTATGCTTGGAATGGTACTACCTACTAGGGTTTCCCCTGATCAGTTCTCAGATGTAGACGACGAGCTGGTGCGCTTGGGCTCCCCCGTTGGGATGCCAGAGTCCAAGGTTGGGTTTCAGATTGGACAGGGCGAGGGGGCCATCTCTGGTGACGTGGAGCTGGATGCCTACCAAAAACACCGGCTGCTGACCATCTATGGCAAGGAGACCAACGCCAAGGACGACATCTTGCGCCTGATCCGCACGCCTGGATTTGATCTGCTATCGAAGGCAGACCAGCAGCAACAGGTCCAGAGGCTGCACTCAAAGTATATGAATATTGCCAAGATGCAGCTTATGTCTGAGGACCCAGGCATCGAGGCCAAGATCATTGAGCTCAACGAATTGCGCCAGGCCCACGGAAACTACTACAAACCTTAAT
>Ga0315909_10002519_pt1 | contig 23448 bp, 22 predicted proteins | sample LakEriMetagenome_11_FD_203527 | JGI IMG/M metagenome (GOLD analysis project Ga0315909, IMG submission 203527) | Freshwater fungal communities from buoy surface, Lake Erie, Ohio, United States - Buoy 2 MA125 | ecosystem: Environmental > Aquatic > Freshwater > Lake | place: USA: Lake Erie, Ohio...
GCAGATGACTTTCTCGCGCGGCCTCCACACGGGCTGGCTCCGCGGCATCGACAACCAGCAGCTCGTCCACGCCCGCTTCGGCAAGAAGCGCGGCGCCTACCTCGGCACGGTCGTCGACGTCGCCTCGAACGGCGTGACGATGCGTCTCGAAGGCCCGCTCAAGCCCGGCGACGGCGTCGTCTTCGACCAAGGCAAGCCGGCCGAACGCGAGCAGGGTGGCTTCGTCCACGGACTCGAGCCCGCCCGCGGCGGTCTGACGTTCGTCCGCTTCGGCCGCGAAGACGTCGACTGGTCGCTGGTGAAGACCGGCGCGATCCTCTGGAAGACCAAGGACCAGGAGCTCGACAAACGTCTGCATGATTCCTGGGACCGCGAGAAGGCCAACTTCCGTCGCCCCCTCCATGCCAAGGTCATCGGCCGTCTCGGCCAGCCTCTGCGCGTCGAATTCAACGACGGCGAAGGCCATGTCGTCGCCGGCGAGACCACGATGCCGTGCGCCGCGGCCGAGAAGCGTCCGATGGACGTCACCACGCTCCGCGACCAGCTCGGCCGCCTCGGCGACACGGGCTTCGAGCTGGGCGAACTGCAGGCCGACCTCGAGGGCGCCCTCATCATTCCGGTCAGCGAACTGAACCGCCTCCGCCGCGACCTCGCCGAGCAGATCACGAAGCTCCGCAGCCAGCCCCTCCGCTGGACCTTGCTGCCTTACGAAGAAGAAGCCACGAAGGTCGCCGCCTTCGAGCCGAAGCGTCCGGGCGAGGCCGAGATCATCGTCGTCATCCGCGAACCCGAGCAGCTCGAGCCCGCCCTCGCGAGTGGCGCCCGCGTCATCTACGCGGAATACGAAGACCCGAAGAAGTTCCGAGCCGCCGTGGCCCGCGTCCGCGCCTACGAGCAGGAAGCCGGCCGCAAGGTCGAGTTCTGGGCCATGGGCCCGCGTATCCATAAGCAGGGCGAAGGACGCATCAGCGAGATCGTGCTCTCCTGCGAGGCCGACGGCTATCTGGTGCGCAATCACGAGGACCTCCGCGCCTTCAAGGGCAAGCGACTCCGCGCCGACTTCTCGTTGAACGTCGCCAACGGCCTGACCGCCGAGTGGCTCATGCGCGAGCACGCCCTCGAAGGACTCACGGTCTCTTACGACCTCAACTCCGAGCAGGTCACCGCGCTCTTCCAATCCGCGCCGCCGGAATGGTTCGAGGTCACGGTCCATCAGCACATGCCGATGTTCCATATGGAGCACTGCGTGTTCTGTACCTTCCTCTCCAAGGGCAAGGATTACCGCGACTGCGGCCGCCCATGCGAGACGCACCGCGTCAAGCTGCGCGACCGCGTCGGCGCCGAGCACATCCTCAAGGCCGACGCCGGCTGCCGGAACACGCTCTTCAACTCACGCGCCCAGACCGGTGCCGAATACGTCACCCAACTGCTCGCGCTGGGCGTCCGCCGCTTCCGCGTCGAGTTCGTCGACGAGGATGCCGCCACGGTCTCACGTACGCTCGAGAAGTATCAGGCCCTGCTGAAGGGCGATATCGACGGCACCGCCCTCTGGAACGACCTCAAGGTCCTGAACCAGCTCGGTGTCACGCGCGGGACGATGCGCGTGCGGCTCTGATCACTCCTCGCCGCGGAGGCGGGGGAGGAGGCCCGTGATGCGGCGCGAGTCCGAAGCGTTGCGCACCGCCATCGCGTAAGCGGTGGGGTCGCCGACGAGGATGACCTGCTTGCGGCCGCGCGTGACGGCGGTGTAGACGAGGTTACGCGCGAGCATGATGCTGTGCTGGCGGAGCAGGGGGACGACCACGGCCGGGAATTCCGAGCCCTGGGACTTATGGATACTCACCGCGTAGGCGAGGTGCAGGTCGCCCTGTTCGCCGCGCTCGAGCTCGACGCGCGCGCCGTCGAAGTCGATCAGCAGCGTGCCTTCTTCGTTCTGGCCGAGCACCACGCCGAAGTCGCCGTTGAAGACGTTCTTGTCGTAGTTATTGCGGGTCTGGATGACCTTGTCGCCCGGCTGGATGCGCCCCGGGCGGGCATCGGCGCCGCGCAGGCGGCCTTGCAGGGCTTGGTTGAAGGCCTGGATGCCGCCGGTGCCTTTGTGCATCGGCGCCAGCACCTGGATGTCGCGCAGCGGGTCGAAGCGGAGCGCCTTCGGGAGGATATCGCAGCAGAGCTTCGTGACCATCGCCACGCAGGCCTCGGGGTCGTCGACGCGCACGAAGTGGATGTCCTGGGTGAAGTCCAGTTTCGCCGGATCCTCGACCGGCGTGGGCGGGGAGGTGTCGGCGTGCAGGATGCCGTGGGCGACCGTGACGATGCCGCTCCGGGCGCCCTGGCGGAAGACCGTGTCGAGACGCGTGACCGCGGCCGCGCCGGAATCGATGAGGTCACCGAGCACATTGCCGGCGCCGACGGACGGGAGCTGGTTGACGTCGCCGACGAGCAGCACGTGGGCCGTGCCGGGCACCGCGCGCAGGAGCGCCGCGGCCAGCTTGGTATCGAGCATCGACGATTCGTCGATGATGACGAAGTCCGTCGCGAGCGGGCTCTCCGCATTGGCGGTGAAGCCACCCTCCGCGGGATCGAACTTGAGGAGGCGATGGATCGTCGAGGCCGCCACGCGGGTCGCCTCGGTCATGCGCTTCGCCGCGCGACCGGTCGGCGCGCCCAGCGCCATGCGCACGCGCTTGGCGCCGAGGATGTCGCAGAGGGCCTTGAGGATGGTCGTCTTACCCGTGCCCGGGCCGCCGGTGAGGACGGTGACCTTGTTCTGCAGCGCCATCATCACGCCGGCCGCCTGCGCGGGCGAGAAGGCGAAGCCGGCGCGGGTCTGGGCCCATTCGACGGCCTTGTCCGCGATGATGGTCGGCAGGCCCGACGGCGTGGCGACGAAGCGCTGGATCGAGGCGGCGATGGACTTCTCGGCCTTCTCCTGGAGGCGGAGCTGCACGAGGCGCACGCCGCGCGTGGAGAGCACGCCCACGGCGTCTTCCTCCATCAGCTTGCGCAGGCGGTCATGGACGATCGTCTTGTCGACCTCGAGGAGTTCGGTGGCCTTCTCAAGCAGGCCTTCGTCGGGGAAGGCGCTGTGGCCTTCGCCTTCGAGTTCTTCGAGCGTGTGCAGGATGCCGGCGTCGACGCGCTGCGGGCCGGCGGTGGGCAGGCCGAGATTGCGCGCGATCTTGTCCGCAGTCTTGAAGCCCACGCCTTCGACCTCGCGGCAGACTCGGTAGGGTTCGGTGGTGAGGACCTTCTTCGCGTCTTGGCCGTAGGCCTTGACGATGCGGATGCAGAGGGAGTTGGTCACGCCGTAGGTCTGCAGGAAGACCATGACCTCGCGCAGGGCCTTCTGGTCGTCCCACGCGGCCTTGATCGCCTTCGCGCGTCCGGGGCCGATGCCGTCGACTTCGCGGAGGCGGCCCGACTGGTTGGAGATGATGTCGAAGGTGCGGACGCCGAAGCGGGCGACGATCTTGTCGGCGTAGGTCTTGCCGATGCCTTTGATGAGACCGCTGCCGAGGTATTTGCGGATGCCGTGGACCGAAGAGGGCAGGCGCGAGCTGAACGTGCGTACGCGCAGCTGCGGGCCGTGCGAAGGGTGGCGTTCCCAGTGACCGCTGACGTCGACCGTCTCGCCGCACTGCAGGCCGGTCATGTTGCCGAGGATGATGACCTTCTCGCCGGCCTCGGGCGCGAGTTCCGCGATCGTGAAATGCGTCTCTTCGTCGAGCCACAGGATGCGCTCGACCACGCCCGAAAGAGTGGTTTCGGGTCCGCGCGGCGGTTCGCGTGGCGGCGACATGAGGTGAGCCAATCAGCCCCGCGGGGCGGGAGCGAAACGAAAATCAACCCAGCCCGAAGAGCTCACGGCCCAGTTCGGGCAGGCCCGCGTGGACGGTGTCCGGGGCGTAGGGGGCGAGTTCCTCGGCGGTATGGCTGCCGGTCGTCACGCAATGGATGGCGGCCAACTTGCCGTTGCGGGCCGTGGAGATGTCGAACGGCGAATCGCCGACCATGACCGTCCGGCTGGCGTCGGCCTTGAGGGTCGAGAGCACGAAGTGCGTGAACTCCGCCTGCGGCTTGCGCCAGGGGTGGACGTTGGTGCCGAAGACCGCGTCGACGACGTCGTCCAGACCGAGGTGCTCCATGATCTTCTTGGAGTTGGCGTCGTCCTTGTTGGTGTAGACTGCGACGCGGATACCCTTGGCGCGGAGACCGACGAGGATCTCGCGGCAGCCGGGGTAGGCGCGCAGGCCATGATACATCACCGACGGGAAGTGTTCGCGGAAGAGCCGGGTGGCGGTGGGGGCGTTGGCTTCGCCGGCCAGCTTGACGACCGTGACGTTGACGGAACCGCCGACCGCTCGCCGGATCTGCTCTAGGGTGACGCCCGGCAGGCCCATCATGCCCATCACGTCATCGTAGCAGCGGTGGATGGCTTCGAAGTTGTCGACCAGCGTGCCGTCGAGGTCGAAAAGGACGGTTTCAGGGAGGGGGCGGGCCATGGCTGACCCCAATCAGGCGGGTCGGCGGACGGTTTCCAAGTTTGGAATTGAAGGGCAGGGCGGCGGACCTAGGTTGCCGCTTCGCACCATGAGCATCTCGCTGGACCTTACCAAGCCCCTCGGCCGCCTCGGCCTGGCTATCAACACTGTCATCCTGGGCGCCGTCTTCTACGGCGTGTCCGCCGGTGCCTACCATTACATGAGCCACACGCTTCCGGAAGCGGAAGCCCACCATGAGGAAGCCGTCGTCAAGGCCGCGCTGGTCGACAAGGCCGTCGCCAAGGCCAAGACCGCCGCCAAGGGCAAGACCTTCGACGCCGCGGCCGCCAAGGCCCAGGCTGAGGCCGCCGTCTCCGCCGACTTCAAGAAGCAGGCCGATGAGATCCACCACCACGCCGTAGAAGGCTGGGCCCCCTTCGCCGTCTTCCTGCTGATCCTTTCCGCCGTGTTCTTCGCCGGCTTCCTGTCGGTCTATGTCCAGCGCCGCGCCAACGACGCCGGCCTCAAGGGCCTCTGGATCTTCCCCAACCACCTCGGCGCCTGGGCGCTCGCCGGCTACGTGGCCTTCTATCCTTTCCTCGCGGCCCATGACCTGCGCAATGCCTGGGCTCCGGCCTTCATCGCCGGCCTGGTGCTCCTGCTCCCGGTGCTTTTCGCCGGCGAAGGTCACCATGACCACGGCCACGGTCACGACCATGATCATGGCGACGGCCACGATCACGGCCACACCCACTGAGCCGGCTCAGAGCGGCGCGGTGCCGCCGAAGTCGAAGACCGTATGACTGATCAGACCTCGCTCCAAGACGGCGAGGTCTGATTGTTTATCGGGGGTGAGGCTCTCGCCGTCGTTCCAGGCGAACGAGAAGCCCTGCGCCGAACGTTTGAAAAGGGAGCCGTGGCGGACCAGCGCCGGGGTGCTACGTTCCATGGCGGTGCTGTCGGTGACCGTCGCCGGGTAGTTGAGGCTGTGGACGTGCAGGCCGGTCACCGGCTGGCCGACGAGGCTCTTGGCGAAGCGGGCGGCGTGACGGCAGGCGGTCTCGAGGTGCGGGCGGAGGGCCGGCGGGCACACCGCGGAGTTCCGGTGGACCTGTTCGAAGAGCGATTGCTCGAGGTCGAGGGAGCAAGCGACGGCCGGGAGGCCCCAGGCGGTTCCTTCGGTCGCCCCGGCCAGGGTGCCGGAGCTCAGGCAGAGGGGCATGGTGGCGTTGAACCCTATGTTGATGCCCGAAAGGACGACGTCGGGCCGGACGGGCAGCAGGTGGCCGAGGGCGATGTTGACGCAGTCAGAGGGGGTGCCGTCGATGGACCAGGCCTGTTCGCCGAGGCCGGGGTAATCGGCCAAGGTGACCTCGCGGTGACGGCTGAAGGCCCGGCCGATCCAGCTGCGCTCGCCGGAGGGGGCGGCCACGACCACCCGGAAGCCTTCGGCGACGCAGGCGGCCACCAAGGCATGGAGGAAGGCGGCATTGATGCCGTCGTCGTTGGTCAGCAGGGCGGTGGGTTTCATCCGATAAATCAGGGACGGCTCTCCGTCGGGCCGTTCTCGAGCTCGGCGATCTGGTCCCGCAGGACGGCCGCGGCCTCGAAATCCTCGACCCGCAGGGCGGCCTGCAGGTCGGAGCGGGCCTTGGCCAGCTTGGCGAGGCGGTCCGCTTGGCTATCCTGGGGGCGGCGGCCATGGTGCTCCAGTCCGGGCTGGATGCGCGCGATAGTCGCCAGCGCCTGAGGCGCATGGGCTTCGTAGCAAGTGGCGCAACCGAGGCGATGGATGCGCTCGTAGTCCGACCAGCGGAAGCCGCAGGCCGGGCACTTACCGCGGCCGACGGGGGTCGGGACGGTCAGCTTCAGGCCCAGGGCGAGGGAGGGCAGGATGGAGTCCGACACGAGGGACGGGCAGCCTTGGCAGCAGGCATAGGTCTCCGCCTTCCCCCCGGCGACGAGGGTGAAGTAGACGACGGCGTTCTGGACGCAGCCTTGGCAGGTGGGCGGACGAGGGATCACGCAGCCCTCACCATGCGGAAGAATGGCCGCCGGTTCAAGCGTGCGGGCGAACCTTTTCAGGTTGAAGCCCTGCCCGCGGCGGATTGCCTATGAAACCGATGCTTTCTCCTGTCTTCATGCTCGTGCTGGCCGAGACCGAAAAGGGTGCCCTTTGGTATTTCAAGCAGATGGACGCCGCCGGCATGGCCGTCGCCGTCGTGCTGCTCATCTGTTCCTTCATCGGCTGGGGCGCGATGATCCAGAAATGGTCCGACATCCATGAGCACCGTCGGCGCAACCACGCCTTCGAACGTCGCCTCCGCGACGAGCCCGCCGTCGTGGCGCTCAACTTCCCGCGCGGTTCTAATCTCGGGCCTTACGAATTCCTCGTCGCCGAAGCAGTCTCCGCCGTGCAACGGCACAAGGGTCGCTTGGTGCGTCCGGCGGACGTCACGTTGTGCATGGGCCACGTCGAGAACGCGGTCCAGCGCGGCGTCGCGCGCACGATGGTGAAGTATGAGGACAAGATGGTGCTGCTCAGCTCGCTCGTCTCCGGTGGTCCGTTCCTCGGCCTGCTCGGTACGGTGTGGGGCGTGATGGTCACCTTCGGCGCGCTGACCGAGAAGGCCAGCATCGCGCAGCTCGCGCCCGGCGTCTGCGGCGCGCTCGTCACGACCACGCTCGGCCTCCTCGTCGCCATCCCCGCCACCTTCGGTTACAACTACCTGCTCACGCAGGTGAAGATCATGACGACCGAACTCGAGAACTTCGCGAGCTCGCTCGCCGACCGCGTCGAGCTCGAACTCGAAGGCGAGGCCCGCCGTAACTTCGAAGCCGCGCAGGAACGCGAACAACTGCGCCGCGCCGCCCAGGCGGCCCAGCCTGCGTCCGCCGCGCCACTCGCCGCGCCGGTCTCCGAGGTGCCGCCCGCCGCTCTGCCCGGCTGGGAAGACGCCCAGTAAGCGCCGATGGCCCGCTCCTTCTCCAAGCCGAACCGGCTGCACGTGCTCAATGAGCTGAACGTGACGCCGATGCTCGACCTCTGCTTCGTGCTGCTGATCATCTTCATGATCGCGACGCCGGTGCTGGAGCAGACGACCGCGGTCAACCTGCCCAAGGCCGACAAAGGCGCGGGCAAGGCGCCGGACACCAAGGCGCAGCATCGCATCGTCAGCATCGACCGTAACGGCGGACTTTCCCTCGGCGCCCGGCCCGTCACGACGGCCCAGCTCGAAGCCGAGTTCGCCGCCCTCGCGGCCCTGCCCGAGGCGGAGCAGCCGATCGTCCGCATCCGCGGCGACGGCGCGCTGTCCTACCAGAAGATCATCGACGTGCTTTCCCTCGCCAAGGCCAAGGGGCTGACGAAGGCGGCGCTCGACACCGAGACGCGCTGAATATGTCGAGCGGAGGCAAAGGTTGGGTCGGTTCCGTGGCGGTCCACCTCGGTCTCCTCGGAGCGGTCATCGGTTTCTCCTGGTTCGCCGCGCGTCAGGACGGCGAGGTTGTCGAACCGGTCGACCCTCTGCTCATCGACCTCGCAGGCATCCCGGGCAAGCGACCCGGTGAGATCGGCAAGGCCCCCGGCGTCGCTAAAGGCGCGGAGACAGGCACTAACCAGGGCATCGCCCGCATCAAGCTTCCCAAACTCGACGTCACGAAGGTCCTCCAAGAGCGCGAGCAGGCCGAACAGAACGCGCAGTCTACGTCGAACGCCAAGCCTACGACAAAGGCGGTCGTTAATAAAGGTGTCGGCGCCAAGCCGCCCCGCATGACGCAGAAAGAATTTGAAAATAGCCAAGGCGGGAAGTCCGGCCGACCCGGCGCGTCCGCCAAATCAGGCGGCATCGGCGGCGTGTCCGTCAAGAAGGGTCGGAGCTACGGCACCGGCGACAACGGCGGCGAAGGCGGTTCGGCCTCCGAGCTCTCGGCCTATGCTGGCGAAGTCCAAGCCAAGTTGCTCACGGCTTGGCGCGAGATCATCGCCGCCGAAGGTGAATCCGTGACCGCGGGCGGCACCTGCGGCGTCACCGTCAGCGTCGACGCCTCGGGCTTCGTTTCTTTCTCCGGCTGGATCAAGTCGCCGCGCGACGCGCGCATGGCCGAACTCGTGAAGCGCGCCTGCGCCCAGATCGGCAACTGCGGCAAGCCGCCGAAGGGGAAGTCGTTCAAGATCGACTTCACCAGCGTCAGCCTGTCCGAAGGCTGAGCGCGTTCAGTCGCGGACCTCGAGCACCAGCTGGACCTCGACGGAGACGCCGAGGGGCAGGCCGTTGACGGAGACCGCGGCGCGGGCGTGCTTGCCGGCGTCGCCGAAGACCTGGAGGAGGAATTCCGAGGCGCCGTTGAGCACCTTGGGGCTGTCGCTGAAGCCGTCGATGCCGTTGACGAATCCGTTGACCATCACGACGCGGGTGACGCGGTCCAACGAGCCGAGCGCGGCCTTGGCGTTGGCGAGGGCGTTCAGCGTGCAGAGTCGGGCGGCGTCGGCGGCCTGGACGAGGTCGACCTCGCGGCCGACCTTGCCGAGCGAAGCGACCTTGCCGTCCTTCATCGGCAGGGTGCCGGCGAGGTAGAGCAGGTTGCCCGTACGGACGGCGGGGACGTAGGCGCCCGCGGCGGCGGGAGGGGTGGGCAGGGTGACGCCGAGTTCGGCGAGGCGGGCTTCGACGGAGGACATAAGTTCAGAACCAATACTTGGGCCAGCGGGCCGCTTACTTGAGACGCTTCATGCCGTCGATGATCTCCAGCACGAGCTCGCGGCTGCGGGCCTTGACCTCGCGATTGAGGGCGGTGTCCGAAGTGCCGAGGGCGCGACGGCTTTCGCTGTAAGACTGGGCGAGGACGGCTTCCTTGTTGCGCGTGATCGTCGCGTTGTCGCGCACGGAGAGGGTGACGTCGGCGGTGTAGCGTCCGAGGCCGCGGTCATAGCGAACGTCGACCAGGAGGAGTGGGGTGGCGGCTTCCTGGCTCAGGCCTTCGACGGACTTGGGCGTGAGGTTCGCGCGACGGAGTTCGAGCTCCATCCCATCGCGGATCTCGCCGCGCAGGTCGGCGTCTTCCGGGCGGTTCTCCGAAGTGGTGACGTCGATGTAGAACTGGGTGATGCCGCGGAGCTTGGCGAAGGCCTTATCCTGAGGGGCGGGACGCTGCGGGTCGGTCTGCGCGACGGCGGTCAGGGCGGTGAAGGCGGCGAGCAGGGCGAGGGCGAGGGAGCGCATGGCGAGGTCGGTAAGATAGGTCGGCGGTCGGGCCGCTTCAATCCCCTTTCACCGGGGTCGGCACGAGCCGGACGGCGGAAAGCGGGTGCTGGTCGAGCAGGGTGGAGTGCCAGCCCCGGACTTCCGGGCGCATCAGATACTTGTTCGTATTGAAGACGACGGGGAGCACGGGCGCTTGTTCGACCAGCCGGGCTTCGGCGAGTTGGAAGTAGCCGAAGCGCTTGGCGGCGTCGGTCTCGCGCGCGGCGAGCCCGAGCAGGCGGTCGTATTCCGCGTCGCTCCAGTTGCAGTTGTTGAGCTCGTTGCCGGTGATGAGCATCTCGAGGAAGGTGTTGGGGTCGTTGTAGTCCCCGACCCAGGCGCCGCGGCAGAGGTGGAATTCGCCTTTGCGCATGGCGGTCAGGTAGACCTTCCATTCCAGGTTACGGAGTTCGACTTCGACGCCGAGTTCGCGGCGCCACATCTCCTGGTAGGCCTGCGCGACCATCTGCTGGCCTTCGGAGGTCGCGTAGAGGTAATCGAACTTCGGGAGGCCTTTGCCGCCCGGGTAGCCGGCTTCGGCGAGGAGGCGACGCGCTTCCGCGGCGTCCTGTTTCCAGTGTGCGGTCGGTTGGAATCCGCCCGTGCCGGGCGGCGTGAAGTGGAGCGCCGGTTTCTCGCCGGCCCGCAGGACTTTCTCGGCGATCAGGTTACGGTCGATGGCCATGCCGAGCGCGCGGCGTACCCGCGGGTCGGTGAGCGCCTTGCGCGCGGCGACGTCCGCGGGTTTGTCGCCTTTGATGTCACAATTGACCCAGACGAAGGCGGTCGCGAGGAAGGGATCGATGCGTAGCTGCGGGGCCTTATCCGCGCGGAGCTTGGCCACTTTGTAGGGCGGCACCGCTCCGGTGATATGCAGTTCGCCGCCGCGGAAGGCGCGTTCTTCGGCGAAGAGGTCGGCGATGGCGCGGAACTCCACGGCATTGAGCGAGACTTCCTTGGCGTTCCAGTAGAGCGGGTTCTTACGCACGACCACGCGACGCGCGACCTCCCAGCTTTCGAGGGTGAAAGCACCGCTGCTGACCATCGCGCCGGGGCGCGTCCACGGGGTGTTCAAGGCGTCGATGCCGCCGAACTTGAGGATCGTCGGCGGGTGCACCGGGATCCAGCTGTGGTGGCAGAGGAGCTGGAGGAAATAAGGGATCGGGTGCTCGAGTTCGATGACCACCGTGTGCGCGTCGGGCGCCCTCACGCCGACGGTCCGGAAGTCCTTCGTCTTACTGGCGGCGAAATCCTTGGCGCCGCGGATGCCGTGCAGCATCGAAGCGTATTCCGCTCCGAAGCTCGGCCGCAGCATGCGCTCATAGCTGAAGAGGAAATCCGCCGACGTGATCGGGTCGCCGTTGGACCACTTGGCCGTCTGGCGCAGACGGAAGGTCCAGGTCTTGCCGTCGGCCGACATCGTCCAGCTTTCGGCGATGCCGGGCACGGGGTGCAGGTCCTTGGGGTCGTAATTGACCAGACCCTCGAAGAGAGCTCCGACGATATGGCTTTCGCTGAGTCCGGTGACCGTCTGCGGATCCAGTCCGGACGGCTCCGCCATATTATTGATGATCAGGTAGCCCTCGGCGGCCTTCTTCTCCGCGGTGGTCCGTCCGTCGCCGCAGCCGACCAGCAGGGTCGCCAGGCAGAGCAGGGCGGCCGTCCATCGGTGCGCGGGGCGAAGCATACCGGAGATTAGGCCCGGGGTCGGCCCGAGGGCAAGGCGTCTGGATGGGCTCTTTACTCCCCTCGGCAGGTTTCCTATCAAAGTCCTATGCCTACCCCGAACCGTCGCGACCTCGTCGTCGCCGCCCTGACCGCTGCTGTCTGCCTCGGCCTCACCGGCTTCATCGGCCACACCCCGCTCGCCGCCGACGTGCCCGCCGCCAAGCCCGTCATGGGTTCGATGGCCTTCGATTGGGAGAAGTTGGTGGTCAAGCCGACGAAGGTCGGGGCCTATCGCAAGGTCTGCCAGGCGCCGACCGCGACCCTCGATGAACTCGAATACCACATCACGACGCTGAACCCGGGGCAGGCGGCGCACCCGCCCCACCAGCATGCCGACGAGGAACTGCTCATCGTCAAGGAGGGCACTGTCGAGGCGCTCGTCGCGGGCGACTGGGTGAAGCTGGGCCCAGGCTCGGTCATCTTCCAGGCCTCGAATATCGACCATGCGATCCGTAACGCCGGCGACGTCCCGGCCACGTATCACGTGATCAAGTGGAATTCGCCCGGTATGCTCGCCAAGCGCGACGCGGCCAAGGCGGCGGCTAAGGCCGCGGCCAAAGCGGCGAAGTGAGCCAACAAAAAGGGCGTCCCGCAGGACGCCCTTTTGCTTGAGTGTGACCAGGGCTTAGATGGCCGCCGGACCGCGCTCGCCGGTGCGGATGCGGATCACGTCGGTCAGGCCGAGGACGAAGATCTTGCCGTCGCCGATCTTGCCGGTCTGGGCGGCCTTGGAGATGGTGGCGATGGCCTTTTCGACCTGCTCGTCAGCCACGGCGGCTTCGATCTTCACCTTGGGGAGGAAGTCGACGGTGTATTCCGAACCGCGGTAGATTTCGGTGTGACCCTTCTGGCGACCGAAGCCCTTGACTTCGGTTACGGTCATTCCCTCGATGCCGATCTCGGCGAGGGCGTCCTTAACTTCTTCAAGTTTGAACGGTTTGATGATGGCGACGACGAGCTTCATGGTGGTGTGTTAGGTTGGGTTAGGCGTTCGGTTGAGCAAGTCCACTTATGCACCCCCCGTGCCAAGTCCCGGTAAGAGGGGGTAGGACTTACGATTGAGTATTTTTGAGCAGTGCGTCGGCGACGGCCGACAGTTTTTCGGCAGATTTGAGGCCTGGTGCCAGTTCGATACCGCTGTTCAGGTCGAAAAAGTCCGCTCCGGAGGCCGCCGCGGCCAGGATATTGTCGGGTCCCAGTCCGCCGGCCAGCAACCACTGGGAGTCCGGATAGCGCTTACGCAGTTGCGCGAAACGGGTCCAGTCGGAGGTCTTGCCGGTGCCCCCGAAGGCATCCTTGGCATGGGCGTCGTGGACGAACCCGACGGCCAGAGGAATCAGGTCAGCGGGCCATTCGGCGCCGTCGGCGAGCTTGGGCGCGAGCCAGAGGCGGGCGGGACCCACGGCCGCGGAGAGCGCCCTGGGGTCGCACTCCGTTTGGGTCGGATCGAAGTGCGCCTGCACGATGGCGAAGCCTTCAGCCAACAACGCGGTCGCTTCGGCGACGGACGGATTGACCGTCACGGCCACACGCTTGGCCGCCGGAATCTCGCGGAGCAGTTGGGCGCGGGCGGCGGCGGGTACGCAGCGGGCCGAACCCGGCCAGCAGTTCACGCCGAGGAAGTCGGCGCCTTGGGCGTGTGCCGTGGCGGCGTCGGCGGCGCGGGTGATTCCGCAGACCTTGATGCGCGCCTTGCCGATCATGCGAGGGCTTCGATCACCGCGTTACGAATGGCGACGGCGGTCGGCGCCGAAGCAGTGCCGGCCAGCGGGATGCCGGCCTTGCGGAGCGCGTCGGCGGTCGTGGCGCCGATGGCGACGGCCTTGGGCTGGCGCGCGCCGGCGTCAGGACGCAACGAAGCGGCCTGGTGCAGGAAAGATTCCACGGCCGAAGGACTCGCGAACACGATCGCATCGGCGCCACGGCGGCGGAACTCGGCGGCCTCGGGGGATTCGGCGACGGACTTCTCTTCGGTCGCGTAGACCTTGATCACGTCGACGATCGCCATGGCGCCGTCGGCGAGCAGGCGGGGCAGCTCGGGGGTGTTGAGGTTGCCGGTGACGACGAGGAGCTTCTGGTTCTCGACGTCATGCTTGGACATCAGTTCGCGCCCGAGCGAAAGGGCGTCGTTCTGCGTGGCGGTGAGGTCGGAATCGAGGTGGTATTGGCGCAGGGCTTTCTCCGTCGCGGGGCCGAGGCAGGCGAAGCGCACGCCGCCGACGGAACGGATGTCGGTGAAGCGCTCGAAGAAGCGGTCGAAGAAGCCGCGCACGCCGTTGGCGCTGGTGAAGACGACCCAGTCGTATTCGCCCATGGCGTCGAGCACTTCGCTGAGCACGGTGTCATCGGGCTCGAACTTGATCTCGAGCAGCGGGAGTTCGGAGACGGCCGCGCCGGCTTCGACGAGGGCGTCCTTCCAGTCGGCGCCGCGTCCTTCCGGACGGGTGAGGACGACCATACGGTCGCGCAGGGGGAGTTTGCTCATGTTCAGCGGGGCAGAATCTGGCGGAGGATGTCATCGGCCAGGGCGGAAGCCGCGGCGAGGTCGGTGACGGGGAAAGCGAAGTCGCGGCGACCGAAGTCAGCGCGGAAGAGATGCACGCGGCCTGCGGCGTGATGGCAGGCGAACGCGGTGTGGCAACCCTCGCCGAGCTTGGCGAGGAACAGGCGCTCGACGGTCACGGAGTAGGTCGTGGCGGCGCAGCCGGCGGCGACATACTGCGCGACTTCGGCGGAGCGGGACTGGATGGCGACGGCGCCTTGGCCGGCGGCGGGCACCATGTCGGTGAGCGCGACGGGTTCGAGGCTCAGGCCCGGCCATTCCTTGATGCCGAGACGGTTGAGTCCGGAGGCGGCGAGGTACGACGCGTCGGCGTCGCCGTTGGCGAGTTTCTTCAGGCGCGTATCGACGTTGCCGCGCAGTTCCGTCCACTGCGCCTGGGGGAAGGCGAGGGCGCCCTGCGCGCGGCGGCGCGGGCTACCGGTGGCGATCAGCTTCGGGCTGGCGATCTCGGTGCGGCGCACGAGCACATCGCGCGCATCCTGACGCGGCAGGCAGACGGCGATGGCGAGGCCGGCCGGCATCTCGGTCGGCAGGTCCTTGGAACTGTGGATCGCGAGGTCGGCTTCGCCGCGGAGGAGGGCCTGTTCGAGTTCGGCGGTGAAGAGGCCTTTGCCGCCTTGCTTCTCGAGAGACCAGCTCGCCTGACGGTCACCGGTGGTGGTCAGGATACGGATCTCCGTGGGCCGGCCGAGGGCCGCCTGCAGGCGGGCGGCGGCATCGTGCGTCTGCTGGAGAGCCAGCGGGCTGCCGCGGGTGACGATGACGATGGGGCCGGACATATCAGAAGTGGACGTAGCCGTGGCGGAGCAGCCAGAGGACGCCCCAGACGCCGGGTACGGCGAGGTTGGCGAAGAGCAGCGTCGTGGCGGCGATACGCAGAGCGCCCCAGGGACGATCCATGCCGGCGAGGTAAGCGATCACCGCCCCGCAGAGCGCGGTGGGGATGCCGATGCCGACGCCCACCCAGACGACGCGGTCGTAAGGGTCAGCGACGTGGCCGAGGAAGACCTGGCCTCCCTTATAGGACATCAGGATCGCCGCGTACAGCGCGCCGGCGGAAAGGAGGAGGGAGAACGCCTGGACGACGCCATAGGCGCGGGAGTCGTCTTCGGTGAGTTCGGTGGACACGCCGTCAGCAAAGACACCCCCTGCCGGACTTCCAAGTTTCAAGTTTCCACGGGGCGGGAATATTCCGCCCCGGGAAGCCTGCTCAGTGTCCGCCGAGGCCTTCGTGCTCCTTGATGTATTCCTGCTTCAGGCCCAGGGCTTCCGGGGCGTGGAGGACGAGCATCTTCATGCGGATGTCGGCCGGCACGGACGCGGCGGTGGCCTTCGAGACGAAGATCATCAGCAGGATCGACAGCGGCACGGCCCAGATGGCGGGCTGTTCGCAGAGGATGCGTGCGAGCGGGTGCGCGACCCAATAGTCTGCGATGCCCTTGGCGACCGGGTGGTCGGCCCAGTAGGCCGCGAGCTCCGCGGCGTCGGTGAGCTTCTTCGCCTTGGCGACGGCGACGTCGGAGACGGAGGTCAGGGTGATGGAAGCCAGCGCGCTGAGGCCGCCGACGAGCATGCCCGTGGCCGCGCCGCGCATGGTCATGCCGCGCCACCAGACGCTCATGAAGAGCAGCGGGAAGTAGCTGGCCGCCGCGATGGCGAAGGCCTGGCCGACCATGAAGTTGATCTCGAGCGCTTCGACCTGCGAGCCGAGGCCGACGGCGACGACGCCGACGATCAGCGCCGACCACTTGAAGGCCTTCAGGCGCTGTTCGGGGGAGGAGGCCGGGCGGAGCATGCGACCGTAGATATCGTGCGCGAGGGCGCTGGACATCGAGACGAGCAGGCCGGAGAAGGTGGACATGAACGCGGCGAAGGCGCCGGCGCAGGTGATGCCGGAGAGGACCGAGCCGAGCAGCGGGTGGTCGCGGCCGGCGAGCAGCGTGGGCAGCTCGAGCACGACCTTGTCCGTACCCTTGGCGCCGACGGCGTCGTAGAGCTCGGGCGTGAGCGAGCGGCCGATGACACCGTAGACGGGCGGGAAGACGTAGAAGACGCCGATGAGGATCATCACCCACATCGTGGTGCGCTTGGCGGCGACGCCGTCCGGGTTGGTGTAGAAGCGGACGAGGATGTGCGGCAGGCCGGCGGTACCGCAGACGAGCGCGATGATCAGCGAATAGGTGTAGAGGAGCGAGTAGGGCTTCTTGTTCGCCTCGAGCGCGTTCTTCTCTTCCGGGGTGCTGGCCGCGGCGATGGAGGCGTCGACGGCCTTGGTGGTGAGCTTGCCGAACGGAGCGATCCAGGCTTCGTCCTTCGGAGCCTTGGCCGGGAGCGCCTTGCGCTCGATGCCGGGCACCGCGGTCACGGTGGACTCCTGGGCGGTCTTGTTGACGGCGAGGTGCTGCTGGTAATGGCCGACGACCGCGGCGAGCACGAAGATCGGGAGCGTGATGGCGAAGACCTTAAGCCAATACTGGAAGGCCTGGACCAGCGTGATGCCCTTCATGCCGCCGAGCGAGACGTTGAGGGTGATGACCGCGCCCACGACCACGACGCCGGCCCAATAGGGCAGGCCGGGGAAGATGTACGCGAGCGTGGTGCCCGCGCCCTTCATCTGGGGCATAGTGTAGAAGAACCCGATGAAGAGCACGAAGCAGACCGCGATCTTGCGGAACATCGGCGAATCATAACGGCCTTCGGCGAAGTCGGGGATGGTGTAGGCGCCGAAGCGACGCAGCGGACCCGCGATGAAGAGCAGCAGGAAGAGGTAACCGCACGCGTAGCAGACGGGATACCAGAGCGCGTCGTAACCTGTGGCCATCACCATGCCGGCCACGCCCATGAAGGAAGCGGCGGAGAGGTATTCACCCGAGATGGCGGAGGCGTTCCAACCGACGGAGACCGAGCGGCCCGCGACGAAGAAGTCGCCGGCGCTCTTGGACTTGCCGGCGGTCCAGAAGCCCATGCCGACGGTGATGACGACGGTGACGAGCGAGCAGAAGGCGATCCAGGGGTCGATGCCTTGGGCGGCGAGGAGGGCGTTCATCTTACTTGGTCAGGCCGTCCTGGGCGGCTTTGGCTTCGGCGTCCTCAAGCGCGATGGAACGCTTGATGAAGACATAGGAGATGATCCAGACGAAGGGGAAGAAGAGGACGCCGAGGATCAGCCACGTGAGGGTGAATCCGAAGACGCGCTGGGCCATGAACGCCGGCTGGTAATAGTTCAGCAAGGGCAGGGCGACGAGCGCCACGGCGAAGCAGAGGGCGCAGGCGATCGAGAGCTTGAGCTGGTCGCGCATCAGGCGCGCCAGGAAGGCATCCGAATGGATGGCCTCAGGGGTGGGGGAGGACTCGCTCATGGGGTTTCCTTAGTCCGTGCATTTATTTACCGACTGCAACCCGAGGATTTCCGCTTGCTTTGACTTAATGCAAAACTATTGCATTTAATATTCCCATGAAAAACCTCGGTTTCCCTTCGCTCCGTCCCGTCTTCATGCTCGCCGCTTCGACGCTCGCCTTGGCTGCCCAAGACAAGCCCGCCGCCCCCGAGAAGCTCAAGACGGTCGTGGTCAAGGGCACGGCCATCGGCGGCGAAGTCACCGCCGTGTCGCCGACCCTGATCCTCTCGAGCACGGTCCTCGACCGACTGCCCCAGTCCAATATCGGTGACCTGCTCGCCGATCTCCCCGGCGTGGCTTCGAGCTACTTCGGTCCCAACGCCGGCCGACCGGTCATCCGCGGCCTCGATGGTGACCGCCTCAAGATCACCCAGAACGGGGTCGGCAGCCTAGACGCTTCCTCCTCCAGCCCGGACCACGCGGTGAGCGTCGACCCTCTCGCCATCCGCGAAGCCCAGGTCCTCCGCGGTCCGGCCGCCCTGCTTTACAGCACCAGCATCCTTGGCGGCGTCATCAACCTCGTCGACGCGCGCATCCCGGATCGGCGACTCGCCCAGCGCCAGTCGGTCACCGGCCGCCTCGGCTCGGTCGACGGACTTCGTTCCGTGGGCGTGCTCGCCGAAGGTTCGGCTGGCTCGTTCTCCTACCATGTCGATGGCTTCGACAAGTCGACGGACGATCTCCGCACGCCGGTGGGCCGCATCGCGGACACGTCGGCGGATAATCGCGGCGCCGGCGCCGGGTTCTCGTATCTCACCTCCAATGGTTACGTCGGCCTTTCTTACTCCGGTCTGGATTCCACCTATGGCGTCGCCGAGCAGGACATCTCCATCGGTCTGGAGCAGCGCCGCTGGGATCTCGCGGGCAAGGCCGAAGTGGCCGGCTCCGTGGTTCGTTCCCTCGCCTATCGCGTCGGCGTGGCCGACTATGCGCACACGGAATTCGAAGCCGGCGCGCCGGGTAGCACTTTCACGAACGAAGGTTGGGACGGCCGTCTCGACGTTGAGCTGGTGAAGATCGGCTCGGTCGAAGGCGTGGTCGGCCTGCAGGCCAGCCGCTTCGACTTCGGCGTGATCGGTGACGAAGCGTTCCTGCCGGATACCCGCAATTCCGCCATGGCCACGTTCGGCTCCTTCGTCCAGAACCTCGCCGCCGATCAGCGCCTGCGCTACGGCTTCCGTATCGAACACGCCCAGGTCGATGCCTCCGCCTGGACGCATGCGGGCGTCGCGACGAATCCTCCCGCCGACTCGGCCTCCTTCACGCCGGCGAGTTTCGCCTTCGCCTGGGCCAAGGACCTGAATCCTTCCTGGACTTCGACGATCAACCTGACCCGCACCGAGCGCGCCCCGAACTTCCAGGAACTCTACGCCGACGGTCCGCACGTGGCCACCGATGTGTATGAGGTCGGCAACCGCGACCTTGGCAAGGAACAGGGCTTCGGCCTCGAACTGGAACTCGCCAAGGTCCGTGGCGCGGTCTCCGGCAGCTTCTCGGTCTACTACAACCGCTTCTCCTCCTTCATCGCGCTGCAGCGCAACGGCTATGGCCCGAATATCGGCGGCGGTGGTCCTAACTACTCGAGCGGCGGCGCCGACGAACTCGCCCGTTATGACTTCACCTCCGTGCCGGCGGATTTCTTCGGCTCCGAAGTGAAGGTGAACTTCCAGTTCGTCGATACCCCGGTCTCCAAGCTCGGTCTGGAATGGTATGGCGATTTCGTCCGCGCTTCTAACACCGACACATCCGAGGCCCTGCCGCGGATCTCGCCCGGCCGCATCGGCGCGGCCTTGCACGGCCTCGAGTCGGGTTGGACTTGGCGCCTCGATGCGACCTATCACTTCGCGCAGAACCACACCGCTCCCGACGAGACCCGGACCGCCGGCTTCACGATGGTCGGCGCCAGCTTGGCCCACCCGATCAAGTTCGCCCAGCTGGACGGACAGTTCACGCTGCGCGCGATCAATCTCCTCGATCAGGAAGCCCGCAACGCGTCGTCCTTCATCAAAGGCGCGCTCCCGATGCCCGGCCGCGGCGTCGAGGCCGGCCTGCGCCTGAATTTCTGAGCATCATGGCCCGGTGGCTTCGTCTGGGCAGACGAAGCCGCCTTTTCTTTTCTCGTCATCCCTCAGGCTGTACTTACTACTGACCCATGCGTCTCGTGCCCTTGCTCGTAGCCGCCTCCGCCCTGACGGTGTGGGCGGATCCGGCGCCGAAGTCGCTGGGTAAGATCGTCGTCATGGGCCGGCAGGACAGCCTGCTTGGGGTCGCCGATTCGGCCACCATCGGCGTGACGGGCGCGGTGCAGCTGGGGGAGCGTCCGTTGCTCCGCCCGGGCGAGATCCTGGAGACGGTCCCGGGCCTGATCATCACGCAGCATGCCGGCGGCGGTAAGGCCAACCAGTATTTCATGCGGGGGTTCAATCTGGACCACGGCACCGACTTCGCGACGTTCCTCGACGGCGTGCCGCTCAACATGCCTTCGCATGGCCATGGCCAAGGCTATGCGGACATGAACTTCGTCATCCCCGAGCTCGTCGAGCGGGTGAACTATCAGAAGGGACCTTACTACGCCCAGACCGGAGATTTCGGTACCGCCGGCGCTGCTTACCTCGATACTTTCAAGACCCTGCCGAAGAGTCTCCTGCTGATGGAAGGCGGCTCCTTCGGTTATGGCCGTCTGCTCGTCGCGGACTCGGTCAAGGCGGGCTCGGGCGACCTGCTCTACGCCCTGCAAGGCGCGCATTCCGACGGTCCCTGGCTGATGGGCGACAACTACCGCCGCACCAACGGCCAGCTCTCTTGGTCGCGCGGCGACGGCCACGATGGTTTCACGACGACCCTACGTTTCTACCAAGGCGAGTGGCGCACGAGCGATCAGGTGCCGCTCGCCCTTGTCGAGTCCGGCGCGCTCTCGCGGTGGGGCAACATGGATCCGACCAACGGGGGCGACTCCCGCTATCTTTCTTGGTCGGCGGACTGGCGTCACCGTCATGGTGGTTCCGAAGACCGTCTGCAGGCCTACGTCTTCCGCTACGAACTTGATCTCTTCTCGAACTTCACCTACGCGCTCAATGACCCGGTCAACGGAGACCAGTTCGAGCAGCAGGATGCGCGCACGGCGGCGGGTTTCAGTTACGTCCGTCACATCCATGCGGAATGGGACCGTCGCCCGGTCGAGACCTCCTTCGGCGTGCAGTTCCGGCATGACTGGGTCGACAACGGACTCTACGCCACCAAGGAACGCACGAGGCTCTCCACGACTTCGCAGCACGATCTCGGCGTAGGTGCGCTCGGCGTCTTCGCGGAGCATCGCGTACAGTGGACTCCGACGTTCCGTAGCGTGATCGGCGGCCGCGGCGACCTCCAGTTCGCGGACGTCAATTCGCTCGCCTCGCCCGCCGACTCGGGAAATGCCTCGACGGCGCTGTTCAGCCCGAAACTGACCCTGGCCTGGGGGCCGTGGGATAAGACCGAATACTTCGTCCAGGCCGGCTATGGCTTCCACAGCAATGACGTCCGTGGCGCTACGCTCTCCTCCGGTCCGCTGCGCGGGCTCGTTCCTGCCCGCGGCGCCGAAGTCGGCGTCCGCACGCTCGCGATCAAGGACCTGCAGAGCACCGTATCGCTCTGGTATCTCCGCACGCAGTCCGAACTCGTCTTCATCGGCGACGCCGGCTCGGTCGAGCCTTCGGACGGCAGCGACCGCTACGGCGTCGAGTGGGCCAACTACTGGACGCCCTATAAGTGGCTTTCGTTCGACCTCGATGTCTCCGCCTCACAGGCGCTTTACCGTGACGTCCCGGTCGGCCAGCGCAGCGTGGAAGGGGCCATCGACACCGTGATCGCCGCCGGCGTGACCGTGCGCGACCAGTCCGGCTGGTCCGGTTCGCTCCGCCTCCGTTACTTCGGTCCTCGTGACCTCGACGCCGCGGGCGCGGCCCGTTCGGAACAGACCATCATGCTCAACGCCTCGGTCAGCTATCAGCTCGACGCGAACTGGGAGGCGACCCTCAGCATCCTCAACCTGCTCAACCGCCAGGATCAGGACATCGCTTATTCTTACGAATCCTCCGCCACCGGCGGCGCCGACGGGATTCACTTCCATCCGGTGGAGCCCCGCCAGTTTCGTCTCGCGCTGACGGGTCGGTTCTGAGCCGAGGTTGCGGTTGCCTCCTCGGTTGGGCTGGGTTTGGGTCATCCCACCCCATGAGATCCCTGCTGTGCTGGCTCGGCTTCGGCGTCCTCTTATCTGCCGCCGACAAACCCAACGTCCTGTTCCTGCTGTCCGACGACCATAGCTACCCGTATCTGAGTTGTTACGGCGACGCCAACGTCCGCACACCGGTCTTGGACAAACTCGCGGGCGAAGGCATCAAGTTCCGTCGCTTCTTCACGTCTGCCCCGCAGTGCGTGCCTTCCCGCGCGGCTTACCTGAGCGGCCGCTCACCGGTGGCGGCCCGTATCACGCGGTTCTCTTCGCCGCTGCCTCGTGATGTGGTCACCTTCCCGGAAGTCCTTAAGAAAGAGGCGGGCTATTACGTCGGCGTCGTCGGACGATCCTATCACCTCGATGGCTCCGGCAAGGGCGACGATGGGCTGGGCAAATTCCTCGTGGACGGCGGTTACAAGACCTTCCCGGACCGTTTCGACGTCGTGCAGGGCGGCTCTGACGCGCAGGCCGTCGAGCAGGCCGCGTCCTTCCTCGAGGGCCGTCCGAAGGACAAACCCTTCTGCCTCTGGGTGAACTTCAGCGACCCGCACCATCCTTGGTCCGCCCCGGCCTCGTATCGTCCCGATCCGGCGACGCTCAAACTACCGGCCCATGTGCCCGACCTGCCGGGCGTGCGCGAGCAGTATGCCGATTATTGTGCCGAGGTGAACCGCGTCGACGAGACTGCCGGCAAGGTGCTCGCGTTGCTCGATCGTTTCGGACTCGCGAAGGACACCCTCGTCGTCTTCGCCGGCGACAACGGTCAGGCGCTGCCGCACGGTAAGGGCTCGCTCTATGATCCGGGTTGTAACGTCCCCTTCGTCGTGCGCTGGCCCGGCGTCGTGGCTCCGGGCGGTGATTCCTCGGCCCTGCTCAGCGGTGAGGACCTCGGTCCGACCGTGCTGGCCGCCGCTGGCCTGAAGCCCGCCGCGGGGATGACCGGCGTGAACTTCCTGCCGCTCCTGAATGGTGAGGCGGCCAAGACGCGTGACCATGTCTTTATGGAACGCGGCCCGCATGGCAGTGCTCCGGTGCAGGTCGGCATGAGCAACAGCGGCTACGACCTCTCCCGGGCGGTCCGCAGTGAGCGCTACAAGGCCATCTACAACTGCACGCCGTGGCTGCCTTACGGTCCGGTGGACAGCGCCGGCGGTTCGGCCTGGAAATCCATCCAGGAACTCCACGGCAAGGGTGGCCTCACCGCCGGCCTCGTCGCGACGTATTTCACCACGCCGCGTCCGGTCTACGAATTCTACGACTTGGAGAAGGACCCGGCCGAACTGAACAACCTCAGCGGCAAGCCGGAGGTCGCCGAGGCCGAGCGCGCGCTTCGCCTGGAGATGGCGAAGAAGATGATCGCTGACTTCGACTACCTGCCGCTGCCGGCGATTCCGGGAGGCGAGCAGCCGGCGAAGAAGGGTAAAGGAAAGGCGAAGGCGGACGTCTCTGCCGACCGTGCCCCGCTGTTCCAGAAGCTGGATGTGGATCGTGACGGCAAACTGAGCCGCGCGGAGTTCGCGGTCGGCCGTTCCGCCGCCGACGCCGCCGAATGGTTCGCGCGCCGCGACGCCGATGGCGATGGTTTCATCAGTCGCGCGGAGTTCCTGCCGGGCACTCCGCAGGGCAAGGCGCCGGCCGCGAAGTAAGCGGGCACGAAAAAGGGCCGACTTGCGTCGGCCCTTTTGTTTTCCGGATTCCCGCGACCCTTACTTGGTCGTGTACTCGGCCTGAGCGCCGCGGATGTTGCGCTTCTGGACCCAGGGCATGAGGGAGCGGAGACGCTGGCCGGTCTTTTCGATCGGGTGGTTCTCGCCCTTCT
>Ga0315909_10002521_pt1 | contig 23439 bp, 28 predicted proteins | sample LakEriMetagenome_11_FD_203527 | JGI IMG/M metagenome (GOLD analysis project Ga0315909, IMG submission 203527) | Freshwater fungal communities from buoy surface, Lake Erie, Ohio, United States - Buoy 2 MA125 | ecosystem: Environmental > Aquatic > Freshwater > Lake | place: USA: Lake Erie, Ohio...
CCTGATTTCATAATTGACGCTAGATCAGCGTCAGAACGCACTGCGTGATACACATATTTAGAAGTATCAAGAACTGACTCAGAGGTTATTTGCTGGGCAGTTTCAGCCGCAGGCGCAGCAGTTTCAGTTACCGCTTCAAACGCTTTTGCAATTTTGTCAGCGCCGCCAAGAACCGTTGCCACAGACCCGATGTCACCGAAACCACGGTTGGCAAAATCGTCCCAAGTTTCTTTTTCAGATTTTGTAAGAACACCATATGGAGGCATCCCCGGAAATTGTTGTTTGAGCGCATCCCACTGCTCTTTGGGTGTACGAACAGCAGGCGTTACTTCTTCGACTTTGGTTTCGACGGGCTTTTCGACGGGCTTTTCGACGAGCTTTTCGACTTTGGCTTTACGTACTCGGGTAGCTTTGCCGACTTTGCCGACTCCTTTGCCCACTGCTTGGCCACCTGCGGCTCCTTCAGAAACAGATACTTTCTCTGCGCTTGGCTCTTGAACGGCATTTTTTTCTCCTTGGTCAGCCGCAGCTTTTTGTGCTGCCTCAGCTTTACGCTCATCTTCCCGTTCAGAAGCGGCAAGTTCGTCGCCAGTCAGTTCTTCTGGCGTGGTTTCAGCTTCTTCTTTCTTTTCTACCCCAGCAGCCTCAGCTTCTTTGGAACGAATTTGTTGCGCTTGGTTGTACTGAGACCATAGGTCAGCAATTTCACCGTTGTCAATATCCCCGATAGCTTCTAGCCGGGAAACCAATCCTTCTCGGCGCGGGTCTTTGGGGGCCATTTCCTCAAGCGCATCCCGCAACTTATCCGCCTCAGCTTCCAGGTCGGTAATTTGATCTAACGCACCAACGTCTAAAACCCTTGCCTTGGTTTTTTTGTTTACTTGAGTTTTCTTGGTTGAATCAACATTGCCCTGCGACCCGCCGGGAGTTACTTCCCCCATAGCCTGGGTATCACCGCCCTCGGCTTTGGTTCGATACAGTTCTTCTTGCAGCTTTACTTCAGTTGTGCGGGAGGCCGATTCCTCAACCAACTCACCAAGTTCAACAACTGTGCCGTTGTCGTTAAACGTATTTTTAGCTGCGTAGAACCCGCGCAGTTGATCTGGCCCAATTCCATCTGGGAAAGCGTCTGTCTTAAAGTTGGCTGCTGCTTCTACAAAAGAAGAAAGGAATTTTTTCCCTACGTCAGAATTGGTATCTACAACCAACCCACCAAACTCATCTTCTTTGATGCCCAAACGTGTTCGTTGTTTTTGGATTGTGTCCGGCTTAACGTCCACTGGGGTATCAGAAGTGGCTAAAGCAATAGCGATTTCTTGAGCAGTCATCTGCTCCATCAGAGACAGTTGAACAATTTGCGCCCGAGTAACCGCTGACAACTGGTTGTCACCCCCGCCAACTTTACCTTGCGTTTCTAACGCTTGAACAAGCAGCGCAAGAACAATCTCTGACCGTTTTGTCGGGTGGATGTGTTCTATAGCGCTGCTGTAAAACTGCATCCCCGTAGGGGTTGCTGCTGCGGGAGTTACTACTCGCTTTTTCCTGCGGACAACTTTTTCTCCTCCCACGCTTTCTGGAACTGATCCAGGAACTCCGGTGTTTGTGGTTTGTTGAGGTTGTACACGAACTGCCCCTCGCGAACCAGGGACTCGGACGGGGCCGCTGATTGTGGCGGGCGGGACTGATTCGTCGATTGCATAGTTACCCCCAAATACTTGTCGAAGAAGTTGATTAGTGTCTGGCGCTGGAGCGGTTACTTGCGGCGTTTGGGCAGCACCACCGAGATCATCTGCGGCGGCGACACTGGGGCCAGTCCGTATTCCTTCTCCTGGTAGCTGTCCAGCTTGCTGGTCATTCGCTGCTCCAGAGACAACTCCTGTCCCGACGGGTTGAACTGCGCCGGGTTGTAAAAGCCCAGTGAGTCCGCCATCGCCTTGGATTGTTCCGCCTTGGACTGGAACTGTTCCCAGCCCGGAAGACACTTGCTGTGGTTGCTGTTGTGCATTTGATTTCCCTTTCGATTTTGAGGTCTGTGATGCAATATACCCTTCCGTGTCCTTACCAGTCAAGGCTTCATGGATGGCGTTAATGTGCACAAGGGCAGTGCCCTTGGCTGATTGAGAAAGCGAATTGAGGATTCTGGCGGCATCAGCAACTGACTCAACGTCCCCAATTTGAAATTTATTTGCAATAGCTAATACAGCTTTAACACCTTTTTGCACAGACTCGGCAGGTTTATTAGCGTCAAAATCAAATTTGACAATCTTATTTTTCTTTAGGGGGTCTGTAATACCTTTGTTCAAGCCAGCATCAGCTTGAATAATGGCGTTCATTACCGCAGCATCTTGTTGGTCTATCTTAGTTGCAATAGGGCCAAGTGCATCAGCAACTTGATTGACCAAAGCCGTTCCAAAAATTGGACGATTAAAGAAACTTCCAGTGCCAGGAGTGTCCCCGGCCAAACCAAACTGGCTGATTGTCAGGTCACGTTGTGCCTGCTGTTGCTGCTGTTGTTGTGCAGCAGCGTCTGCTTGGCTCTGTTGCTGAGTGGCCTGTGCAATGGGCGTTGTGCCCCCAGACACGATGGGTGCTGGAGGTGGTGTAGTATCAGCCGATGGCGTGATAGGTGGCGCAGGTGGAGGCGCTACGTTTGCAGTTGGCGTCCCAGAAGTCTGAGGCTGGCCAAACGCTTGCTGGATATCGTTGTTTGCAGGGGTTTGAGGCTGAGTTGGGTCTGTAGTTGCCCCAGGTAAAATAGAATTTGAACGCCGCCAGCCGCCAAGGCCACCGCCCATTACCCCGCCAAGAGCCGCGCCACCAACAAACGACTCTTTGTACCGTTCAACAGCATCTTGATCGAAGAACTGGGCCTTATCGTCCACAGCCATCCGCGCACCTTGGCCAGCGCCCTCTTGTAGGGTTTCTGATACGCCTTCTTTTAAGCCAGTAGAAACCGCAGTGGCTCCAGTACGCAAAGCTGCGCCACTAAGACCGCCGGGTTTGTCAAGAAAATTAATGGTGTTGCGAAACAAGTTACCACGGGTTAGTGCTCCTTCTACGCCGACCATACCCAGCCCAGTGTAGGCTGCGCCATAACCAAGGGCACTTGGCAAATCAGTTTGACCGCCTGTTTGTTCCCGTTGCTGACTCAGCATTTCCCCAACACCAGATGGGTATTGCCCAGCAAAGCCAGCCGCAGAACTGCCAATATTTAGATTACGTTCGGCAACGGCAATGGCTTGTTTGGCTTTACCAGCAGCAGCTACATCTTTGGCGGTTTCGGCAGCAGCAAGCGCGGTGCGTCCTTCAGCAAGTGCGGCACGGGTGCCAGTCATGGCAAGACGGCCAGCCCCGCCAGTTACAAGTGCTTCCGCCATATATGGGGCAGAACCAATAGCCAACCCAGTTACATAGTCAACACCTGTACCAACGCCAGTGACATCTTTGTATGACTCAATTGCGCCCAACTCTTTGGCTCGTGCAGAACTAATATCTGCTTGTGCTTCATTGCGGACTCGTTGTTTTTGTAGGTAGTCAGACGTTCCTTCAAGCCCAGCAGCTTTGGTAACTGCTTCTGCCGTTCCATACAGGCCAGCTTGGTAACGGTCTATAGCCGACCCAAACCGCTGGGAAGTTTTACCGCCGCTTATGTTGTAGTCAAACGACTGCGCAACTTCCGTAATCGGAAGCTTAAAAACTTCAGACGTTCGCTTGATGATTTCTTCATCACTGGCATCCTGTAAAGACGGAAACCGAGAACGAAAATCGGCAAATGAGGGCATGGTTTACCTTACAAGGGGATTTGCGGCCAATTGATCACGTTGCGCCCGCAGTGTTTGCAGTGCTTGCGCGTTTGCAAGACTTGGTTGTTGTCTCAGAGTTTGCATAGCGCGTTCAATTTCTATGTCCAAGCTGCCTATCCGGTCGGTAATTGGGCCTGTCACTTCTGGACTGATGTTTCCATACCTGGGTGCGGGCGCAGGAGTGGGCAAAGGAATTGCAGACGCAGGAGCAGCTACAGCCCCGCCTTTACCACCGCCAGCAAATGGATCACCACTTATCTTTGCATCTTTCATAGCAGCAGCCACAGGATCAACATACCCAGTATTGACCCCAAGAGCAGAATACTTTTTCTGGATTGCTGTTCTTTCCTCAGGCGTTCTTGCGTTTGACACTTCATCTGCAAAGTTCTGTTGCAGCCTTTCATTGGCTTTGTCTGGCACTGGTTTAGGCTCGCGTTCGCCAGTGATCTTCTTAAAGAACGTCACATCTTGAATTGGTTTGCCGTCTTTTCTTGCAAAAGCTCCGGTGTTTTTGTCGTAGCTAATGGGCTGGCCATCAGTATCCGCACCCAGCACCGACCAATTGCCCGTTTTTTCACTTGCTTCTTTAGCCTTGGCATTGCGGTAGTTGGAGTCAGCGTTGTAGTTTTTAATTTGAGCGTCCATCACCGCAATTTTTCCGGGCGTGAGTTTTTGCTCTTCCACAAATTTGTCACGGTTAAGGTCAAAAGTCTTTTTGTCAATGCCCAGCTTTTCGAAGTCAATGTCCACTTTTCTTTCCGTCAGTTTCAATTCTTTGTCTTTACGGGTTTGCTCCAAGGCTTCTTTGTAGTTGCCCGGCAATGCTTTCCATTTTTGGAACGCCATAGCTTCTATTGCAGCCTTTGCTGATTCGGGCGTAATGGGGTCTGACGCAACAACTTTGCCTGTTTTTTCATCAGTGCGCACCAACGAATGAGTCCCATCTTCACCTTTCACAATGGTGGCTTTTTGCCCATCTTTATGTGCGGGGTCTTTGTTGTAAGCATCTAACTGCGCTTGTAAGCCAGCAACTGGGTCTGCGGCCACCGAAGTAAGCGCCCCGCTTAACCAGTTAGAAAATTCTTCTTGTTTTCTACCAGATCGTTCAGCGCGTTTTCCAGCAGAAATGCCAAGAGCGCCCGCTTCCGCTGCCTGAGCTTTTTCGGTTAAACCTGCTGCGTAAAGTCGTTTGGAGTACTCATCTGCCGCCATGTCTCTAGTCATGGTGGGTAGGGCAGGGTTGTACTGTGCTGCTACTGCTTTTGCTTCTGGAGTTGCTGCTACTTCTCCTTGACGTTGCGCATTTTGACGTAACGTTTCAGCAATTTGTGCTCGGTCGTAAGCGTCAAATGCGTCCCCAGAATTGTTGGTAAGCATTGCTGCTTGCTGTGGGCCTATGCCAGTATCAGCTTGCAGGTCACCAGATAACGCAGCTTTTCCAATGCGCCCGTAGGATTCTGCGGCAGCAGATCTAACGGATTCTTTTTCCCGCATCCTGTCTTCAAACTCAATTGCTTGACGACGATCAGCAGCTTCACGCATTTCGCGTTCTTTTCTACGCTCTTCAATTTCTGTCAATCTGGCGTACGTGTCCATCCCGCCTTTGGCAAGACCGCCTGCAAATGCACCAAGATTAAATGCCATGATGTAATCCTTTTATGTTGTTATATGGGGGCAGCCCCACCAGTTTTATATTTCATATACGCAGCACCCAAGGAACCGACAGCAGAACCTAACCCGCCATACATACCGCTTGAAGCCGCTTGATCAGCGTTATACGCTGAGATATCTGCTTGGTATTTACCAAGTCCAAGTTGACCAACTTGATTCCACCCGCTCATAGAAGTTCCGGCACTTTGGTTAAACGCGCTATTAATAGCCAGTTTGTTGGACACACCAGATTGAGCGGTATTGACCCCTGTAGTTCCGGCAGCAACACCTGTGTTAGTCGCTGTATTCGCCTGTGACGGCAAGCCAGCATACATGTTGTACGCATTACCCAGCTTAGCCAAACCAATTTCTTTAGCCGCCATGCGCGTTTGGTTTTGTGCCTGCGCTTGTGCGGCAGCAGTCATTACAGCATTGGCGTTATCTTGACCAGCCGCAACACCAGAAGTGGGGTCAATTCCATACTGCTGACGACGCATGGCCATTTGCTGCCTTTGGTTTTCAGACGCAGTAGCCACGTCTGCGCCTGCGCGAAGCGCCATCATTTCTTGGTACGCAGGTTCGTTGTACTCAACAGCTTCTTTACGAAGGGCTTCCATTAATGGAATGCCGCCAGCTTCATAGCGCTCTCGATCTTTTGCGGAGTACTCCAACTGCTTCTTCATAGTAGCAGATGTAACGTCATACAACCCTTGCGCTCGCTCTTCTTGCTTAGCAGCAGCTGCTTTAAGGTCAGGATAAATACTGGTTTTAAATTCTTCCCATTGCTCTTTTGCCAACGCAGAAAGTTCTCTTTGGGCAATACCAATATTGGGGTCAGGAGCAGGAGCAGAACCACCGCCTTTGCCGCCTTCAAGTGTCATGCCACCGCCAGGGCGCAATCGAAACGCCAACTCAGGCAGCAAGTCCCACTCAGTGGTATGAAAACGTCTACTCATTTTTTAACTCCTAGCCAGCGGCAGTCTTCTTTTAACATACCGTAGATGATCATGTCTGTTCCGTCTGTATGCGCCTTGCGCAATACACCTTCTTTTTCAAACCCAAGGTGCTCATCAAAACGTTGAGCGTCCAAGTTGTCTACGCGAACCAGTCCGGTGATCCGGTTGCAGTTGAGTTGCAAAAACGGGTACGCAAAACATCTCCACAAATAATCCCTTGTCATCCAACGCCGACCGGGCATAGCTGCTACGTGCATACAGATCGAAGCCTTCGTGTACATGTTAAACGCAACTCCTGCGATCAACTCACCATTTTCTTCCAGTCCAATCCCAACGCTACCTGGGCCAAAATCGTCTTCGTCAATTCGCTCTCCGACCCAACGCAGTACTTTTTCATCTTGCCCGTATACCACAGTCTTCATACGGGCGTATCTTACCCAGATTGTTGGATTCTGGAAAGGATTAAGTTCAATTGCGTAACAACTTGCGGCAAAGTGGCTGCGGCAGGTAGCGGGGACAACGCAACTGACCCTGGCCGTGACCCAGTAATCATCTCTACGTTGGCTTTTAGCGGTTCAATAAACCGAACAATTTCAGGGGGCAACGATCCGGTAGCTGGGATACTGGGTTTTTTCATATTTGTTTAAGTTCCCCAATAGAAGTAGCCATCTTAAAACTACGCAACGGAGCGTTTCCGGTCAGCTGTACTTCCCAGATATACCCCTTTGAGTCAGCAGGCAACCGCATAGGTTCTTGGGAAGCAGCGCCTTGCCCGTACACTTGAACCCCATCTGAAAACAAAATAAAGTTTACGTTTCTGTTTTCCGCAGCATTTGGGATAGGGGTCAAAGTACTCCCGCCAAGTAACATGCCATTTACTACAATAGAATTAACTGTACTATTTAACGCAGCGCCAGATGCCCAAAGGGCTTGGTTTGCCGCCACAATTGCAGCAACATATGCGTTGTAAGCTGTAGTGCTGGATATGTAATCCCAGTCAGCTTGAATCTTTACAGCCCCAAAATTAGTGGGTTGGGGTAAAACAAACTTCTTTGAAGTCCACTGGTAAAACAAGTTGTTTACCGTGTCTGCATCAAGCTGATAAATTTCTGTTCCGCCAGAAGGGACGACATACACATTTGCTGTTGACCGTTGAACAAACACAGCTTGAGCGTCGGTTTGAAAAGTTACCAGGGGTGGGGTATCCCCACGAGTAATGATCAAGGCTGCTTTTGTCGTTCCGGACGAATAAAAAGCAATATACATGTTCTGGTATATCACCCCAATCATCGAAGTTGGTAGGTAGGTTTCCCACTCATCCCGTGTAAATAGGGGACGAGAGATTACATCCATAGTGCCAGGGGCAATTGAAACAATGCCGTTGGGGCTAGCGTACAGCACGCCAAACTGATCCCCCGCAATTGACCTCTTGGCCACGCATGGCTCAAACAACGGTAGTTTTTCCTGAGTCATAGACCCAGGTGTAGAACCTGTGATTAAGTACGGATGCTGTTTTGTACACACAACCAGCGTTTGGCCAAACACGCCAAGCCCGACAATCGGAGACCCAACAGTCATCATATAGCTGCTTGGCCAAGCGTGAGGCAGGTATGGCTCGCAAAACCACACCTGGTTCCCAGTAAACCCCGCCAAAATGCCGTTTGGCATTGAGACCAAGCCTTGCAACGTGGCAGGCGGCGGAATGTAATACAGGGACGGAAGAATAACGCCTAGATTGGCGGCTAAGATATTGTCAGCAAAAGTGCCAGTTGCAATACCAGTACTGGGGGTTACGGTAACCTGCCCGACATAAAAATAATTGACGGAATCTGTGCCAGAGACGGCGCGGTAAATTCGAATTGCAGTGATGTTGTATCCTGCGGACGACACCGGAGCCGTGGCAAATCCGCTGACTGTGACAGTAGCGTTTGGCTCAACAGTGGAAATCGCTGTGGCGGGACTGGGGCCAGACTCTTCTAAAACTGCGCCAAATGTGTTGACGTATGTATACACATACACACGATCTTCATGCACGGTTCCAGAACCGCCGCTCTTAACAAGTGTGGGGCCAGTAGTTGGATTTGGAACGCCCATCTGGTAATAGGCATTTGGAAAGGGTTTTACCCCTGTTCCGCTAGTGGTCGCCAGTGCCCAGTTGGTTTTCTTTGGGCCAATGCCATCGGTGTAATACACCCGGTCATCCGTGACATCCGCCACAGGGCCAGGAACCACGTTGACATCAGTTGTCCACTCAAGCCAGACAGTTGTACCAGTAGATGTTTTCTCTAGCTGGTAGATAGTTTGTACGTTTGAGTTGCCCGTTGTGTATTCAAACACTGGCTTGCGCCAAGGGCGTAACTCACCCGATTGAATTTTTACGTTACTGGCAACCTGCGCTTGGTTTGGCTGAAGTAAAGTGGGGCCAGTACGGGGGGAAATGCCCGAAAACGCTTCAAGTTTAAGAAAAGGCATGACACTTCCCCCAGTGGGTTACTCAGTAGGAGTTTCGACAGGCACTTCGGCTGGAACTTCCGCAGCTTCAGCTTTACGACGACGGGTAGGGCGTGGCTGACCAGCGATATCGGCTTCCAGTTCTTCCAACAGCAGTTGCCCGTCTTCGTTCAATTGGAACTTACCGCCGTCGTACGTACCGATGATTTTTCGATCAGCCATGATGCCACGGATGATGTTGCCAGCCACGTACTCAGCGCCTGAGGCTTCCATAAATTGTTCAAAAGACATTGCCATTTAAATCTCCAGGGTTGTTAAACACAGGCCCATTATCCAGCAAAAGACAAGCTTTACGCAAGGACTGCCAAGGCTTCATTGGTGTGTTTGATGCGGTCTTCGAGTCCAATTGTCCCACCGTTGATCTTCTTAGTGAGTGCTGCCCAATCACCTGCCTCGGCCAAACGATTGCAGTCATGGGTTGACCAGAACCAGCCTGCCGTTAAGGCAGCGTACTTGGGCGTGGCAACCAACTCGGGCTGCATGACAAAGTCAACGCCCAGGGCTTGGCCTGCGTGAAAATAATTGCTATGCCCGGTCAATTGGATACATCCTCTGCCCTTAAAACGAAAACCATCCCCACTAGCCTCATCTCTGTTTCCCATACGATCACAGTAAACTTTGTTGGCAATGGCTTTTTGATTGCCAGCGTACTGGTTGGCAACGTCAAGAGTGGGAAAACGCTTGGGCCACAACTTCATCAGCGTGGCTGCGCGGTAATTTAAGTTTTCTTGCAGCACTTTGAAGTTCCCGCATTCGTGTCCGCATTGACCAATAAACGCAGCCTGCTGTCTCTTGGTGGAGATGTTGAACCGGCCAAAGGTTTCGTTGAGCGCATCAACCCACTCAGGGCCAATGTGCAGCTTTTTGAGTTGTTCACTGTTTACCATTTATCTGATCCCTTACTTTGTTGTAGGTGTCGATGCAGCTGTTGAGTTGGACGGTGTTTCTGTCTCCTTCGATTGCGATTGCGACAACAGCTTTAATAGCCTCTCTGTAAGCGTCGGGTCTTTCTTCTCCCCGATCTCTGGTGGGAGGGCTGGAATCTGGGGTGGTTGAAACACAACTTGCGGGGGTTTGGACAGGAAGCCGCAGCTGGCCAGCGTCAACAAGCTTATTAATATCAGACTGCTTTTTAGCAAGTTCATTTTTGGCCTTTCTCAAGTTTTCAGTTTGGTTGGTCAACGTACCTGCCAACTCTTGTTCTTTGGCTCGGGACTCTTCGTTAAGTTTGGCAATTTGAGCCTGCATCTCTGCATCTCGATCAGCATATCCAACATGATGGCCGTAACCGTACGCCCCACCAATTGCGATCATGGCTGCAATGATCAAATATGGATTCACTGCCCAGCCTCACGTCTTGCTGCTGCAATTTCCTCCCGAACATGCTCAGGTTCAAGGTGCTCTGGCGGTGTTGTGGGTGGGGGCGGAGGAACCCAGGTTTCATCAAGTGGGGGATTTACCCAGGCTGGCAAAGCACCAGATGATGTCCAAGTTGAAGTAGCGGGGGCAGGAACGGGAGCGGGGACAGGAGTCGGGGGAGTTACTGGGGGCGGATTGATTGCAGCAGACACCGCACCCACTGCCCTTTTGCCTACGATGCCGCCAATGCCGCCAACGATCAGCAACACAATGTCGTTCAGCATCTTGGTGTAGGCTTGATCAATAGGTGCCATTGACTTAATGGGTTGCGTTACAAACGTCACGCTGTAGAGCAAAGCGATCACAATGCCAAACAGAATGATGGTGATCATCACCACCACAAAGCCCCAGATGCGGACTTCAATTTCTTCAGGGCTGAGCTTATTTTGATTTAACAACATCGGGTTCCACCTTTTTTTCAAGCACTGGGGCAACAAGATACTCGGGGCAAGTTTGCGTAAACAAACAGCGAGGCTTTTGGCATTCCGGCAAATCGAACTTGTCGGGGTTCTGACAAGTGTATCGGTAGCGATCTTCGCATCCCGCCAGCAAAAAAATTATTGCGGCAACCGTAATGGTTTTATGTATTGCGATCAATCCGCACCACATGACTTTATTTCTGTTCATTGCGTTGCCTGTCCATTTGTTGACGCTCATATTCAAGTTGCTGGCGTAGTCTTTCCATGCGCTCAATCTGCATTTTGCTTTCTTTTTGTGCAGCTAGTGTGTCATAGTAGATGGAGCCTATCAGCGGGAGCAGCAGGACAAAGACCAGCACCATAGCAACTAATGCGACTAGAAACCCCATCTTACCTTTCGATCCATTACTAGAAGGCTGAAAAACAGGAGGAGGTACAGGACGAACACTAAACAGGCTACCCCGTAGATTGCCTTGTCTTGGATTGCGCTGATTACCTTTCTGCGTTGCCATTCAACCTCTCGTTGTTTCTTTTCTTGGGCCAGCCTTGCTTCTTCTTGTTCTTCAATGATCTGCACCCGCATTGCATTGACTCGGGTGTACAAATTCCCCAGTTCAGGCGGGGACTGGTACACCATGATCTCACGAATTTCTTTGGCCAGTTTTTCAAACTGTGTTTTTGCCAACTCTCTGTTTAGCGCTGACTCCATGATGTTTTGCTTGGGATCATAAACAGTCTTGGACTTTTCTTCTTCTTCTCTGATATGGTCAGCAAGTTGTTGCTGAACTTTGAAGAACTGAGACAGATTTGCCGCCAAATCAGCCACTACCCGACCTTCATCCCAAACCTCTGGTTCAGCTTTTTTTGGTTTAGGCGCAGCAACAGAAGCGGCTGCTTGAGGCTTTTTCTTTTTGAAGAACCCGAAGAAACCTCCGACTTCTTCCGCAATTGCCTGAACTTCTTTCGCTGCCTTTTGGGCAGAAGCAACAGTTCCCTTTACCTCTTTGTAAAGTTCGCACCCTTTTCTAATGGCTGCAACGCAGCCATTTGCCATCGCCAATAGAGTGAGCGGGTCAATTTCTTACTCCGTCGGATTTGGGTTAGGCGGTTCAACAAACTGCCCGTTGATGTACGACCATCCGATACCAAGCACCGACCAAGTTCCTTGCGTTGTAGGGACAGGGAACATAATGACTGCGTAGCCGACGGGCCAAGTTACATCTGGCGACGCTTGCGCATCCCAAGTAATGATGTTTTCAATAAGTCCTGTAGAGGTGTTGTACAACCCGTATTCTTGTGCAGCCATCTTTTGCTCCTTACCAACACATAACAATTATGCGACCGATTGCGCCTGATCCGCCAGGAGTGAGACCAGCAGATTGGCCCCCGCCCCCGCCAGGAGCAGTACCGCCCACAGTGCTAGCACCGCCAGCACCACCCCAAGTGGAGCCACCACTACCCCCACCACCGCCTGCATAACCGCCATAAATTGACAGGTTTAAAAGTCCAGTGGGGTCTCCGCCAATAAAAATATAAGGTTGCGCCGACCCGCTACCAGCGCCGCCGCCATAACCCCCTCCTGCCGCAACTGAAGATACGCCATTAAGTGAAGTAGTCAATGCAAATGACGATTGCCCGCCGTTACCACCCGTACCGCCTGCTGAGCCTGCCCCACCAGCGCCAATAGTTGCCGTAACAGTTGCGGCTAAATATGAAATTGGAACTGTTTGTTCGTTATATCCGCCGCCGCTGCCAGGGCCATTACTACTTCCGCCGCCGCCGCCACCCCAGACCATGATCCGAGCCATCGTCTGACCGCCCGTTGGCTTTGTCCAAGTGCTGGTACTCGTAATCGTCTGTACGTCCGGTGCTACAGAAATGCTCACCCAAGTTGTTCCGTTGGATGCCAATACATTGCCAGTGGTGCCGGGAGCAACAGCTAGAGGCGTGCTTGTTCCATTTCCCAGCAAAACACTGTTGGCCGTCAGTGTAGCCAGCCCCGTGCCGCCGTTTGCAACAGCAACAATACCAGTGACGTTCGCCGCAGTCCCTGTGGTGTTTTGGTTTAGCGTTGGGAATGTGCAATTGGTTAAGGTGCCGGATGTAGGCGTGCCAAGTATCGGGGTTACAAGAGTTGGGCTGGTTGACAAAACAACCGCCCCAGTGCCTGTTGAAGTGGTTACTCCTGTGCCACCAGAAGTGACAGCCAAGGCATTGGTAAACGTTGGGGTAACTGAGAATGTCTGTGTCCTATCAAGCTGCGCCATGTTGGTCAGCCCAGCAGCAGTTACACGAACTTCTATCTTGTCAGTTGCTACATAAGCCCGAGCAGTAGTGCCTTCTTGTCCCCGTATCACTGTCATAGTGTCTGACGACCGCGCAGTTACTTTAACAATTTCAAGTTGGTTGCTGGAGTTTGTCAGCGTGGCGTAAAAATAATCAGACCCCGACAGAGCAGGAAACAATGCCCCCTGACCAGTGGTTACCACAATAGCGGTAGCCGAAGAAGAAATAGAAGACGCAAGCGGTGCTGAAGCGTTGTTTGTAAAAAGTACTGGCATAGCAAAGTGTCCTTATTTGAACGTGCGCAATTTGTACAAAGTGCTCAAATACAAGGCAACGGCTTCGTCAATTAAATTTTGAATCGCAGTCTGTTGCTTGTCAACAGCAGTGTATCGTAGTTGTTCGACCAACGTCAGTTGCCCTTCAAGAACATCCGCAATGTCTCCTGGAGCAGGGGCATCCAGCATAGGTATGGTGTCAATGATCCCATATCTTCCCTGAAAGGCTTCGGCAATGCTGTCGGCAAGTTCAATGATGCCGTCATAGAACTCATTTAACGCTATGTGTTTTGCATAACTGGTAGTCCGCAAATGCTCACGATGAGCAATTTCTCGGCTCAAAAACAAAACAGCAATTAGACGGCCCATCAAGGAAGTATTCATCAGGATTTTTCTTCAGAAAAAACATCTACAAAAACTGGTTTGTTCACAATTTCTTTTTCTACAGGTATGTCTTGCCACTTGCCCCTATACCCCTGCGCCTGATTCACATACCGAAGCTGCAACGTGTGTACGCCGTTGGCTTTAATTAACCAACGAAACTCAGCGGTTGAGCCGGGATAAATGGTCATGTTGTCGTAATAGAAGGAGCAGGGGGAGGGGGGTATTTCACCGGATCATATCCTGCGATTTGGCCAAACTCTCCAGCCAATGCTCTGTTATAAAGTTCTACCCCATACGCATGAGGGTCGTATGGGGTAGCCCCAAAGGGCATTATTTCATCAAACTCTGCAAATTTGACTTGCAAAACTATATAGCTTCCATCTGCCGTCGAGTATTCCGGGTTGGTTGCAGATTCAATTGTTAACATGTCTATCCTTTACGCAATTCGAATTGCAATTCCCACATATCCATAAGACGGTGACGCCGCCGCCATCCAACGCCATGTCCCGGATAAATTTACTTGTGCAGCCTGATTTCCGTAGCCAGTCCCGTCAAAATAACAAGATGTAGACCATATTCCTGTGAGCGTACCACCAGAGCTAACACTACCGCTGCCGCTAAGTACAGTCATACAATACGTGCCTACGGCGTTGAAAGTGCTGGGGGGTGGCGCAGACCCTGCTGTTGTGGCATAGGTTGCGTTGGTAGCTGAACCTGCACTGGTGGCGTAGGTTGCGTTTGTGGCCGCACTGGCATTGGTAGCAGATGAAGCAAAAGTTGCGTTGGTGGCTGAAGAAGCAAAAGTTGCGTTGGTAGCCGAAGAAGCCGCACCGCTCAAAGTGGCAGTGATTGTTCCCGCGCTAAAGTTACCAGAGGCGTCCCGTGCAACAACTTTGCTGGCTGTGTTGGTAGTGGTTGCGTCCACTGCAAATGTGCGGGCGGTTGATCCGTTGAATGTACCACCGCTTGTAATATATGTTCCAGCCGTCAGGGCTGCTGCCGTGGCGTTCGCCGTTGTTGCGGTCGTGGCCAAAGTTGCCAAGGTAGCCAAAGTTGCCAAAGTAGCCAACGTAGCTGTAGTAGCCAGTGTGGCGTTGGTGGCAGACGAAGCCGCACCGCTCAAAGTTGCAGTGATCGTGCCCGCACTAAAATTACCCGAGGCGTCCCGTGCAACAACTTTGCTGGCGGTGTTGGTAGTGGTTGCGTCCACTGCAAATGTGCGGGCGGTTGATCCGTTGAATGTACCACCGCTTGTAATATATGTTCCAGCCGTCAGGGCTGCTGCGGTAGCGTTTGCCGTGGTTGCAGTTGTGGCCAAAGTGGCAAGGGTCGCCAAAGTTGCAAGCGTGGCGTTAGTGGCCGAAGAAGCCGCTCCGCTCAAAGTCGCAGTGATCGTACCTGCGCTGAAGTTACCCGAGGCGTCCCGCGCCACGATGGTGCTGGCAGTGTTTGCATTGGTCGCGTTGGACGTGACCGTGAAGGTTGCGTTGGTGGCTTGGTTTGCCGTAAACGTCTGCGAACCAGAAAGACCAGTTCCCGACACTGCTAGGGTAAGAGTGCCATTGTTGACGTTATTGGCTGTAGTTGCAGTTGTGGCCAAAGTTGCCAGGGTCGCAAGGGTCGCTAGGGTAGCCAGAGTTGCTGTGGTGGCCAATGTTGCATTGGTTGCAGACGAAGCAAAAGTGGCATTTGTAGCTGAAGCAGCAGAACCAGTTGTGTTCTGGTTAAAAGTGGGCCAAGTAAACGTGCCCGTGCTGAAGTTGCCTGATGTAGGCGTTCCAAGAACCGGAGTTGTAAAACTTGGTGAGGTCGCCAAAGCAACCACAGTGCCGGAGCCAGTTGTGCTGTACGAAGTACCCCATGCAGTTCCCGTGGAATTAGGGATACCTGCGTCGGGATAAATCATACCGGCTGGAGCCGCAGCAGAAGTCCAGGTTGTGCCGTTTGAAGTAAGCAAATTACCCGCTGTACCCGCAGCTACCGCAGAAACGGTAGAGCCTGCGCCAACCAAAACCCCCGTTGCGGTTGTAAGACCTGTACCACCGTTACCGACAGGCAAAGTACCAGTAACGCCAGTAGACAGGGGTAGCCCCGTGGCATTCGTCAGTGTTGCAGACGCAGGTGTCCCCAATGCCCCGCCAGCCTGATACTTATCAGTATTCAGGTTTACAAAGTTGGCATCGACTTCCGTATTGGTTAACGGCGAGCCTTTGCTTGCACGAGTGACAATTGTTGACATCTAGACACCCCAATTAGGAGACGGTGATTTGCCAGGTGATGCTCATGGCGTCATTTGCGCCTTTGTTGACAACTGAGAACACCGTACGGCACAACATGGTTCCAGTTGTTGGGTCGTTGAAGATACCGGCTTCGGTAACAGCGCCAGTACCAGTACCAGCTGGGAAACTGGCCACGTAGGTAACAACGTTTGTAGACGAAGTTGCCGACGAAAAAGTTACTCGTGAGCTTGCGATTGGGGTTTGCAGTGCAGTATCACCCGCTGCTGCGGCGGTCGTACCCGTTCCCAAACCCATGTGTGTCATGGCAGCTGGCGAGTTGGTTGTTTTAAGCATTGAAGACGCAATAAAGGTCTTGCCTGCGGTAACAACCAAATTTTTAATTTCACGAGAATCTTTGACATTGCCTTGTTCGTCAAAAACTTTGACAAAGACGTTGCCAGTGACTGTAAGTTTGTCGTTCAACATGAACTTCTCCTGTTAAAAAGTGAACCGAATTCCCACATAGTCTTCAGCAAAATATGTGATGTCGCAGTAATCCTGCACCGCCCCCACTCCTGCGTCCGCCAGTGAAAAAGAATCTGTGACAGAAGGAGCAGTATTGATCACCGCTGCTTCCGTAATCGTAACAACATTGGCTGTAAAGTCAATGAAATCAAAAGAAATACCATCGCCAATATCGGCAAGGTCATTCATTGCAAACGCTTCAGTCAAAAACTGGTTGAATACGTAAGAACTTGAGTCCCCAGAAGTAACAGTTTCAACTTTGGCGTCCGGGGTAAAAGACAAAGACGGTGTGTCTGACAAAGTTAGTGTGTTAGAAAAATCCCGAAGAAAGATTAAAGTAACTAAAGTGCTGTCAACAAAAGAAACTGTTTCAGCCACGGGCTTTGAAAAACTTGTGGTTGAAGAATCACTTGCTGTTAGGCTTTCAGCGACGGTGCCAAAAGTAAACGCTAGAGCATTTGAATCGGCAACAGAAATAGTTTCTGTTTTTCCAAGTTGAGGCGTTTTAACGCTGCTGTCAGAAGACGTAACAGAGTCAGTTTGTGTGGTAGCAAACGCCAATGCAGACGTGTCTGAAGTGGCCAACAAATCGGTCAAGGGCTTGGAAAACGTCAGTACCGAGCTATCGGCAATCCCAATTGTTTCCCCGTTAAACCGAAACAATCCGGTTGTATCCATACGCGCTGAAGACGCCAGCAAAATGTAAGCAATCTCAGACACCGGCACTACATAAGTGGCAGTCCTTGAAAGATTTACAAAGGTGACGCTAGCGCGTAAGGAAATATCTGCCATCAGAAGTCTTCGCGTAGTTTGAACTTCAGTACGTCATACACAGTTTGGATTTGTCCGTCGGAAAAAGTAATTTCAATTTCACCTTCGTAATCCCCAGCCTCGCCTTGCAACATAGCAGGAGCCGATGCCGGATAAAAAGTGACTTCTCCAGTTGCACCGTTTGTAACAGACCCGGTAACCGTAGCTTGCAATGTATCCGACCCAACTGATCGAAAATACAAGCGAACAGTAGCTCCTGTCAAAACAATTACGGCCCCAGTAGTGCTGTCCGTGATATTGCACACCAATGCAGGGCGTGTGTCATTCGTGACCAGTTTAATTTTCTCAGTCATACAAGCCTCTGGAATTCAATTGCAACAGACGCACGGGTCAAACCTTTGTTCACTTGCGTGCGCACATTTGCCATCACGTCATTGAACCGCTTCAAGTACTCAAGAGAAGTTCTGAGATCATAGTACGGCTGGTTTGGTGTGTTGTACAAACGCGCCCTTGCCCCATACGCAATGTCTTCAAGGAACCGTTCGTAGATTTCTTCTCGAATAGTTGTAGATGACCTAGTTGGTTTGAGGGCAACACGCAACTTAATTTTGTTGGCTTGCGTAACTTGGGGGTACGGAACCAAATGCACTTCTTGAGAAGACGGTCTGAAATAGTAGTAGGGATTTCCCGCTAACGTATTCCAATTAGTTGTTCGATAAATTCGTGTTAATTGCTCAATGGAACGTGGAACCAGGAAAGCATCTCCGTACCAAGCTTCAATGATGTCTGCAATTTTATAGTCGCCGTCTGGTTCGAGGTCATACACTCCTACCCCAGAAATTCCCGCCATAGAGTCTAAATTTTCCTGGATGTACAAAGTTTCTTGGCAAAACTCAATGCAAGAATTGCGAATTGCGTTGACGGCTACAACTTCTGGCACGTCTTTTACAAACTGCATAACTTCTGGCAAAAACAGGTCGTACGCAACTTCACTCATGACATTGATCCAGGTAAAGAAGGATTACGTGGGAGCAGAGCCAATTCCGGCGATCCTCTTGTTTCCGACTGCTCTTTAACACCTGTGGCAGCAGTGAACGTTGTCAGATACATTTGCCCCAAAGCCATACCAGGAGCATATTCAGCATTTTTAGTGCAAGCCCGAAACAGTATGTAGTCAAGCAGCGGGCCTTGATAGACATCAAACACCGGAATCACTTGCGATTCAGACGTTAAGTCAGTCGGCTGCATTGAGTAGTTGATCTCAAGATAGTTTGTCCCGGTGCTGGGCGGGTACACGTAGTACGCCGTTTGGTCTTGAAGATCGTAAATGTAGTTTGTGGTTGTCGTACTAGCCGTGGCTGTATGCCAATTTGGATTGAACGCATCCAACAACTCACGAGAACTAATACGCACAGCACGACCGGGAGTTGTCCCAGTTGTGCCCATATTTCGGTAGATACCCAAAAGCATCCAGCCGCCAGTAGGCAACTTTTGTCTTGTGCCTGCTACAAGTTGCACCGAGCTTCTTGTATTTGTAGCATTAGGCTGCATAAGCACGATTTGACGCAAGCCATCATTAAGCCAGCTAAGCAACTCTGCGCGAGTCCACTTAAGGTTGTTTGAGTCCAGTAGCTGCTTTGCAGCTTTGTCAATGATGGTTTGGGCAGTGACGGCCATTAGACTTTATCCATTTCCGCTGGAACAGTGCGGGTAGAACTTTGCAAAGCAGCTATAAGCGTAGAAAATGTTGCCAAATAACCTTTAGCCAACTCAACGCCAGGAGCGTATTCCGCATCTTTCATGCACGCTTTGTACAAAACATAGTCAAGCAAAATTGGTTCGTATATGTCATTTACGGAAATAGCAGTTGATTCTACCGACATCACAGTTGGCAATACTGAATAAGTAACTTCAATTTTGTTGCTTGAACTATCCGCTGGGGGGTATATCCAAAAAACAGTTTTATCAAGCGGGGTATAAAAATAAGACGTAGCAACAGACGTTGCTGTATCTGAAGCCCAGGAAGGATTGCTTCTTGTCAAAACTTCTTTGCGGGTCTCTTCAAGCGACCGCCCCGACGCAGTGCCAGACACACCCATATTTCTATTAGCGCTTAGTAGTATCCAACCATTGCTGGGAATAGATTGCTTAACCCCAGCAACTGTTGTCACAAGAGCAGTAGCGGCAGCTGCTTCAGGAATAGCAAGAATTAATGCTTGCTGCGCCATGTTGAGCCAGCTAAGCAATTCTGCACGAGTCCAGCGGACATTAGTTAAATCTGCTAACTGAATAGCAGCTTTATCAATAATTGTGCCTGCGGTGACTGTGCCCATGAACTACCTCACGTTACAGCCAGCGCTGCAACAATTGCAGGAACTTGCGTCCCAGCCCATGCCCCCTGTGCAGCCAAATTAGCTTGAGTCCCGCTTCCAGCATCAACGGCAACAATAGCCAAGGCTTCGACGTACGAGAACCCAGCAATCACTAAACCATCAATGTTGGAGGTAGTGTCTTCAAGAATAACTTGTTGTGCCTGCGGCAAAGATAAACCACTGGCGATCAGATCGTCAATTATAGCCATACAACCCCCTGTTTATGAATTAACTGAGAGGGGCCGAAGCCCCTCTCGCGCTAAACTGGATTAACCAGCGACTTGCAACAGAGCCAAGCCGTTTGCTTGAGCGACTTGAGTGCCGTAGACGTTCAGGCCGCGAACCAGCGTACCGAAGTCGTTGGGGTTCTGCAAGGACTCAACCTTAGCGATCTGAGACGCAAAGGTGATGGCAGACTTGTGGCCTGCGATCACAGCGTGACGCTTCAGAGCACTGGTCAACGTGGCATCAGTACCAGTGTTGGGGTTCATGTAGGTCTTACCAGCAGCGCCACGGGGGACGAGGTTGGAGACATACACGCTGAAGCGGTCGATCATGCCGATTTTGCCGTTACGCAACACGCTGGAAGCGTCACCCATGAACTGGGCTTGAGCCAAGTTCGATTGCATCAGGATTTGACGCTCGGTGGGGGTGATGATCAACCAACGGTCGGTCTCGGGCACATTGTTCTCATCCAACACGCTGGACAAAGCAGTGATGCTTGACAGAATGTTAGAGGCGGTCAACGTGACGGGAGCCAGATCGGTACCCAGGTTGAACGCGCCAGAGATTGCACCAGCGGTAGCACCTTGGTTGGCGGCAGCGCCTTGGTTGAAGTTGGTATACAGAACGTCTTTGTCGATCTGAATCTTCATCTGCATGGCGGCGTCGTTGGTGAACATGTCCATCAACTTGGGCTTGGCTTGCAGTTCCAAAACGTTGTTCACGTTCACGCCAAAGTACTTGCCCTTGTTGATCACCAAAGTGATGGTGCTGGGAGCAGGCACTTCATAAGCCAGATTCTGGCCGATGCTGTAGCTGTTGATCGTGATGGTGGGGATCGTGTTAATGATCACGGTGTCGCCCATGCCGGTGATGTCACCTTGCCAATCGGTGTTGGCGATTTCGCCAAAAACGGTGGCGGCATAGAACTTCTGGGCCAGCTTGCCAGACCAGAGGGCGGGAATGAACGAACCCGAATAAGCGGTGCCGGAATAGGCAACTTGACCACCGGGGGTGTTGAAACCACCAGAGTTAATCGGATAGGCTGCTGCTGCGGTAATTGTAGACATGGCTACTTCCTTCTTCAGTTAAAAAACTTTGATGAGTACCGCCATGCGTGGGTCGTTTAACGAATACGGCCTTCGGCTTGGGCGGCGTTGATTTCTGCTTCCATTTTCACCGCCTCTTCGTTTGTCAACCGGCCTTTGATCCACTCGTTGTAGAACTCCGAAATCTCCTGTTGGGAGTAAATTCGTTTTTCTCCAGTCGAAGTAGTAGCAGGCGTCGAACGGGAGCGGGTCGGCGCTACTTGACTTTGAAGATTCGGCTGTCGCTGTTGCGTAGGAGGAGCAATCATGTTTTTGTACTGCTTGAAAATCGTAGCCGTTCTGGCTGCGTCAAATGCCTCATAAGCATTTGTCAATGCGTACTGGCGGGGTAGCCCATAAATGGGATCAACCTCTGCCAACCATGACAGGAAACCTTGATCTACGTTTAAGGCTTCCCAATCAGGAACTTGTGCAGACAGCGCAGACAGGAACCGATCTTTATCGGAAACACCTTGCCGTTCACTCACGTTCCCAAGCTTGCTCTTCAGTTCGTTCACTTCCGAAAGCAACTGACTTTCTCGGTCGCGGAATCCCGCTACTTTCTGTTCAGTCGCACGGTCGATCAAATCCAACAGATCAGAACCAAATGCTTCTTTGTCTTGTTCAGTGATAAGAGTCTTGGCCGTACTCGGTTGTTCGTATGCCTGCTGTGCTTTTGCTGCTGCGTTCTCTGCGATTAGGGTCTGAACTTGGACATTCAGTTCCTTCATCTGCGAGTGCAAGCGTGGCACTTCTGCATCGTACATACCCTTGAGCGTAAGGTACTTGCGTTCCCACGTTTCTTCGGATACCGATTTTGGTTGCGGCTCTTGCGAGACATGCTGCTGCGGCGGATCAGCCGGGGGTTGAGGGTCTAAATTTGGAACAGTCTCCGTGTTATCGGTCTGTCCTGTCATTTGGGCTACAAACGCATCTGCGTCATCAACTTGTTGCTGAATAGCTCGTGGCAATGCCATATCTCTATCTCCTTCGCTCCGACTACGCTCTAGGACTCCGGCTTTACGGTCAGTCCAAGTTCGCTTACGGTCTGCTACTTGGTTAATGTTGCGGTGTCGCGCTCCGACTTAACGGTCTGCTTGTCACCTACGGGTTTTGGCGACCAGCGTTTCCGCTTGATCCACCATCTCAAGGATTTCCTTGAGTTCGAGGTTCCGGCCCTGGAGCCGGGACTTCATTTCTTCACCTGTTGCTTCGCCAAGTCTTTCGAGAGTCTCTTGACGCCGCGATTTTAAAAATTCTACCAAAGGTTGCAGCTCTGGGGTGCGCATCAGTGCAAGGCACCGGGCAACCCTTTCGTCAACCCTTATTTGCACATTCCGTCCGTCTTTGCAGACATCTGGGCGTACTCTTTGCCGCCACGTTTGCCCATAGCGTCGATGTTGCCATCATTGCCGCCAGCGCCTTGAGTGGCTGGGCCTTTGGACATACCGTCAGTTTTGGCTGACTCTTGTTTGTACTCAGCTGAACGCTTTTCCATTGGGTTGATTGCTTGCATGGGTTTTACTCCTTTGTGTGGATGATATACGAGAACTTACCGTTGTCAACTACCGATTCCGGCTGCTGGTGCAAAATTATTTGCTACCGGCGCACCGTTCTGGAGTTGTGCTCCTGGCCGCTGTGCTGGAGGCGTACCCCCGGCAGCGGCTTGCCCGTTCTGCTGAGCCATCTGCGCTTGCTGCTGTTGCATCATCTGTGCTTCATTTGCCAATCGCTGTTTGAGGATTTCAACAGGGGGAACAATGTGGTCAGGATTGAGGTCAAGCGTTTTGGCCGACTGCCGCAACAACTCTGCAATGCCTTCCATGCCGATGACTTGCTGGACAGCAGGGCTTTGCAGGGCGATCTGGAGGAACTGGTTTTGGCGAACCTGAGCCTGTTCTTTCTGCACCAAGGACGCAGCGCCACGAGCGCGGACATTGACATCTCCCTTGAGGTCTGGGTCTGTGCCGTACCGCATATTGTAGAAATACAACCGATCAATGGCTGGCTCGATAACCGTACGGTCAATGTTGGCAATCACCTGCTTGATAGATTTGCCAGCGTTGCTCATCAGCATATTCATGCCTGTAGCCGTGCGGCCTGCACCACCTGCGGGGCTGTCCCCCGTCATGTACCGTGGAATGCCCGTGTACTCGTCAGCCAGGGTGGCAAACTTCTCATAGACCGCCATAAGTTCCGCAGCCAATGAATTGGGCTGATAGAACTGCATCGGGGGTGCTGCTCCCGCCAGCGGGTCAGACGTGACCTGCCAGACCTTCCAAGGATACAACTGTGTGATGTTCTCGCCCTGAGGGAGCCTGTCAATGTTGTACACAACCTGTGGGCCACTGGCAATTGACAAGTTGTTGACCAATGAGCGAGCGGCAGCGTTACAGATATCCTGGGTGTCCCGACACAAATCCGCTACAGAGTTACCCCAGAACGCGCCGGGGACTTCTTCGTAGGACGCTTTGTAATACGGCTTACGCCCGAGGGGGTCGGCATTAACCACCGCTTTAATGACCCAGTGCCCGACCAC
>Ga0315909_10002522_pt1 | contig 23430 bp, 28 predicted proteins | sample LakEriMetagenome_11_FD_203527 | JGI IMG/M metagenome (GOLD analysis project Ga0315909, IMG submission 203527) | Freshwater fungal communities from buoy surface, Lake Erie, Ohio, United States - Buoy 2 MA125 | ecosystem: Environmental > Aquatic > Freshwater > Lake | place: USA: Lake Erie, Ohio...
CAGGTTGGGACGCGCTCGCAGCGGCTTTGCGTGATGATGCAGACAGGGCTCTGGCCCCGGTCCTGATGGCCCGCGACTACGATTTCGACGCGCTTTTGAGCGTCGCCGACACGGATTCCCAGCGCAAAAAGATCGAAGCCGTGCGCAAGTTCGGCGTGTCGCAAGGTGCGCGCGAACTGAAAATCACACGGCGCGCCATGCAGATGGTGCTGCAGCGTCTCGTCCGACTGGCTGCCAGGCGCGGGCTTTCGGTCCAGCACGACATGACTCACGCAGTTCCGGCTGAGTACGAGGTGCGGGGAGTCTCGACGCTGTACAACGCCGAGGGCAAAGTTAGCCAGCAGTGGGTGAAGTCCCGGCTGCGGGATGACGACGCGGCGCGGGCGATGCGGGAAGCCATCGAGGAGATGGCCGCAGAGCACCGTGGCACTGCTAAGCCGGTGAAAGCGCCGGCCAGAAGCATGGCGGGCCTGCTGTCGGTCTATCCCATGGGCGACCCGCATATCGGTGCCTATGCCTGGGCTGCCGAAGCCGGCGAAGACTTTGACGTGAACATTGCCCGGCAGGATCTGCTCGCAGCAGCTGGCCGACTGGTGGAAGTGGCGCCGCCATCTGAGCGTGCGCTGATCGTCAATTTGGGCGACTTCTTCCACGCCGACAGCCTGTCCCAGCTGACCAAGTCCGGCCACAAGCTGGACGTGGACACGCGCTGGCCTCGAGTCCTACGGCTCGGCTGCCATCTGATGGTGGATCTGATCACGCTGGCACTGCGCAAGCACGCCAAAGTGGAAGTGATCAACGCCATCGGCAACCACGACGACCACTCGTCGATCATGCTGTCGGCGTTTCTGGAAGCGTGGTTCCACGCTGAGCCACGGGTGCATGTCTACCCGACGACGTCCAAGTTCCATTACATCGAGCACGGCCGCTGCCTGATTGGCGTTACGCACGGCGACACGGTTAAGCACTTGGCGCTCGGCGAGCTGATGGCATCTGACCAGCCGGAAGCGTGGGGTCGTACAGTCCACAGGTACTGGTACACAGGCCACATCCACCACACCAGCAAAACAGAGCTGCGCGGGGCCGTGGTTGAGTCGTTCCGCACGCTTGCCGCGAAAGACGCCTGGCACGCTTCGCAGGGCTACCGTAGCGGCAGGGACATGTACGCCATCGTGCTGGACAAAGAGCACGGCGAGGTTGAGAGACACAGGTGTGACATTCGGCAGGTGCGCTAAATGGCAACACTCAAACCGATCAAAAGCCGACGCACCGCAGACGCTGAAGTGGTCAAGCTGCGTTGCAACTGCGGCGACCAAAGCTGGCACTTTCGGATCACGCTGATCGGGAATCAGGTGACCGCTGAATGCAGCGAATGCCTGGCCGATTGGGGGCCGTTTTTTGTTTCACCCGTTTCACCTGTGAGACCCGACGATGAGCCAAGCTGAACCGAAAAAGATCCGCAAGTCGCGCACGATTTGGGTGGCTGTAGCAACGGCTGCAGCGGGCGCTGCGCTGACGGTCGCGCCAGAAGCGATGCCTGTGGCAGCGACTGGTCCGGGTCTGATTCTGATTGCGGCGATTAACGCCGCGCTCCGCGTCCTGACGTCTCAGCCGGTCAAGTGATCGGTGGATACGGAAGCCATCATCGCCGGGCTAGTCATGGCCGTGCTGGTGTCAATTGTGACCGGCGCCATTGCCGGCAACGTTGCCTCCCAGCGCACCATTGCCGCGCTGATAGTCCACATCGACTACCTGCGGTCCCACATCGATCGCCACGAAGAAACCATATCCCGAGCCCATCGTCGCATCGACGATCTCGAAAAGCGTTGAGGATTGAACCATGTCTGCAATGAGCGACTACCTTGAGAACAAGCTGGTTGATTTGACGTTGCGCGGCCAGGCGTTCACCGCTCCGGCCACGCTGTATTTTGGGCTTCACACCACGGCCACCACGGATGCTGGCGGTGGCACGGAAGTCTCGGGCGGCAGCTATGCGCGCGTGGCGGTGACGGCATCGCTGGCAAACTTCGCCGGCACGCAGAGCGCAGGCAGCACGACCGCAAGCTCTGGAACCGGCGGCGTCACATCCAACAACGGAACCATCACGTTTCCCGCGCCGACGGCGACCTGGGGCACCGTCACGCACTGGAGCGTCTGGGATGCGTCCACCGCCGGAAACATGCTCTATCACGGCGCGCTGACCACGTCGAAGACGATCAATAACGGCGACGCAGCACCATCGTTCGCAGCCGCCGCGCTCGTCCTGACGTTCGCTTGAGCCTGACGCATGGCTGACAATTTTCCGCAGACGCCGGGCACCGGCCGCAACGTCGCAACCGATCAGGTGACCTATAGCGGCGACACGGCTGACGTGCAGCTGGTGCGCGTGGTAAACACGTCGGGCGCAGAGGGCTCGCGGGTCGTCACAGACAAGCCAGTTTTTCAGACTGAGGACACCGCGCACGCGGACGGCGACCTCGGCGTGCTGATGATGGGCGTCCGCAATCACACCACCGGCAGCACTGCGGACGGCGAGTATTCTGCGATCAGCGTGTCGAGCACTGGCGACCTGCACACCATTGCGCGTCGTGATGTGCAGAGAATCTCTGTCGCGGTCGCAGGCACCAGCACCACGGCTTACGCGGCGGGCGACCAAGTCGGCACACTTTGCACGCTCGCCAACGCGGCGCGGATTTCAGGCGGAACCGGGATGATCCTGGGTGTTAGCCTTCAGGGCTACAATGACGCGATGGGCGCATTTGATGTCGTTTTCTTCGACAATTCAGCCGTGACGCTTGCAGCGGATAACGCTGCATTCAACCTCGCCACAGACGCTGACGTTTTGGAGTCTGTCGCGGTCGTGCAACTCTCTGGCGCGTACGACCTCGGTGCTAACCGAATCGCGCAGGCGTTTAACTTGGCCGTACCGTTTTTTTGCTCGGGTAGCACGTCACTTTACGCTGCGCTAATAACGCGCGCCGCTTTCACAAACGCATCGGGCGAAACGTTGCAGCTTGTGGTGTATGTCGAGCGTAACTGATGGCCTATACATTCGGCGCACTAGCCTCCGACGATGTTACCTTCACATTCGGGTTAACCCTCGGCGCGACAAACCGCGCGCAGCTTATCGCGGGTTGGTGGTATCCGACGACACTCACAGCAACGCGGGGCCTTTGGTCGGCCGGTAACGTAATGGGCGCTGAAATAGCGGCCACGACAAGCGAGCTTGTACTCAGAACGGACAACACGACTGACGGGCAGTGGACGACTACCGGTGCAAATCTGGTGGTCAATGAATGGCGATTTCTCGCGTTTTATCTGACCGCAATAAACACCCCTGCTGCCCAGTGGCGCGTGTGGTCGGGCGACCTGCAAACACCGCCAGCAGCCTGCACGATCACGGTGAACACTGCGCCGGCTGGCAGTTTCGTCGGAAACACGAGCTTTTACGTCGGCAACAAAGGTACCAGCGCCACGCAGGCGTTTCAGGGTGCTGTTGGAAACGTGGCGGGCGCTGCACTGGGCAATGCCGCGCCCCCCTTAGGTATCTTCAATAGCACTGCCTTCGGTCAATTAAACGCCGAGCAAGAGCTGTGGATTTATCAGAATTACGTTCTCCAGTACTGGCTCGGCGAGGCATGGCCGAGAGCGATGCAGGACACATCCTACGGTGGCGGGGGCAACGTAGCCGCGTTTTTTATGGACATGGACTGCACTCCATCCCCACGGGTTTGGCAGTTTTCTAGCGGAACGGCGGCGACGTTTTTGGCGCCAGCAGTCAGCGGTGCAACTAAATCCTTGCTTCGCTCGCCAATCGGCAACGGGAGCCTGAAAATCTCAAAGCAGATATTCGTGAGGCGCTGATCCATGTCGCTCCTGCTGCTGTTTAAAAGCGCAGCGGCATCGAGCACCGCGCTGGATGCGGCTGCATCCGCCAGCGTCACCAGCTCGGCGTCACTGACGACGCAGATCCGGCTGGCCGCATTTGCCAGCGCGTCCGTCACGGCATCAGCCGCGCTCACGACGCAGATCAGGCTGGCGTCAACTGTCAGTGCATCGGCGACCTCGAGCGCGGCGATCACCACGGCCGTGCGCCTGGCATCAAGCCTGAGCGCATCGGTCACGCAGGCTTCCGCGCTTACAACGCAGATCCCGCTGGCTGCATCGGCTGCGGTATCCGTCACATCGACGGCCGCTCTGACCGCACAGATCAGGCTGGCAGCTTCAGCCTCGGCTGCTGTCACAGCGACCTCAGACCTGACGACCAGCACGGCAGGCGCGGCACTGGCCGCCTCGGTCAATGTGTCGGTGTCGCAGGACTCGCTGCTCACAGCACAGACGCGTTTTGCGTCATCGGTGCAGGCAGCCGTCACTGCGACGGCAGGGCTGAGCACACAGATCCCGCTGGCCGCCTCGGTCAGCACGACAGCGACAGCATCGGCTGCGCTGTCCACGCAGATCCGGCTGGCTGGCTCACAGACCGCGTCGGTCACGCAGACCAGCGCACTGACAGCGCCAGGCGCAGGGCTTGCCGCATCTGCGTCGGTATCGGTCACATCCAGCGCGGCACTGACGACAGCGGCAGGGTTTGCTGCCTCGGTGCAGGCAAGCACCACTGCCTCGGCTGCGCTGAGCACAAGTGTGCGGCTCGCCGCGACAGCCAGCGCGAACACGACAGCATCTGCCAGCCTGACCACGGGCATCCCGCTCGCGGCCACAGGATCGGCAACAGCAACCGGCAACGCATCGATCACCACAGGCATTCGCCTGGTGGCGTCGAATGGCGTGCTGGTGACCGGTGCGGCAGGGCTATTCACGGGCATCCCGCTGGCTGCGGTGGCTGCGGTGGCGGTCACGGGCAGCGTCACGCTGACGGTGGTTACGGCAGCTGCAGCGCCAAGCACCAGGACGTTCACGGTCACTGCAGATACGCGCGGCTTCATCGTTGCAGCAGAGACGCGAGGCGGGAGCGTTCCCGCTGAATCCAGAACTTTCCAGATCACCACAGAGAACCGGACTCAGACGGTGACGGAGGACGCGCGCGCGTTTGCCATCGCCGCTTAGCGGTGAGGGTAGCGCATGTTCGCAGCAGTCAAAGATCCACAGGCGACGCTGGACTATCGCTTTGACTGGGCCGCATGGCTCACCACAGACACGATCAGCACGGTGACGTGGACGGTGCCTGTCGGCATCACGCAGACGGCAGCCACTAATACAACCACGACAGCCACGATCTGGTTGTCGGGCGGGACTGTGGGCACGCGTTACACCATCGTCTGCCGGATCAGCACGGCAGCCGGACGCATCGACGAGCGCAGTCTGTTGGTGAGCGTGCAACAAAAGTGACATGGCATACGACACCACCGGCCTCCCGTGGCTATGGCGCGGCGTGGAAGCGGCTGCGGAAGGTGGTGATTCAGAGAGACCGAGGTCTCTGCCAGCTCTGCAAGAAAGCGGGATTGGTTCGGGCCGGAACAGACGTCGACCACATCATCAGAAAGGCCGACGGCGGCACGGACGCACTTGAAAACCTACGGCTCCTGTGTCGTCCGTGTCACGACCGCGTGACCAACGATGCAAACAGCACCGCAATGCCGTTCGACGCACGAGGCTTCCCGACAAAATCCTGCCACCACTGGGGGGGAGGGTGAAACCCTGTTAGAGCTCAGGGTACCGCCGGGGGGGCCACAATTCTTTTAATGCTGTAGAACCCGAGCAACCGACATGGAACAACGCGGACGCAAATCCGCCGCCCGACTGGCGATAGCGCCGGTCGCAACGCTGAAGAGAATCCCCGAGCCGCCACAGCATCTGACGCCTGGACAAGCTGACGTCTGGCGCGGCGTGATGCGCACGGTGGTGTCGGAGTTCATTACCGAGGACGCACACCCGGTCCTGGTGGAGTTCTGCCGCGCAATCGAATTAGCCGACCAGGTCGCCGCGCAGCTTGCCGTATTTGATCCGGCATGGCTGGCAGATGACGACGGGCTGAAGCGCTGGGACAAGCTCACACAGATTCAACACCGCAACCAGGGCGTGATTGCTGCACTGGGCGGGAAGCTGCGCATTAATCCATCCAGTCGTGTGCGGGCAGAGAATGCCGCCACGGTGATGAAGCGCGGCAACGGCGGAAAACGGAAACCGTGGGAAAGCGAAGACTAAGCACCCGCGCCAGCCGGAACGCCGAGTGGATTGAACACTTCTGCCGCGTGCCCGAGGGCAAGCTGGTCGGCCAACCGGTGAAGCTGACGGCTGAGCAACGGCAATGGCTGGCGATGATCTACGACACGCCCACGCGTCTGTTCGTGTTGTCGATGGGAAGGAAGAACGCCAAGACAACGTTTTCGGCCATGCTGCTCCTACTGCATCTGGCGGGACCGGAAGCGAAAGCGAACGCGCAGCTCTACAGCGCGGCGCAGTCTCGAGATCAGGCGGGCATTCTGTTTGCGCTGGCCGCCAGAATCGTGCGGATGTCGCCGGATCTGAATCATTACGTCCAGATCCGAGACACCGCAAAGCAGCTGTTATGCCCCGAGCTCGGCACGGTGTATCGCGCACTCTCGGCAGACGCCAGTACGAACTACGGCCTGTCGCCATCGTTCGTCGTGCATGACGAACTGGGGCAGGTGCGCGGCCCGCGCTCCGAGCTGTACGAGGCGCTCGAGACAGCCTGCGCGGCGCAGCTGGATCCGCTGTCCGTGGTGATTTCCACGCAAGCGCCGACCGATGCCGACCTGTTGTCGGTGTTGATTGATGACGCCAAGACGGGCGCGGACCCACTTGCAAAGTTGGCCCTATACACCGCCGACATGGAGCTGGACGCGTTCGGAGACGACGCCATCCGGCAGGCTAACCCGCACTTTGACGTGTTCATGAACAAGGAAGAGGTGCGACGGCAGGCCGAAGACGCGCGCCGTATGCCAAGCCGGGAAGCCAGCTACCGCAACCTGATTCTCAACCAGCGGGTCGAAGCCCGGCAGCCGTTTATCTCGCGCGCGGTCTGGGAAGAAAACGGTTCGGCGGCCGAGGGCGAGTTTCCGTCCGGGCCGTGCTGGCTGGGGCTAGACCTGTCCAGCGTGTCCGATCTCACGGCGTTGGTAAGTGTTAGCCCGCGCGATGACGCGTGGGATGTTCACAGCACGTTTTGGCTGCCGGCTGATGGGCTGGTGGAGAAGTCCCGTGCCGACCGCGTGCCTTATGACCTTTGGGAAAAACAGGGCTTTCTGCGGACCACGCCGGGCGCGTCGATTCAATACGACTTCATCGCGGAATATTTGCGCTGGCTGTTCGACACCTGCGATGTTCGGGGCGTCGCTTTTGACCGATACAACATGCGTTTCCTCAAGCCATGCCTTGTGCGGGCGGGCTTCAGCGATGAAGAGCTTGAGCGTTTCCACGACTTCGGGCAGGGCTTCGTGTCCATGTCCCCGGCGCTGCGCGAGCTCGAAGCGCTCCTGCTGGGTCGCAAGCTCCGGCACAGCACGCACCCGGTGCTGACGATGAACGCGGCCAACGCCACGGTTCAGTCAGACCCCGCAGGAAATAGGAAATTCACTAAAGCCAAATCATCCGGCCGCATCGACGGCATGGTGGCACTTGCAATGGCGGTCGCGATCGCCACCGTGGAGGAAGAGATGGTTGCTGACTTGTGCATGGTGCTCTGATGTTTGGACTCACCACCCAGAAAGAACTCAACCGCCAGCTGAACGCGCTGCGCGACGAGTTCAAGAATGTGTCCGGCTGGCAGAACGCAGACTCCGCGCTGTGGGATGCGTTCGGCGTGGTGCCTACTTCGGCCGGTGTATCGGTCACGCCGGAGAGCGCGAAGCGCTGCTCGGCTGTGTCGGCCTGCGTCAACCTGATTGCCGGGACGATTGCGTCCACGCCGCTGCCGATCTTCCGCCGCACGCCGGAAGGGCGGGAGCGCGCGGACCACGAATTCTGGTGGCTGCTGAACGAGCAGCCCACGCCGGAGATGACGGCGGCCAGTTGGTGGGAGTGGATGATCAGTTCGATGCTGCTCCGCGGTGACGGCATCGCCGAGATCGTCCGCGCCACGCCTGGCAGCTCCATCATCAAAGCGCTTGTTCCGCTGGAGCGTGAAGACGTCGTCGTGGCCGAGGGCTCGGATGGCGCGCTCGTTTACGGCTACCGCGAAGACGGCAAGACGCGCGGGATCCGGCAGGAAGATGTTCTCCACTTCCCCGGCTATGGATTCAACGGTCTGTCCGGCCAGTCCGTAATCACTGCTGCCGCGCGCCAGGCTATCGGCACCGCGCTCGCAGCGGATGAATACGCGGGCGGGTTCTTCAGCCGTGGCGCCTCGCCATCGGTTGCGATCGAGTACCCGGCCGGCGTCGCACCGAAGCCCGAGCAAGCTGAGTTCCTGCGGCAACAGTTTGACGACCGCTATAGCGGCGTGAAGAACAGCCACCGCCCATTGGTGCTGATCAATGGCGGCAAGCTCTCGCCGGTGTCTCTGACGCCGCAGGACAGCCAGCTGCTGCAGACGCGGCAGTGGCAGGTGATCGACATTGCGCGCGCGTTTGGCGTGCCGCCCGTCCTGATCGGCGAATCCGAGAAGACATCGAGCTGGGGCTCGGGCGTTGAGCAGATCCTGCGGGCGTTCCTGACGTTCACGCTGAATCCCCGCCTGGTGATGATCGAGCAGGAGTTGAACCGCAAGCTCTGGCCAAACCGCGAACGCTACTTCGCTGAATTTAATCGGCAGGGCTGGCTTGAGGGCGACTCTGCCGCGCAGGCCGAATACTTCCAGCGCGCACTGGGCGGTCCCGGCGCACAGGGCTGGATGACCGTTAACGAAATCCGACGCATGAAGAATCTCCCACCCATCGCCGGTGGCGATGAAATTGTCAAAGCAGGAGCCACGAATGCACCAGCGCAGTCAGCTTGAGATTGTGAACATGACGACGCCGCGCGAAAAGCTCCGCATCGTGAACGCGGCCGACATAGCCACCGTCTACCTCTACGACATGATCGGCGGCTGGGATGGCGTGCAGGCCGGTGACTTCGTCCAGGCGCTGAACGCGCTGGATGTGAAGCACATCAATCTGCGCATCAACTCACCCGGCGGTTCCGTGTTCGACGGCCGCGCCATGGCCACCGCTATCAAGGCGCACCCGGCCAGCGTCACGGCTTACGTGGACGGCATCGCCGCCTCGGCCGCCAGCTGGATCGCCATTGCCGCGGATTCGGTTGTCATGGCTGACGGCAGCTTTCTGATGATTCACAACGCGCAGGCCGGCGTGCTGGGTGACCGCCATTCCATGCTCGACATGGCCGGCGTGCTTGAGCAGTTGGACAACAGCTTCATCGCCGATTACGCCACGAAGACGGGCAAGCCTGCCGCCGAGCTCGGCGCGCTGATGGACGCCGAGACGTGGTTCTCCGCACAGGATGCGGTGGACATGGGCTTCGCTGATCGCGTCGAAACCGGCAAGCAGGCCAGCAACCGCTGGAACCTGACGGCCTACCGCAATGCTCCGCAGGAGCTGCTTGCGCCGGCGCCCACACCGACACCCACAAACACCCAACCCGCGGCACCTGATCGCCGCGCACTGGCCGAGAAGCGCCTCGCGCTGCTCGAGAGGCTGGCCGCCTAAACCGCCAAACACACCACGAAACAAAGCGCCTCCGGGCGCTTTTTTTTCGCCTCCGAATCGCAGCAACGGCGCTCGCCGCCTCGCTCGATAACAGCCGCCATTTGGCGGCTTTTTTGTTTTCACCAACGAGGAAAGCCACCATGGCATTGAACGTCAACGAGATGCGCGAGCGCCGCAACTACGTCGCCAAGCAAGCGCGAGAACTGCTGAACGGCAGCGCCGAGAAAGAGTGGACTGCTGATCTTCAGTCCAAGTACGACACCCACATCGCCGAGATCGACGGCATCGATGCGCGCATCGCAAACGTGCAGAAGATCGCCGACCGCGACGCCGAGAAGGCGTTCGAGGACATGGGCGGCCGTGAGGTGCAGAACGTGGACGCGCGTCAGGTGTTCAACACCTGGGCACGCCGCGGCGTTGAGGGCATGAACGCGGAGCAGCTCTCGCAGTTCCGCAACACCATGTCCACCACGACGAGCTCCGAGGGCGGCGCGACGGTTCCGACCATCGTCAGCCAGAACCTGATCGACTCGATGAAGGCCTACGGCGCCATGCGCGCTGTCTCCACGGTTCTCGCCACCAGCGACGGCAAGCCGCTCACGTTCCCGACCTCCGACGGCACGTCTGAGACGGGCGAGTGGATTGCGCAGAACGTCACCGCCACCGGCGCGGATCCGACGTTTGGCACCGTAAGCCTGAACGTGTTCAAGGCCTCGTCCAAGATCGTGGCGGCTCCCATTGAGCTGCTGCAGGACTCGGCCATCAACATCGAGGCGTTTATCGTTGCCCGACTGGCGCAGCGTCTGGGCCGTGTGGCTAACACCGGCTACACCACCGGCGGCGGCTCCACCGTTCCCGATGGCGTGGTTCCCCGCTCCAGCGCTGGCAAGGTCGGCACCACCGGCCAAACCACCACGATCATTTTCGAGGACATCATCGACCTGATCCACTCGGTCGATCCGGCTTACCGCAGCAACCGCTGCGTGTTCATGGCCTCCGATGCTCTCGTCAAAGTGATCCGCAAGCTGAAGGACGGCTCCAACCGTCCGCTCTGGACGCCCAACGACACGCAGGGCATCCAGACCGCTCCCAACGGCGGCGGCAATGGTGGTTACAGCGCGCAAGACGCAGCGGTTCCCTACGACCTGCTGATGGGCTATCCGCTGTACATCAACAACGACATGGCCTCGCCTGCGGCCAACGCGAAGTCGCTGGTCTTCGGTGACTTCTCCAAGTACGTCATCCGCGACGCCATGGACGTGCAGATGTTCCGCTTCACCGACTCGGCGTACACCAAGCTCGGTCAAGTGGGCTTCCTCGCGTGGATGCGCACCGGCGGCAACCTGCTCGACACCGCAGCGGTCAAGCACTACGCCCACAGCGCTACCTAAGCGCCACCGCGCTCGCCATCTTCGGGTGGCGGGCGCACCTCTTCCTCTTTCTGAGACTTACACATGGCTCGAAAGAAACCCGATGCGAGCGGCGCTGTGCGCGCTCGTGTTCTGACTGATTGCCAGCTTGGCAAAGCCAACGACGTCGTCGAGCTCCCCGCAGAAGCGGCCGAGCAGATGGCAGCGTTTGGCCTGATCGATACCGACGCAGACGCCGTCGATTACGCCGAGAGCCTGGCATGAAGCTGGTCACCGTCACCGCGCCCACCGAAGAGCCGGTGAGTCTCGACGACGCCAAAGCGCAGGTATCAATCATCGACGACACCAGCCACGACGCACGGCTTCTGCGCCTGATCAAAGCTGCGCGCCTGCAGGCTGAAGCGCACACCGGAATGCGTGCGATGACGCAGACGGTACGGCTGGAGCTGGACACGTTCCCGTCCAGCCGCAGCGACGTCGGCCGGTGGGAAGCCGAGATGATCTCCGTCTCCCGGAATGAATATCGAGGCTTCCGCTCGCACGGCGCGATTGATTTGGGCGTCTATCCCGTGCAGTCCATTACGTCTGTGCAGTACGACGACACCAATGGCGTGCAGCAGACGCTGACGCTGAATACCGATTACTACGCCGACATCTCCGGCATGGTCCCGCGGATTCTTCCGGTCAATTCCTGGCCGGATACCAAAGACGGCAAGCCGGGATGCGTGCGCATCACGATGGTCGTGGGCCACACGTCGGCGGATCTGGTGCCGGAAGACTTTAGCCAGGCAGTGCTGATGCGACTGGCTGAGCTGTTTGACCAGACGGCCGAGAGCGTCCAGGGCATGAGCAATGCTGCCTCGGTAGGCTTTGAGCTTCTTCTGTCGCCGCACCGCCGGATGACGGTCTGATGCGCCTGCTTTCGAGCACGGCTGTCATCAAGCAGCCGGTGTCATCGCGGGATGCGTATGGCGCACTGGTCACGACGTGGACCACATTTGCCACCGTGCGCGCATCCATCAACAGCAGCCGGGGCGGTGAAGACGAGCCGCACGGGACGCAGCGCGGGACGCTCAACCACGCGATTTTTATTCGCTACCTGGCGGGCATCAACAACCTGATGCGCGTCGAGATTGAGGGCCGCACGCTTGAGGTGCTGGCCGTGGTCGAGCAGGGCAGGAAGCACATGATCGAGCTGTCCTGCAGGGAGTTGCTGTGATTGATTCGCGGGAGTTTGACGCTTCGCTCAAAGACCTGCTTAAGCGGCTGGATGAACTGCCGGGGAAAATCGAAGCTAACATTGTGCGCGGCGCTCTGCGCGTGGCGCTTAAGCCAATCTTTGAAGCCGCCAAAGCGGACGCGCCAGTTGGTGATACGGGCAGGCTGCAGCAGTCTGTTCGCGTGTCATCAAGCATCAAATCCAAGCGCGGTGAAGTAATTTCGCAAGTTAAGGCCGGCGGCAAAACGCCTAAAGGCTACGCCTTCCACGCCTACATGGTGGAACGTGGAACAAGGCCGCACGGAAAGCATCCCGGAACACCGGCGCGTCCGTTCATGGAGTCGGCGTTCAATGAGCACTCTGACGAGTTCGTGAAGCTCTATTCGGACTACATGCGTAAGCGCATTCCAAAGGAACTAGGCAAGCGTGGCATCAGCTGAACAGATCGTGTATTCGCTGCTGTCCGGCGTTGCTTCTGGCGCGGTGTATCCGCTCAAGCGGCCGACGCTGACTACCTGCCCGGCCGTGGTGACGCACTTTCTTTGGATGTCGCCAGAGCCAACGCTCTCGCAGAGCGCAGGCGCAAACCTGTACACCGCACGCGTGCAGGCGGACTGCTTCGAGCAGACATACGCAGGACTAAAGACGCTGGTGGACGCGGTGCGCGCTGCCGTGCATTTGAAGTCCGGTGTCTTCGCAGGCAAAACACTTGCCTCGTCTGTTCTTGACATGGTTTCACAGGACGAATACGACTCCGAAAACAGCATATTCGCGCAGTCCGTTGTTTTTCAGATTCTCTACTACGACTAATTTCTGTCCCACGCTGGCGATGCCGGCTTAACCACATTTCCCGCGTTGGGAAAGTTCACGCATCAGGAGAGCCCAAATGCCTATCGCAACCGGTATTGCCAAGCAAGTCCGATACAAGACGGAAGTTACCTACAACACAGCGCCTGGCGCCGCCAGCGCGCAGCTGCTGCGCCGGGTGGAGTCCACAATTGGCGTTGAGAAAGACACGTACCAGTCTGCGGAACTTCGGAGCGACTATCAGATCTCCGACTTCCGCCACGGCACCCGCCGCACGATGGGCAGCATCAAGGGCGAGCTGTCGCCGCGGACCTATTCGGATTTCATCGGTGCCGCCTTGCGCCGAGACTTTGCTGCAGTCACCGCGATTGCTGGCGCATCAATCACCATTGCTGGCGCCGGCCCCTACACCATCACCCGCGCAGCCGGTTCGTTCCTGACCGACGGCATCAAAGCGGGCGATGTGATCCGGCTTTCTGTTGGCACGTTCAACGCCAACAACCTGCTGAAAAACATCTACGTCGTAAGCCTGACGTCTACGGTCTTGACGGTGATCGTGCCCAACGGATCGACGCTGACCGCCGAGGGTCCGATTGCATCGTCGACCGTGACCGTGTTTGGCAAGAAGACGTTTACGCCGGCCACAGGCCACACCGATAAATCGTTTGCCATTGAGCACTGGTTCTCCGATGCCACGCTCTCCGAGCTCTACACCGGTTGCAAGATTTCCACGCTGGACCTGGCGCTGCCGCCCACCGGCATGGCCACCATTGATGTCGGTCTGATGGGGTCTGGCGGAATCACCACGGCGTCATCGGCCTACTACACCAGCCCGACCGCAGCCACCACCACCGGCATCGCTGCCGCCGTCAACGGCGTGCTGTACATCGGCGGCTCTGCGGTAGCCACCTGTACCGGGCTTTCGCTCAAGGTGGATGGTGGATACAGCGGCGACCCCGTGGTGGGCTCCAATGTCATGCCGTCTATCTTTGCTGGCCGCGTCAACGTAACCGGCCAGTTCTCGGCATATTTTGATTCGGCCACCTACCGTGATGCGTTCCTGAACGAGTCCGAGCTCGCCATCAGCGTAGTGCTGACGTCTGACAACACGGCCGCCTCGGATTTCGTGGCGATCACGGTTCCGCGCATCAAACTGGGATCGGCTCAGCGCTCGGATGGAGAAAAGGGGCTAATGCTGACGTCTGACTTCCAGGCGCTGTTCAATGGAACGGGCGGCACCGGCACATCGTCTGAGCAGACCACGCTTTCAATTCAAGATTCCGCAGCCTGAGGATTCTGCATGTTTGATATTTCGTCGATTGTCGAGAATGACACCGGGGTGGTTGAGCTTCGCCATCCCGAGTCGAACGCTCTCTTGGGCGCGTCCATCACCGTTGCCGGTCTTGGCCACCCTAAGCGCAAGCGCATTGAGTTTGCCCGTGCCCGCGCTCTGCGGGCTCGGGTGGCGAAGCGTGGGCGCTTGGAGCTGACCGACCCGGTTGAGGATGAGGAGTACGAGATCGAGCGGCTGGCAGCCTGCACGCTTTCATGGGAAGGCATCAACCGTGACGGCAAGGCGATTCCCTGCACGCCGGAGGAATCGGCCGCCTTGTATGAGAGCGCTGCTTGGATTCGCCGCCAGGTGTCCGCGTTTCTGGATGACGCGGTAAATTTTATCGCCAGCTCGGCGAAAGACTAGCGCGAAGGGTCGGCCGTGATGTCCGCCTTAACCGGCGCCGAGCTGATGGCTCGACGCTGCGCGAGCACTTCATGGCAGCCGAGCGTGCCGGGGTTGAAACCGGCGAGCTTGACGAGGAGCCGTTGCCAGCGGGGTGTGAACTGCTGCTTGAGTTGTATTGGCAGCTTCGGCGTGCAGCTGGCTCAGGTGGATTCGGTCACGCAGCGATTGCGTTTTCAGAGATTGCTGCCTGGCAGTCTCTGACGGGCGTTGAGCTGACGTCTGCCGAGCTTGATTTGTTGACCGACATGGATGCCGCCGCCTTGGCGGCATTTGCGGAGAGCGTGGAATGAGCACAACCGTCGGCGAGCTGGTCGTTGAGGTCCGCGCAAAAGTGGACCGCCTTGCCGGTGACATGGACAAGGCAAAGGGGTCTGTCAACCGGTCCATGAATGACATCAAGGGCGCGGCATCGGCCGTGACGGGGTACCTGTCGGCGATTGGCGTAGGCGCGTTCGCTGGCTACATCAAGTCGGCCATCGATGCGGGCGGCGCGCTGTTTGATCTGTCGAAAAAGACGGGCATCTCGACAAAGGATCTGTCATCGCTGGAATACGCTGCAAAGATGTCCGGCACCACGCTTGAGGGCGTGGCGGGTGGCTTGAAGAAGCTCGCCAGCAACATGGTGGCCACTTCGCAGGGCGCATCGTCTAACGCAGAAGCATTCAAGGCGCTAGGGATCTCCGTAACGGATACCGGCGGCAACCTGCGCAGCACTCAAAGTGTGATGCTCAGCGTGGCTGATCGGTTTGCTGGGATGCAGGACGGCGCAGAAAAGAGCGCGCTAGCGGTAAAGCTCTTTGGCAAGTCCGGCACTGATCTGATCCCGCTGCTGAACGAAGGATCCAAAGGCATTGAGAAGATGCAGGGCACGGCTTCCGCGCTTGGCCTCACGCTCACGGATGAAGCCGCTGCGGGCATGGAAAGCCTCGGCGATAGCATGGACACCATCGGCATGGCGGGGCAGGGCATCGCACGTCAGTTTGCGGCAGAGCTGACGCCAGCCATCAGCGCTATTGCGGGCTCTTTTCTCGGCGCTGCCACTGAGGGTGGCGCACTGGCGGGGGCTGTGGCTTTGCTTTCAAAGGCCTTCAAGTCTTTGGTGTCGGTTGCGGTCGGCGTTGTTGCGGTTTTTGATGTGCTGGCGCGCGCCACACTAACAACCTTTTCTATCATCGGCAACGCCATCAAGGGCGACTTTACGCAGGCGCGCAACGACTTCCAATTTCTCACGGAGGACATGAGCACTATATTCAGCGAAGCGGGCGCCAAAATAAACGCGGTATGGGCATCTCAAGAAGCCGCGCAGAAGCCGGTCACAGAAGGGTTGCGCGAGCATGAAACGCAGACCCGCAACGTCACTGCCGCGGTTGGCGAGAACGCGTCCAAACTTCAAGGCGTCATCAAGGCGCTGGACGATGAGCGCGAGATGCTTGGATTGACGGCTGAGCAATCCGAAATCTATAAACAACAAACAGCGGCTGGCGTCGCGGCAAACTCTGAGGCAGGCAGGCTTATCGCGGAAAAAGTCACGCAGCTTTTTGCAGAGCGCCAGGCTGTTGACGAGGCCACCGCTGCAGCAGAGGCGGCTGCAACTGCGTCCAAAGAGCACCAACAGGCAATCGCAGAGCAGACAAACACCCTGCGCGAACGGGTGGACACTCTGAGCGAGGAGATGGAAGTTGCCGGAATGACAGGCCAGCAGATTGAGGAGCTGGCGCTTGTTCGTTTGCGTGAGCGCGAGGCGCAACTCGATGCCATCATCGCCTCCTCTGGAATGACAGCGGAGCGCCAGGCGGAAAAGGAAGCGATTGCCGAGCAGATCAGGCTGCAAACTGACCTGGTGTCGCTGGTTGGAAGGAAAGAAATCGCAGAAGCACAAACCGAGCAGGCTGCCGCCGCGAAAGAAGCGTGGACGGAAACCGCGCGCAGCATTGAAAACGCTTTAACCGATTCGCTTATGCGCGGCTTCGAAAGCGGCAAGGGCATGGTGCAGTCGCTTAAAGACTACATCGTTAATGCTTTTAAAACGACCGTGGTCAAGTTTGTCGTGCAGGCCATCATGGGTGGGGTGGGTGGAATGATCCCCGGCATGGCTAGCGCTTCAACTGGCGCAGGCGGCGCAATGGGGACGCTGAGCAATTTGGGTTCGTTGTTCAGTGCCGGCAAGTCACTCTTTAGCGGCGGGTTCAGTTCAATGCTCAGCGGCCCAGGCGGCGCGCTGGGTGACAGCCTATCGTCTCTCCGGTTCGGGCTCGGCGACATCGCCAGCAAGCTTGGCTTTGACAAAATGGCCGCCGGGTTCAACTCCCAAGCGCTTGAGATCAAGAGCTTCGGCGCCAACATCATGGACATCGGCGCCAACATGGGCGCCGGATTCCTCGGCAGCTTGGCAGGCAACAAACTCGGACAAGCTATTTTCGGCGAGCGCCAAACCACCGGAATCGGCGGAACCATCGGCGGCGTTCTGGGGTCGGCCGGCGGGCCAATTGGCACCATGATCGGCAGCTTCCTCGGCAGCCTAGCGGAGAATGCAATCGGGAAGATTCTGGGTTTGGGCGATCAGGCCAAGTGGGGAAAGCTGGGTATCACGACCGGCAGCGATGTGCCAACAGACGGGTCTGCGCTTCAAACAATGACGGGCGCCTCCGGCCTGCAGCTCACCGCTGTTGCCAAACGAACGGACGAAGCGGCCGCGCTTCAGCTGCTGGAAGGCTTTGCAGCGATAGACCAGTCGCTGACCACGTTTGCGCGCGCGGCCGGCGTCACCGTGGACTTTTCCAAGAAAGTCCTGGGAAACACAAATCTAAACGTCGAAAATCAAGGCCCGAACAACTCGTTCGGGGTTGGCGACCGGCTGGACAAGTTCAGCGCGGACAAAATCAAGACATCAGCCGACGACTTTGCGCGCGCGTGGGTGTCGGAAATCGACGATCAACTTTCAAGCCGCATTAAATCCATCATGGGCGACACCAGCCGGCGCACTGCAGGGCAAATCGTCGAGCTGTTTGGCTTTGCCACGACGATCGACAAGCTGCTCAGCGTAAACGTGGTCCAGGAGGCGGCCAAAGCGCGCGAGGCGGCCGAGTCGCAATCCCGCAGTCTTGACGTCTACTCCGAGGCGTCAAACAAAGTGCGACAGCTGTCAGAAGACTTTGACGGCAGCACGCAGTCAATGACCGCGCTGTCAGAAGCGCTAACCGCCCAGAAAGTGATCGCGGCACAAATCGCGCAGGCGTATGAGGAACTGGCGGTTGCCATCAATGCGTCATTTTTGAGCGCAATTGATGAAATCCGGCAGTCGCTAATGTCGCCGGAGGAGACGATTTCGGCGAACAAGTCGCGAATCGACGCGGCTGTTGCAGAGCTTCGCGCAGCCGCCGACCCCGAGACTATCGCCAACCTGTCGGCCGAAATCCAGTCTCTCGTGAAAGCCACGTTTGGCATGTTGGACAAAGACCAGCAGAAAGTGCAAGGCCAGCAGTTCATTGATTTGCTGACAGAGTCCAACGCAATCGCCGCGGCGCGGCTTGAGGAGAGCAAAGCGGCGCTTGCGGCAAATGAAGAAGCGCTGAAGAACAGCGTGGACCAAAGCCTGGCGGCATTTGCCGCTAGCGTTGAGTCGCTGGCGTCATCACAGGCAGCGCAGTCCGCGGAGGCCGCAGACCGGACGGCAATCGCCATCGCGGGGCTAAACGGCTCGGTTCAGGCGGGCACCGCCTCTGTTGTCGGCGCTATCAGCGGGCTGCGCGAGTCGATTGCATCGGCCGTAAACTCAGCGGCAACGTCGTCGTCATCGGCCATTGCATCGCTGACCAGCAGGTTGGATGCGATTGAGTCGTCGGCGCGCCTACAGCGGGCAGGGCCGAATGGCTGAGATTGTTACGATTGATGTGACGGCTCACAACGGCACCACAACCACCACGCTTCGGTTCGCCACGCAGGCCTATACGACATCCGCAACCGACTCGCCAGCGCATTCGTTTTATGACGGCAGGGTAGCCCAGCCGGGCAACATGCGGCGCACAGCTTTTGATCAGGGCACGACCTACGGACTGAGCCAGATCGGGTACGGGGAGGTTGTGCTCGTCAATGTGGACGGCAGGCTGGATCAATACCTGACCTACGGGTTTGCCGGTTTCGGGATTGTGATCAAGCGCGGCGTGAAATCGCCAAATCAGGCCACGCCGACATGGACAACAGTGCTGTCCGGCGTGATGGATTCGGTCGACTTTTCATGGTCTGAGGTGTCGATCAAGATCCGCGACAGACAGCAAGAGCTGCTAAATCCGCTGCAGGCGGCGCGCTATGGCGGCACGAACGCGCTGCCGGCCGGGCTTGATGGCGTGGCAACCGACCTGCAAGGCAAGTGCAAGCCTATCTTGTTTGGTCGTGCGCGCAATGTTTCGCCGCCATGCGTCAACACCACCCGTCAAATCTATCAGTTGAGCGATGGGGTGATCCAGTCGGTTGATGCCGTCTATGACCGCGGGACAGCGCTTACCGCTGGGGCGACCTATGCGTCGCAGGCGGACATGGAAACCAACGCTCCTGCCGCGAGCCAGTATCGCGCGTGGCTGAACGCCGCCGGCTCATTCATCCGCCTCGGCTCTGCGCCTGCCGGGACGCTGACGGTGGATGCGTCGCAGGGCGCTGCGGTCAGCAACCGCACGCCTGCGCAGCTGATGTCCCAGGTGCTGCAGAAGGCAGGCATAGCCGCCGGGGACATTTCGTCCGCTGACATCACCGCGTTGGATGCCGTTGCGGCGTTCGAGTGTGGCCTGCTGACCGACTTTCAGTCGGAGCAGACCGGGCGGCGCGCAATGGATGCGCTTGCCAATTCAGCTGGTGCCTTCTGGGGCGTGGATCGGCTTGGAAAGTTTCGGATGAAGCAGCTGGCTGCCCCATCCTCCGGCGACTCGATTGGCACGCTGTCGGCTGTTGATGTTCTTGCGATCGATCGCGTGCGGTCAGGCGATTCCGGCGGTGGCGTGCCGGCGTGGCAAGTAAAGGTGCTGTATTCAAAAGTTGAAACAGTCCAGAAAGACCTGGCGGCAACGATCGCGCAAACGTACAAAAACGAACGATCCGAGCAATACCGCAAAACCGTTGCGAATGATTCGGCCATCAAAACTCAGTGGCCGCGCGCGGTTGAGCTAGAGTTTGAGACTGTCTTGCTTTCGGCGACTAATGCCGCCGCCGAAGCCACCCGGCGGCTGAACCTATACAAGGTGCGGCGTGACACGCTTTCAGTTCGCGCTCGGCTTTCCAATGCGTTGGCGGCATTGATTGATATTGGATCAACCGTTGTTCTGGCGTTGCCACGCTTTGGGATGTCCGCAGGCAAGCCGTTCATTGTGACCGGCATCCGCACCGATCTGAGAAACAACATTTTCGAGCTGACGCTCTGGGGTTGATGTGGCGAATATCACGCTTGCATGGCAAAACCGGACAGACGAGGGGACGCTCAGTAACGGCTCGTGGTTGTCCACGCTGCCACTGACCAACCTGCAGGACCGCACGGTTCAGAAAGTGGCACGATCCACAAATGCGAACCTAACATCAACGAAGTTTGACATTGACCTTGCAAGCGCCAGATCTATTGGCGTTGTTGCGCTGGTTGTCCACAACGTCAGCGTCGTCGGCAAAATCAGAATCACAGGTGATGATGCGTCCGACTTCCTGACGCCGGTGTACCAGACTGCGTGGATTGACTGCTGGCCGTCCGGGCAAATTCCTCAGAGCCTGCTGGAGTGGGAGGAGGACAACTTTTGGCTGGGCACGCTCTCATCCAACGCTCGCGCTGGCTACCAAAGTCCGTTCATCCACTTGCTGCCCACCGCGCAGGTGCTGCGCTATTGGCGCGTGGAAATTGACGACACCGCAAACAGTGACGGCTATCTGCAGGTTGGTCGGCTTTTCATGTCAGCCGCATGGACACCGACGCTGAACTACACGCTAGGAGCGACGCTTGGATACACGGACCAGAGTCCCGTGGATACGTCGTTGTCGGGCGCGGAGTTCTTTGATGTTCGCAGCCGTGCGCGAGAGTTTGATTTGGCGCTTGACGGCCTGACCGACTCCGAAGCCTATGACTACGCGCTGCAGATTCAGCGCTTGGCCGGCACCACCGGCGAGGTGTTGGTAATTCCCGACTCGGCGGACACCACGCGGGTTGCCATCCGAAGCTACCTCGGGCGCCTGGTCGGTCTGTCGCCGGTGGAGCAAGTGCAGCAAAACCGACACCGCGTCGGGTTCAGACTGAGGGAGCTTCTCTAATGGCATCGGTTACGTTTTCGGTTTCGGTCGGTGGTGACGGATCAACCGTCACAGATGATGCCAACGCCACCACAGGACTTGGCAACGGCGGCCACAGGACGCGTTTTGTGCCGTCCCTGGCGCAGGTAGTAGCGGTTGCTTCGCAAATGGTCGCCACAGCCACCACAGTGGCCTCTCAGGCGTCGCAGGTATCGCTCGACGCGGCAGCTACGGCGCTGGCGTATGACCAGTTTGACGACCGGTGGTTAGGCGCAAAAGCGGCCAACCCGACGCTGGACAATGACGGCAACGCGCTGCTCACAGGCGCGGCATATTGGAACACGGTAAGCAATCAGATTCGCATATGGACCGGCTCGGCTTGGGTGGTTCAAACATTCATCCCGACCGCAGCGAGCGGTGTCACGGTGGCAGCTGACGCGGGAGTCACGGCAACCGACGTGCAGTCAGCAATCGAAGAACTTTCCGCCTCGGCGAATCTGTTCGCGTTTTCAAATCTGGGAGGTTTCTGATGCCCGCTAATTTCAAGCCTATTTTCCCGCTTACGCCTTACGTTAAATCGCTCTCGCTTGCTGCGGTCTCGGCCTGCACCACGCGCGCCCCGACGGCTACGGCGAGCCTGGCGGCTGCGAATATTTTGGAATTGACGCCCGTCAGCACCAACGGCCGGCGCATTGACCGCATTGAAGTGAACGCAGCATCGAGCAGCATCACTGCAACGACTGCCGCGCAACTGGTGGGGATTTGGGTCTGGGATGGCACGACGGCTTACCTCGTGGACGAAATCCCCGTGACCGCGCAGGCGCCCAGTACAACGGCCGCGGCGTTTACGCTGTCCCGCGATTACACGACGCTGGTGCTGCCTGCGGCGTTCAAGCTGTTTGCCTCGACCACGGTGGCGACGACGGCCAGCACGACGGCGCTGGTCGTAACCGTTTTTGGCGGGGACTACTGACATGGCGTTTGCGTCGGTTGGAGGATCACGGTCTGGGCCGTTTCAACGCGGCACGGCACTGGTTGCAAGCGCGGCGTTTCCGGCGTCTGGCGGCGTTTTTGCTAACTTTCCGGGCAGCTCCACATCCTCGGGCGCGCTGACAATCGGCCAGTGGAAGACGATCGTGGATATTTCAGGCGCGGGAATTGCTGGCGTTATGGCGGCCGTGTGGGCCAACACCGACACCATTACCCTGAACGTGACGATCGACGGCCGGACGATTTACGAGGGGTCGCTGCTTGGCTCTAGCAACAGTTTTTTATCATGGAATGCGGCAATCACAGGACTCAATGTTAGCACCTACTTTGCTACGGCGGCGCTTCCAATTCCCTTTTTTAGCAGCCTGAAGGTGCAGGTGAAAAGCACCGGCACAACAGCTGTAACGGTCTCAACTCATTACATGGTGAGCGCATGATCAGCATGGAAACCAACGAGGCTGGCGAGCCAGTCAAAGTAACGCGCATTGGCAACAGCGTCATACGGGAGCTGTTCTTGCCGGTTGCGCAAGCGCCATCTGTGTGGCGGTCATATGGGTATGCCGAGTTCATTGACGCCCTAACGCCTGACGAGGCGGTCGCCTTCGTGCAGGCCAAAGCCGCCCAGCCACGGCTGGAGGTCTGGGTCGAGCTTGCGCGGGTGCGTGGCATCAACTTCGACGACCCTGCCACGCGAGCAGCTGCGCCGCTCTTGGTCTCGCTTGGCGTGCTGACGTCGGCCCGGTTGGATGAGTTGATGGGGGGCTGAGTCCTTGCTTCTAAGCGGCTGGCGCGGGAGTGCCTGACGTTTGCCCCGCAGAGCCTGTCAGAACTGCACAAATAGGTCGCCTGACCTAGTTTATATCCCAACTTTCTCCCAGTTTTTCCGAAAGCTGTATCGACGTACAGCCATGCCAAGCCGCCAACCCATTGATTCATAAAGGCCTAGCGTGGCCTCTTGCGGCGTGTAATGGCCGAAAAGAGAGTTCGAATCTCTCCGGGTGCGCCACTTTTTAGTCTATTGGATCAACAGGTTAGGCATGGGGTGGTTGGTTTACTCCCAACTTCCTCCCAGTTTTTCCAGCTTGGCCAGTTCGTTTTTGTCCCGCTCGCCACCAATCCAGCGCGCGTAATGGCGCAGAACCGTCTCGATCCTGTCGCCCAGCTGCGACGCCAGCCACGACGGCTCAACACCCGCTGACAGCGCCCTGCTGGCGTATGTATGCCGCAGTGTGTACGGCCTCCGATACCGCACGCCCGCGCGTTCACAAGCGCTCACGAACGCCTCCGTCAAATGCTCCTCGGCGTAGGGGTTGTTCTTGCTGGTGACGAACACCCACGACCCGGCAAACCGGGTGGCGGTGTGTTCTTTCAAGATGCGCTTGGCCTCACGCGTCAGCAGCACCCGCCGTGACTGGTGGGTTTTTG
>Ga0315909_10002523_pt1 | contig 23424 bp, 29 predicted proteins | sample LakEriMetagenome_11_FD_203527 | JGI IMG/M metagenome (GOLD analysis project Ga0315909, IMG submission 203527) | Freshwater fungal communities from buoy surface, Lake Erie, Ohio, United States - Buoy 2 MA125 | ecosystem: Environmental > Aquatic > Freshwater > Lake | place: USA: Lake Erie, Ohio...
ATTGAATTTCCCCCCAAACTTTGGCCCCCCTCCACCCCCCGAATCCGTCGCCTTCAACCAGTCACCATACCCATCTTCCTCCGGGTCAGGTATGCGTGTCTGCTCAAACATCTGATTGAACAGATTCATGTCCAACTTTTTCGGATTCAACCGGACAGGTTGAACCATCTCCCACTCCTTTGCTACACCCTCACGCGTATCACGAAGAGCCTCGGGGGCCTCTACTTTTCCCTCTTTTGCACGACCCCCCTTGATACGAAGGAGAATCTCCCCTAGATATGCATGTGCTCTCGTAACTGCCTCAAAATCTTGCTCGGTACCACCCTTGTCCGGGTGCACTTTCAAGGCCGCACGCTTATACGCCTTTTTCAACGCCTCTTCCGTAAGTGCAACTTCCTCTTCGAGGCCGAGGACTTCTAGGCAACTCTGGAAATAATTCAGCGCCTTTTCATTTCGGCGCCCCTTCATTACAGCCACAGAAGGCCGTTGTTGAATCTGTGGTGCTTGGAAATCGACTATCTGCGTAGCGCCTTGAGAAGTGTTTCTGGTCGCTGCGCTTGGGGTCGCTGCGCTTGGAACCACTGCGTTCATGGCCATTTCCCCCGGAAGAGCAGCAGGCCTCTGACCTGCCTCTACACGTGCAACATAGGCCAACATATGCGCATACATTCCCGAGCCTTTTGCCGTAGAAATGTATTCAGGTGCAATCAAAAGTGTGCGTATCATTTCAGCACGCGTAGCAGGATTCTGAATCCTAAGCAGATCCCGATAAATCCGGACGTGCGATGGATTGTATGACTGCGTATTCCCCATTAGTCTCTGGTATGAAATTCTTGCCGCGAAAAAATACCCCCTAAGTAGAAATGGAGTCAGAAAACTTTGAACCAAAATGGATGAAACATATCCCCAATTGGGCCCTTTGCAACTGGTTTTATGCTTTCTTCCTGGCAAATGTTATTGTTGCCGCATTGATTATATTCGCCCTACTGTATCTGCTTATCACACGCACGGCACTGAAATACCTCACACCTGTGACGATCTCTTTAGCAATTCTACAACTTTTTGTGGCTGGAACAAATGCGTTGTTTTATTACTTGATTTGCGATAGATCTCTAAAACCGGAAAAATAAAACCGGATTTCTTAGTATAATGGCTCTTGCATACGAAGGTGACAACTATCGCAGCAAGCGCTCGTACATTACGACGGCGCCGTTCAACAGCAACCGTATCTACCAATACAATACCCAGCTTAACCCGACAAATCTGCGCACGGAGGGAAGACTTGTAGCGACTAGCACTCTTCCCAGTGGAGTGGCCCTTTCTGCGACAAATTGCCCGGCGGGACGTATTCTGCGCGAGGTGGGTCGTAAGCTGTATCCGGGCGCGAATCCTGGTCTGGCGCTAGGCGACACATACAGTGGCGCCGTCGTTGGAACTACGGACACCAACAAATTCTGGGTGATGGTGTATGACGCGCAGACCGGCCTGAAGGGCTTTATTGACCCCAACGCGGCCATCTTTACCATCTACAACTCGGACAAGTCCGTGGAGATCCAGGACGCGTTTGAGAATGCGGGCGGCGTGCCCACGCGTCTGGGCCAGCCCGTGAATACGGCTGGCAATGTCACTCTGGGCGGCCAGCTGGCGCTTACAGGCACCACGAAGGCCATTACGTATGTGGTGACAACCAGCCCCTATGCGTTCGGCACAGCCGCAAACTTGGGCCCCTTTTATTCGTTCGCGGCGGCGGCGGCGGTGGCTATAACTGCGACAAGTGTGCCCCCGACCGGAACAACCCTCACTATCTTTTACAGCGGAGCCTTTACAACCACACCTGGCTCTGGATTTGTCGGCGCGGCCGTTGCGCCCACCGGCACACAGTGCATTGCGGTCTCCTATGTGTCTAACGGAACCGTTCTGATTGAGTATGCGCGCAGTGGCGCTCTCCCTACGGTGCCTACATTCCCGTAAGGAGCCTCCCCGCCGTAAGCACAGGAATCTCCGCCTCGCACTCCCAGAGCCATCGCCGTCCTACAGAGAAAAACCCGAACCGCGCCGGCCAATACGCAGGCAGCTTCGCAGGCAGGGCCCGCAGCTTCGGCTCGCGCACTAGCCACCAAGAATCCATCGGTAAAACCATCGCCAGCTGCTCCTGTGGAGCCACCGGCAATGTCACAGGGGCCGCAGTCACAACTAGCCCTCCACGCACTTGTGTAACCAAGTCCCCCCAAAGAGGCGGCACATTCCACGGAAAATACCACGAATAACTCACCGGCTTCCCCAAGTAATAATCAACAATCCACTGAAGCCCTTGGAGATATTCGCCGACCACTTGCGGCGCCCCAGCCCCGTGTAGCCACTTCTCCCTATAAACATCCCGCCATCCCTCTACAAAGCCCCGCTCTGCACTCCATACGGGCGACTCGGCCATCCACTCCAAAGGGAGCCGCTCCGTTGAAATCATCAGACGCTCCCGATCATTCCGAGGGGGCATGGGACGCATCTTATATTTGTGCGAAAAGTTCTCCCCAATCCACCCCTCTTCCTCAAAAACCCACCGATGCACAAGCCCCAGAATCCCCGCCCCAAGCACCTTCTCATCAGCCCCCATGAGGCGCAGACCATTCTCATGCATCTCCGTCAATGCCCTACAGAGCAGATCATGCCCCCCCTCGCGCATCTTTACAGAAAGAGAATGCGGTAAGAAGTCATTGCCGAGGAAACTCATGCCGCACACATATTCAAGCATGTATTCTGCGGGTGTCGTCGCAGAAGGCACAAGAATCTTCAAAAGATCGCAAATGTCAAGAGTTCCGAACACTCCTCCGTCCTGTTTCCCCCCTTCAAACTCGGCCAGCTCACGCAGCAGTTTCCAACTTCCCACGCCAGGAACATGGCGTGCAACACTCAACAGAGAGAGGACAATCAAATCCGCATCCAGGCCATACACTAGGACTGACTTTCCTGTCACCTCGGCCATATGAGAACGAACCCAGGCCATGACCTTCTGTTCCCCCTCTCCGGGCTCGGATGCAGTACTAACTTCCCAGCCTGCACCACGTGCCGTCGCTAAAGCCTGTAGCCCACGCCCAAGCTTTTCCATAAACTCCGTCCCGGGCGTAATGGCATTCGTATCCCAAGTTTCTTCTCCCGGTTTCCGAACACCTGCAGATAACTCTTCTGCCGCGAGCCATCGCGATTTGAATCGTCGCATTCGCTGCTGGCGAATCTTGGCCATCGGAACAACTCCATCTACGGCAATCAGAACCTTTGCCGGCCTTCCCGCTGTTGTCCATACATTTACTGTATAGGCTTTTACCAAATCAATCAGCGCCCGCTCCCACTCATCGCGCGTATTCGCAGTGAAGCGTGGTAGCGAGTCATTTCGAACACACTGATAAATAAGACAATTAAAATCCATCAAAAGGACGTCGGATGTGGTTTTTCGTATGCCCTTTTGCACCAGTTTAGGAAAACGATCAATAAGTCTTTTATAATATGAAGGGATGCCCATCTTGTTAGTTTATCTTCGTCGCTTTTCTTAAGGCAGGTCAGGATGGCTGAAGGTATTACTGAAGCAATAAACACGGCTACGGATGTAATTCCATATATGTTATCTATTTTACCTGATGCGATATTACCGGCATCAGGCGTCTATGCTCTTTTTACATTATCATCTGCATTCGGCACATTCTTTGCATCTTTGATCGAAGCGCGTATTATTTTGTTGGGAATCCACATATTTGCACATCATTACTTGCCAGGTATGGATTTTGATAGGTATAGACCAGCGGTGGATAGAAACTCATTTTGCACAAATAAGATAACACGCACCATTGGTAATGATGATATAATGGAGGGCCCAGCAGGTCATAAATATGTATTTCCTTCAACGCCAATGTATATGCTGAGTGTAGCATCGGCATATGTATTTAATACATTAAGTAATCAATCAAAAGAACTCGAAGCCCTTGGTCCCGCATTTTCCACTAGATATTACGTTTCTATTACATTTTTATTAGCGCTTGTTTCTTTGGTAGGGAGTTTCCGGTTTATGTACGGATGTGAAGAATATTATAATATTATCGGTTCTTCTATACTTGGATTGATAATAGGCACCCTGCTTGTAATGCAGAATAAACGACTCTTTGGAGATTCGAGTATTAACTTACTCGGCATCCCATATTTACGTAATCGATCTGCAGGTGGGAAAAAGATGTATGTATGCCCTAAATAATCACCGTTTAAAGTAATGACAGACGTAGTCCCGGCCAATGGAGACACTTTTATGCATTCATTAAAAACACGCGTGTTGGCTGCATTTACACACCTCCCGTATATAATTATTTGTTTTGTGGGATTTTTAGCCATGGGCTTAGGAAGTATCGGATTATTCGTGCTGTTTATAGGCCAAATAGCACTTCTGCCGGTTTTAGTATATATTTTACGATTTATTACAGACGCCGTTGATGCCCTCTCTAATAGAAATTTATTTCATATTTACAATGCAATGGATGATAATACTGTTATCCCTGGCATAGAAGGCAGTGACAATGTTGGACCAACATATTGGACTGCGCATATAACATTCTTTCTGGGATATCTTCTTGCAAATGCTGTTTCTATATATAATATTCCTGCGGATCCCCTCATTGATAAAAATGACGTTAAACATCGTATGAGGCGAGCGAAAACAATTATTATTGCAACGATCTTTTTGGCGCTGATTTTGCCATTTTTAAGATTTAGACTCACAGGTGGAGGATTTGTTGATAATACATCCCTCCTGTCGAGATTTATAGGAGGTGTCGCGGGTGGTGCAGAAACATTGTCTGGAATTACAATTGCGCTAGTTGTATGCGGTGGAGTAGGTTATGCGTGGTATAAGTTCGCCGAAAGTTGTGGCGCGCGTGCTGCTGATGTATTTGGTATCGCGCAGCAAATAATCCCATATTCTGCAAAAGATGAAACGCCCATGGCCTGTGTATATTCTCCTAAACCCTAATAAGCACACGAAGAGTTGCGAGGCGTTTTCGCCATTCTCGTATATACGCCCCATCAATTAAACGCTGAAGTTTTGCACGTTCCAAGACCTCCAACAGTTTCTCTAAAGCCTGTTGAAGATCAGACGATCCTAATGTAGAATATAATTCTACAGCCTCATCTGTGCTAAGTCGTGCTACACCTCGCTGTGCATTCACAGCATCATGAAGGCGCCAGAGCCAAGTTCTTGCCGCAAGTTGAAATGAGGCCCCTGTTCTTTCTTCTAGGAGGCGCCGTAGTGGATTTGCTTTTCGCCATTCACGATAATGCTTTTGACAAAGGGGACATGGTAAAATAGCCTCCACAAGTTCTATTAAAGCAATCCAAGCGCGAATTTCATCCATATGAAGCAAATATGAAGGCTGTGTTCCACATTTTTCGGCTGTTATATGCAAGATCTTCCAAAGATGTGGTCCCCACTCTGAATTATTCACCATCTACCTGTTGAATAAAATTGTATGTAGCTGCCGGCGACGCGGCAATGTAACAAAAATCATGGAACCCTTTACAGGCCTTGGAGCTGCGGTTCCCTCGATTATCTGGGAGACGCTAGAAAATGCTCTAGAGGTCAATATGCTACGACTTGCAAAAGACATTGCTAAAACACTTGGGCAACCACATGCCCCCTTGGTGGAAGCCCTACGATCGCAGAAAGTGCGGCCTTATATCTTTGAAGAGAGCGATGATACGCGTGAGCAGAATATGCGCTGCCAGTATATCTGTCAGCGACCTGATACCCCCCTCTTTCTGACAGCATGCGGTCAAGCGGTTCTTTGGAACGCTACAGGTGTCTGCCGGTGTCCAGAACATTTGTATGCGCAGCCACCCAAACCTACAGCACATGTTCTTCCCGTTCTCAAACAACTTGACTACGAGGAAGAACCACTCTGGGTTGCAGATGATGGCACGTGTTATGATGCGTCATATGAGGCGAAAGGTTACTATCATACTGCTTCTGCAAAACTAGTACTGTTCGAACTCCTTAGCTAATAAAATTGAGTTTGCAATCCCCCTTCATATATTTTTACAGAAATGTCCGAACCTCTGCCAGTGTTTAGCCTCGGGCGGCGAACCCGAGTTATATCAGTGGTGCGTGTGCGTAATAGGAGAAGGGCACCACCACCTCCTTTACAGCCCCCCATATGTGAGCCACTCCCGCCTCCACCCTCCATTGACTTTAAAGCCCGTATATGGTGTATTTACCCGTGCAATAACCACGCTGTGAAGAATAGAATGTGTTGCCTGCATGGAAATACGATTACAACTATTCTCCACGCCATAAAGAGGCTGATGAAAAATCCAGGTATATTTGGTGCAATGGAAATGAGAATTTTACGCGGCTGCATGTCGCTTGCTATAAAGAACCAGCGCTTTGTCCAGCTCTGCCGAAAGCTTGTGCATAACTGGCTCGCGCGTAGGCTCAAATCCAATGGCGCAGAGGACTTGGTGACGGGCGAAGTGCCGAAAAGGCCGGTCGTATTTGTAGATTGGCCCGCCCGTCGCAGTTACACCTTTGAAGGCAACACCATTCGTCGTCTTATGCTCGACCGCGTTCTTCAGAGCAGTTATCTCTTTCCCACATATGGGTTTCCGCGGAACCCCTATACAAATGTGGATCTCACATATTTGCAATATATGTGTGTGCTGAATCAGCTTCGGGCGCATCAAATTACACATTGGGCCTTGGAAGCACTTCTTTCTTGCAACTATGACATGGGAATTCTTAAAAAAAAGTTTGGAGAGACTATCGGTCAGCACATCATGAATACGCAACTCACCACGTTGAATAGCCCCGAAGCGATTGAGCTTGTTCATCAGTTTATTGACGATGAACATGATCGTAATGGCGAGCACTTCTGTTACGAGTTATACATGTGGGGCCTGAATAATCGCGGAGGCATGAATCGTATTGAGACATGGATTAAGCTCTGTAGGGATTATTACATGCTGAAATACAACTTTGCGACGATGGAAGAGATGACAAAGGAAATCTTACGCATTCGATCAAGGGCGAAGGATATTTGTTCTTTGCCACCACGCGAGATTATGGCAAAAAAGGCATCCATATTCAAGCAGAAACTTCTTGATGAGCGGGCTAGGCAACGATCAGCTGTCGGATCACCGGTGTCAAGTTCCACTGAGTAACATCTATGGGGCCAATGTCGGACCAGAGTTCGGCCCATGTTTCTGCATTTTTTACGGGAAGTAGGGGGCCCCAAATCACAGCAGCGGGACAGCGTGCAAAGAGTGTCTGTATTGCGCGTGATGCATCGGCTTTCTGATCCTTGTGTAGCACCCCTCTGTCATGTGATTTCTTCCTATCGGCGGAGGACCATTCATCGGGAATATCATCGGGGAAATAGGTGGCGTAGAATGCTTCACGCGGCTCAGCGTCGCGCTTGATTGCTGCCCAGCCACCGAATTCTTCTGCAGCGGAATCCCAGAATCCGGAGCCCCAAAGCGCAGCAGACTTTTCTAGACGACCCATGATTTCTTTCTCATTTGTATCGTATGCAGTGAGTTCTCGCCCGCGCCGAGTGAGCCAATGAAGGCATTCTCCTGGAATCGTATATATGCGCCGCGATCGACGTCCCAGGGCTGCCGCCCACGTGTCCAACTCCCTAGCAACTTCTGTGAGCAGCGGGGGATCCGCTATACGATTCCATGATGCCGTAAATTCTGCACGGTCAAGGCAGAGTGCTGCTACAATGGCGGCACGCTCTTTCCATGGGTGGTTGAACCCAGCTTCTTGAATCATCTTTATACATCGACAGCCCGCTACACCATGCTTAATCATGGCGATCTTCAAGAGAAACTTATCGGGTGCCTCCATTCCACGTATGCCGCCCCACGCCGCTCGTGATTTCCTTTGAAGAATCGCACGCGCCACAAATGCCTCTAAAGGCGTAAATTCGGGCAAGACCTTACACACATTTACACGATCAGGCTGCTCTAAAACCGGCTCAGCCAAAAGAGTAATAATACTTCTATCGGGTTCTCTCAGCCCCCCTATCAGACGAAGCATTTGTTCAGGATCAATGCTCTCACCTTCTGTTGCAGCTCGAAACACTCGAAGCCAGTTCAGTGCTTTCACGCCAAATCCATAGAGCCAGACGTCTTTAAGGGTGTCGATCAGCTCAGTTACGAGGCCGGAATCGAGAAGTTCCGAACACCAGAATGCAGCCTCTACAAAGCGCTTACGCAACATACAGAATATGAGGGCAGCTATGACCTCATCATCCCTATAAAGATGGCGTGTCAGTGGCATGGTAAATATAGTAGCGTGTAAATACCCTGTCAAATTTACTGGCAACAATAGAGAATGAACGTTCAAGAGATGTATCAAAAGTCGAACGAGGCGGATGAAATTATTCCCGGGCTTTGGTTGGGCAATCGTGCGGCGGCAAGTGACGCGAACTTCGCCAAGCAGAAGAACATTCGCGCCGTTTTCAACTGCACGAAAGATATTCCATTCAACCCCGATATTCCGAGAAAATATCGTGTCCCTGTTGATGATAGCCTTCAAAAAGAAGATATTGATAAACTGAAATCGTGGTCCTATGAAATCGTTTATAAGATTGCACAAGAGTATCGTCGAGGCCAAGCAGAGGGCTCCGCTGTGCTTGTGCATTGCGCAGCAGGTATGCAGCGTTCCGCGGCGTCTGTGGCCATGTATTTGATTGCGACACGTAACATGACGTCTGAGCAGGCGATAACGTATATTCAGTCGAAGCGCCCTATTGCATTTAGGCCGGGGGTGAATTTTCAGAACTCTATTCGCGGATTTGAGGCGGAATTTAATCGTGAAGTGCGCCCGGCGTTAGTGGCGAAGTAGGGACGGATCAATGCGTATAACAGCATCAGGTTGAAACTGTAGATTTTGATAGGGCCGCCCTTTTGCATTTGCGGTGAGAAGAACGGAGCCTTTGGCGCCGGTAGCATCGGCCCATTCTTTGACGTATTGAACCGATTGATGCACGTGCCCGCAGGCCCATGCAACAAGAGGTGCTTTCAGAACTTCTTCTATATCGGGAAACACGACGCTTTTATCGGGGTCGCCGAGGAAACTTTCTTCCTGGAGCCAGGTGGTTGGACCGAAATGGGATAGAATAACCACGGGTTCATGTTGGGCTTTTAGCTTTGCGCGAATCCAGGCGAGATCGCGGTTATAGAGGCCTCTGAGAAAATCGTGATTCATAGGACTTGGCTCGGCTTCTACGTAGCGAAAAAAGTGGGGATGCCACACATGGCCGTCATCGCGTGGAAACTTCCAGAAGGGGAGGCCGAAAATATAGACCCCGTCGGTGCTGACCATTCCATCATGGTCTAGAACGGTTATATTCCAGAAGGGTTCGGCGATGGTGCGCATTTTTTGGACGGCCGTTTCCAAGTCGGGAATGTGTCGCCGTTCATTATCCGAGCCTGGCCCAAGAAGCTCCATGCAGCCCGGAATCCAAAGGACGGTCTCCCAGTTTTCAGAACACCATTCTAAAAAGGGTTTCAGATTCGGATGATTTAGGGGCGCGACATCGCCGAGAAGCGCCAGAATCGGGGCCACAGCGGGTGTAAGGATTTCTTTATAAGTCATCTTTTGCCGTAGTTCTAAATGGAGGTCACTCGCAATCTGTATGCGCATCTATTGAATAAAATATGATTAATATGCCGTGAAATCCCCCTTGAGGGGGGGCGTTCGCTGATGTGTCGGTGGATGGTAATTTTTAATAATATTATCTTATAGATACAGTATGCTGCCCCATCGCCGGGCGATGGTGAGGGAAAATATGTTGCAGAAAATGGCTGCGATGCAAGTGCAGATCCTAGCGGCGCGAGCAGCGGCGGCGGAGGCGCGTGTGCGCGCGGCAGGTGGGAATGAGGCGGATGTGGTGGCTGCGCGGCGCAATGCTTTTATACAACATGGTCAAAGGGCTTTTCAACGCGCTGCAGAACCCGCTGTAGCTGCCGCTGCCGCTGCAGAACTCGCTGCAGAACCCGCTGCACGCCGGCGTAGTGGTTTATTAGGGCTGTATAACAGGCTCAGTAAAAAAGCGGGTCGTTCTTGGAAAAAATTTCGCGCACAATGAAGGCATTTATGTTCCGGGTCGTTCTTGGACTAAAGCGGCAAAAAATACATTATACGACAGGGTATTACTTGGAAGAAAGTTTGGCAAGCGTAACCACCAAAATGCAACTGCGCGGGGATCGGCGAGAGCAGGGACAAGTCGCTGGAGGCGTGCGTGGAACGGTGTAACATCACTTTTTAAGAGGAAAACTGCTCGTCGCAGTCGTCGCGTTTAACTTCAGCACATCGCGCTACCAATAACACCCCCCCTCTATGCTCGCGGCCCCCCCAGGAACTTCTGACGCTGCAGGTGAAACCCATTTGTCATTCCAGAATTTTGAAATGACATCGTGTGTTTCCCAGCGCCGCCCTTTTATCCCGAAAAGAATCTGTATCGCGCCGCCGAGAACAAATACAGAGATTCCACGGCGTTTTAGCATCCCAGCAATGACCATCCCCAGGCCTCCACATCCTATTAAGCAAATATCGGGCTCGCTCGCGACAACTTTTTCAACAACATATTTGACCGCTTCTTCCCACGTATCCCCCACAGGCCATGTCGCCTTTCCGAGTGCAGTCGCCGGCGCATATCCAGTCTTTACAAAGCTCCACGTTGTTGCAGAATAATCTATTATGTCCCAGATCCCCTCACGCTGTACTTGGCTTCGCATCGTTTCTGTGAAACTACTTACAACACATACACGTTTTCCAGCGAGATGCTGCGTCCAACGCTTATCGGGGGCGACGTAATAGGGCTCCAGGCTTCGTAGCGGTGTGCGGAAACTGTTTTTCGCGGCATACGTATCAAGAATAGATATTTCCATCGGCACAAGAGGTTTATACCAGCCCGCTGCACCGCCGTCCATGACCTCTAGAGCATCCACATAGGCAGCGCACCAACGATCGATACTTTCATCGGAATCGGGGAAGATTCCCGCATTGCGTTGAAGCTGTTGCCGAAGCCGCCCCGTATAGGGAGTACTGAGTCCATTACGACGCCTGAGATGCCAGAAATGTAAGACTTCCGTCTCGATCGTCCCATTCCGCCCTACAAAAAATGGTTTGCCGGCTGTAAATAACCCACAGATTTGTTCTGCGCCTTTCACAATATCCATTATTCCTACTGTATGCAAAGAGCCTTAGGTTTCTGGATTCCAAGGGCCGTCACGCCAAGGATTCCAACGACGTCCATCGGGCATGATGCGATTTGGGTCGCCGCCGAGCATTATACCCTGTGGCACGGGGGCAGGCACGGGCTCAGCAACAGGCTCAGGCGCAGGTGTAACAACGGGCGGCGGCGTATCAAGCGCTTCCTCAAACTCCATCACGACCTCGTCGCCGTGTGCGAGAACAATATTCGCCGGCTCCGTGACCACCACATCAAATGCGACTTCATAGTCTCCGAGTGCGGCCAAGGGGATAAGAAGCGTATCGCCTTGGCGAATAACGGCAAGGCGCGTGAGTGCAGATTCCAGTTCCTCCTTTGCATCCACCGCGTAGAATGCGGAATCATGCGGGCGTAGGACGATGCGCGTTGCGGCTGGGAAAGCCTCGTCGGTTAGCCAATTCACTTCCACTTCCTCTCCAGAACCAGTGACCCCTAGATTATCCAGGATCCAGTTCGGCGCGTATAAATCATCGCCTACTACTTCCGTGTTCGGCGTTCCGAGAGCAATATACACCTTCTTAGCCCGATGAGTCATTTCACATACGAGCCTGGACCCCGGATTATCTTCCGTGATCCGGTCCCAGTTACGCAGTGATACGGCAAGCGTGGCCCAATCGGGGGAACTCACAAACGCGGATGACCATATTTTCATGGAAGTATTCGCACCATCCAGTATAAATCCTGGTCAATTTTAGTGTAAAGCGTCATGCCCACCATCCCCCCATTTGAGACGGCCCTCTCAACAGTCCCTTTGAATGAACTACAACGCGCAGTGATGCAAGGGCGCTATGTCCCTCTTGTTACCCATCTGCGTAATCGTACGGCGCAAATATCGTTCATGTTCCACACATCGCGTATTATTATAACGGTGGGCTCTCTCATCGTCCCAGCCCTTCTTTCTATACAGGGTGTATCTAACACGAATGTCAGTATCTATTGGGGCACCTGGATTGTCTCGCTTTTTGTGACGATTTGTAATGCGCTCCTTGCGTTGTTTAAATTCGATAAGCGCTACTACTACTTGCACACTGTGCTCGAACAGATGATTTCGGAGGGATGGCAGTATATTGAGCTGACTGGAAAATATAGCATTGTTCATCCACCTCACATGAGCTCTACGCACGAAAACCAGTTCGTGTATTTTTGCCACTCTGTGGAAAAGATACGGATGCGGCAGGTGGAGGAAGAATATTATAAGATCGCCGAATCACAGAATCAGGTGTCACAAGGGAAGCCTGAGATGAAGGCAATCACGCTCATTCCGCCTACACCTCAGCAGGGAGAGCTTAGCGCACTTCCTACAGAAATAGTGGATGCTGTTAAAAAACAACTTTCCAATACTAAAGTAGATAATGCAGAAGAAGAAAATAAAAAAGGGGACGAAAAAAATAATCAAAACTGGGCGAAAGAGTCAGTGTCAGTGTCTTTCCCAATGTAAATCAAAATCACTTCCTGGGGAGGCATTTTGTAAGGAACATTTACGCGCATGCCCTGCACAATCGTATGAAAGTGGCTGGGAGCCAAACTATGATCCGAAATTCTGGAATAAAAAATTTCAGCTACAAGATACTCACAATTGTTTTTCGTATGCTATGAATGTCAATGATCCGAAACAGCTAGTGGATTGTAGGACAGTAAGAGATTGTAACGTTCCTTTTCATCAGCCCGGTAGTGCATCTGGAACAGTTGGATTTAATTCTAATAAGCCAAAAACGTGTCCAAATATGGTAAAACGTATTCTTGGTGATAATCCGAACGTTCAAATGTCGAAATTCGAGGAGAAGTGTCCGCCGAAAACATCGCAGATTGCCCTCGTAGTCGATGCATCCGATGATTATCATTTTTTGCGGAAAGATAAAGGTGGTTATTGGTCACAGAAATCTGGTGCCAGGCCTGTAACTAATCTTGATGCGGGAGGGCATAAAATATGGAATCCACAACTATGTGATTTAGATTACACCAAAAATGGGAGTGATCTAAACTACGATATATTTTGTGGGTTCATGTGTGTTCCTCGCGAGCAGCCCTTGTATTTACGTGTAGGTGGTGGAAAAACGCGTAAAAGGAGCTCCAGGGCTTAGGGTTTAGTCGCCACGGGTACATTTTTACGAATCTCTTGTTTTTTGTCAAGCCAGGCCTTGCCCGCTTTACTAATGACAAGTTTATTCATAGGATTATACATATAAAGTGCTTCCAAGCAATCTAAACGCTGTTTCGGCGAGGCTTTCAGAAGGCCGGTAATAATTTCTTTAATAATAGGGCGTTTTTCTTTCCATTGCTGACCCCATTTTTCATTATTTTCAAACGAATATGTTGTATGCAGCATTTCTAGAATTTTACACAACATCGTCCCCACGGCCCATGAATCTGCAACCGGCCAATATAAGCGATAAAAAGATACCCAATCTTTTGTTTGCGCAGTTTTCGAACTATTCCAAAATCGCATGAATTCATATCCTTGCTCATATCGGTCTATTCCAAAGAGTTTTTCACCAACTATGAACCCCCTTTTACTTTTAATAATGTCACTTACAATAGTCTCGAGTGGTATTCCCTCTGCAATTCCGTCGCGTGCTGTGCATTCTGGTGGAAGCTGAGAAAGGGTGGGATCATAATATGCTTTAAATCCATCGACAATATTTTTATCAATACGCGCAGAATAAAATGAACGTCCAAAGTCGATAAGGCGAGGGTGATAATTTTTATTAACTACAAGATTTCCACTATGAAGATCATTATGGATAAATCCATTTAAAACCAAATATGCCCCTATTTCAAGTAAATCTTCCATAAACTGAAAATAATTAAAATCATTCGGATTCAATTTAATATTTTTAAAAGAGCTTTGGAGGTCTTTGCCACCATATTCCATTTCAAAGTGCTGCATTACATCTACGCCCTTGCTTGAAAGCGGCTCACATTTATTTAGATCTTTTTCTATTTGCTGAGATTCAATGATAGGTGGTTCCCCTGGTTTTTTTTCACATACTGTCTCCATGATAGGAAGGATAAAATATTTTTTAGATTCCGGCTTATTTTTAAATAGCTCTGCTGCTATTAACTCATTTTTTGCATCTCCACCCACACACATCTTTCCGAGACGACCTGTTTTCCACCCCCCTATGGGAGTTTTCTTACCACGACATATTAACGGTGGATCGAATACACAGCCATATACGCCTTGTCCTAGTAGTCGCCCACCACTCATTATGAATGATAAATCATTCATTTTCTATAGTGCCGTTTGAAAAAATAGGGAGTAAAAGGGCGCTGCTTAAATTGACACATGACGGTAGATGTCCGGAGTAGTCTGGGTTGGATTATGCATCCTATTGGGAGCACTGATACTTGAAATATATGCTCCAAATAAACTCAATGAAGGGTTTCAGGTAATTGCTCAAACTACGCTTGAAGAAACGCCGCCTCCTACTTCAAATTTTTTTACAAACTTTATTTCACGCAGGTCCGATATTGGATTTGGTCGCGAAGAAAAGGGGTATTATCAGGATCTTAGATATTTTGCGGGTTATGCTGACGTCCAGCGTTACGGAGTTTTGAATGATTTCTGCCGCATGCTCACCCGTGGGACAGATACTGATGGAACGATTTTTGCATGCGCGCTTGCAGGAACTGTTGGAACGAGTTCTATAGGATTTCGCACAGCAACTGTAAAAGATGGATTTCGTCTAAGCCGCGATGATTATATGCGTGATATTACAAAAGAGGGACGGCAGGCATATTGTCGTATTTTGAAAGCGAAAGACTTTACATATCAACCACTTTGTTTGCGCGCGACAGACACTGGTTTTAATACCTTTGAGGAAATTGATACCGACCCTCCCGAAGAGATTGTTACCCTTTTGGATTTTTATTCGGGTTGTCAAATGTGGTTACGATTCCGTGATGACATGAAAGATTATGTAGATAAAAGTATTGTGCAAATCGCAGGGGGGATACGCATAGACGAAACGCCTCGGCCTGCAGTTACGCAGGGAGTATTCTTTAATGGCAAAGATCAATTCATTCGTTTAGGGGATAGTTCTGAGCTATCGCTTGGTAATAGTATTAAAATGAGATCTATTCGCGCCTTCAGCGTCTGGGTGAAATTTGATGAATTCACTAATAATGCACACATTTTTGATTTTGGAGACGGGCCTGGTATGAATAACGTATTCATGGGTATTGTTGGAAAGGGTGAGGGTGGCGATGATCCGAATGAACTGCGTCCTGGAGCCAAGTGTCCAGAAACCACTGTTCCTGATGCACCCAGTGGCGCACAATTCTGTAAAGAAATGACACCACAAGATCTATATTCTACTTCATCGGCGAATGTGGATGATTATACATGTCCTGGGTTTAACGATTTTCCTAGGAAACTTGATGCCATTCAGACAAAACCGTTGGATTCTCCCGTAAATGCTACCCGCGCCACTCTTATCTATGAAGTCTGGGAAAAGAAACTTCGCAAAGTGCAAATAAAAGTGAATCGCGCCATTCCTATTAAGAAATGGACACATATTGCAGTTACAGCAAAAAATATGGATGCTATGCGCCCAGATATTCATATTTATGTGAATGGAAATCTCATTGCCACACAAGAACAGGGATACCTGCCACAGGCCAAAGTGACCAGCAATAACTATCTCGGAAAGTCCAACTGGATGAACGATCTTTCAGATTATGAACTGCGCGACGAACTTTTCAGCGGCAGCATGTTCGACTTCAGAATGTATTCTTCTTTCTTGCCCGAGGTAAAAGTCAAGCGTATCCTTCAATGGGGAATGAATAAATTGGGAATGGATAACTCATTTTCTTCAGTAACGTAATCTGCGGCAAAAGGTGCCAGTATAAAGATATATTCTTATTATAACAGCATGTCATCCAGAAGAGTTTGCAACAGTATTGATAAATATTCATATTTATGCTACGGCAACGATACAATATCCAATTCTTTAGCTACACGCGGCTATTGGGAGAATAACTTAATTAAACACGCCGAAAAATATCTTAAGGATGATTCTATTATATTAGATATCGGTGCAAACATTGGTACATGGTCTATACCCCTTGCTATTAAAAATAGAAAAATATTTTCATTTGAGCCATATGATTCTTCTTACTATGCCCTATGTGGAAATATTTTTTTAAACAATAAGGAATCTATTATTTATCCACGCCATTGCGCCCTTACAGATAATATTGATAAAAAAACTACAATGATGCTTCCTGAAACTTGTAATATTGGTGGGTGTAAATTGGTAGAAACAGGCAACCCTGAACACACAAAAAATAAATATGCATTGGAAACCCTGGATTCATTTCAATTTGATAAGATTGACTTAATTAAAATAGACGTGGAGGGGCATGAACTGAATGTGTTAAAGGGTGGGGAACAAACTATTCTGAAATATAAACCGGTTATATTGTTTGAATGCTGGAGCAGTAACAGTATTCATTGGAAAGGGATCGTTAATACAGGCGTTGAATTGATGAGTTATATTCAAACCTTGGGATATAAGATTAATAAAGTAAATATTGATGGAAATGACAACTATGAGGCTTTACCTATCTGAGGTTCTCGCATTCACATTGATTACTACAAGGGTTGCAACAGTTCTCGCAACGGCTAGGACAGTTCATTGATTTGTGTGTGCGACAAACCATATCCCTACAATATCCGCAATATACCGCGAGGTATTCTTCTTTTTTATATTCTGTCCCAGCTTCGGCGAATATCCATCCACCTGGAAGAATATATTGTTCAAGTTTTACAATATACACGCTACCTGGCTCTAACTCGCTATTGCATTCTTCACAGTATGTTACACATTCTGTGCAGATCACATATTCTTCACCCCCTTCCCCATTTACAATGCTTGTTGCATCAACTTCTAAACATAGTATGCACTGTCTTTTATCTTCGGCCATGATCTATTCAGTGTGATATAAAAATCAAGCAATTTTACTGTTTGGCTTGGGAGCAACGCGCGGCTTTCCCGTGATTGCGGAAATGAGGCCAGGCTTCTGTTGGCAAAGGCGATTAAGTTCTGTAGGCCCATAGCATGTAAGTCCATGCTTCTTTATAGCCTCGTTATACATCCAATCGGCTGGAAGGAATACACCCTCTTTTTGTGCATCCGCAAATGTCTGTAAAACTGCGCGCATGGCTTTCTCTTTCATTATGACCGCGTGCGTCCCCCAGAATCGTTTGACTTTGGTATAGATCTCATTTATCTTTTCCGATTCCACGTATTCAGACGCACCCAGGAGAATCATATCCCATTCCACGGGAAGAACCTTTGTATAGTGAATAAATCCGTAAATATCATCTTGGACTGCAAGCATTTCACAGTCATCTTCAAAAATAAGAGCATATTGATGTTTCCCCTTTAGAGTCCCGTGAATAATATCAATATGACTGTGAGTACATCCAAGATGCCCACGAGGCACGGGTATTTTTTCGAATGGGTGCATTTTCGCAATCTTGGAAGATTTTTCCCAGTCTGTTCCATCCTTCGCAGAATATACTTCCACGGTATGAATCAGTGTTTTACGGAGCTTTTCTATAATGGGCATGCGTTCTGCTGCAGAATCCAAGTGAATCACAGCACAGCGATACATCTTCTTCTTTTAGAGATTTCCGACTTTAAACTCCTGGCGCGGGATCCACTGCAACGGCCTCTTTCTTGGGCTTGTAGATCGCCCGATGCGGGACCCAGACCCACTGCTCCTCAAACTGCGGCACGGCCATCCTATCACGCTTGGCCAGATCCTTGAGGGAGTCGTTGCCGAATACCCGGAGTTGCTCGAGACCGGGCTTACCGACGTCACGGAACCACGCCGAGAAAGCAATGGCCGCATCGTGCTTCACCGTGACGGCCTTCGCACTCGCAGCTGCTCTTATAAGGCGGTCCTGTTCCGTGTCCTGCGCAGCAGCGCGCCCTGTGCGCGCGGCTGTTTCAAAGGCTGCCGCAGCCCGCGATGCGGCTCGGGCCTGATTCGTAATCTGGTTCATCATATCCGAGCCAGCCGTTGCAAGTGTTTGAAGAATCTGGCCGATCTCCTTCTTACGCAAGAACTTGGCCTCGCTCAGCTCCAACTGCCTCTGCCACTCTTCCTCCGATAGTTCCTTCATCAAGTAGCCCACATCCGTATCTTTATTCATCAGCTGCGGCTGCCGCGCAGGATAATCACGCAGGCGCATCTCAATCAGCTCTCGCAAATTCCGATGAATCTCATACAGAGAGTCGCGTTCTGCGTGGCTCAAATAGCTGTCGCGCATATAACTCATGAGTTGCGCAACCGTGGGCAGACCTCCGCAGGGAATATCACCCACTTCACGTGCCGGCGCCCCACCACCCTGGCGACGCAACCACTCATAGTAGTGCGGGTTGTGAATCGTCCCCACAATCACCGTGCCACTCTGCCATGAGAAGGCTGTGTTACAGCCATCCATAACACACCACATCTGGTCACACCCATCTATCTTGAAGATGCGCGTGCCACACTTCGGGCAGGGGCGCGTCTCGGCCTTAATCGTCTTCGCCGTCGCAAGTGTATCCGGATTACACACATGCGTCGCGTCCTTGTCTGCACCAATCGTCACCAGGCACTGCGAACATGTCCATTTCTCGCACGTCCCACACTTGTAGGCAGAGGACAGAAAGCCACGGCAGGTCTCGTCGGAGCATTTCATTATGAACTCGCGTCGTGGGCCGCGCTCACCGCTCCCCTCGCCCCCGTCATACAGGTTCTTATTCTCCCAGAGGCCCCGTGTGGCGGTATTGTATGCTGCAAAGAGCTCCCTGAACTCGGCGTCCAGCTTCTCAAACTCTGCGGTCCCTGCGGTCACCTTCTTCTCAATCATCGTCTGTTGAGCAATGAGGAGCTCGATTTCGGGCAGGACAGGATCGGTTTCGGGCATTCGCGCAAGAACTTCCTGGACCGTCGTGGCCCTTCCATCCGTATCAGGTATCTCCGCGAGAATCTTCTGATACGCGGCCGACTGCTTCGTGAGATTCTCAATCTCCTTCTTGATCCCCGTAATACGCCGCAGCTCACGCACACGCAGGCTTAGCGCGTTGCCGTGACGATAGGCGACCGTTTTCACGATCTTTTGCGCTGTGGCTTCACTCACCTGATGCAAGCTCTCTGGAGTCATGTGCGAATGCGTGTGCGGGTCGCCCAGCACTTCTTTCACAGCCGCTATCGCCGTTTGATAATGGCTGATCTTGCGACGATACTCCACATACACTTGCATGGCCGGCAACAACGACTTCTCGCGCTCCAGAAGAATCTTGCGCCGATGCTTCCGTAGCGCCCCGTTGCGGAATGAAAGAGGGAAATTCGCCGCCATGAACTCTGAACTCCAGCCGCGCTTACACTGTAAGCAGTTCGGATCGTCAAATGACTGTAGCAGATACGCTTGCTGGCATCCGCGACAGGCATTTACTGGGCAATATTGGCACGTGATTTTCACCAGGCGCTTCCCCTTGTATTTCTCAAAGCAAATCGCACACTCATCTGCCGACATGGTATATAGTAACCCTATTACACAGCGACCCGCAGCTCAATTTTTCCCCCAAAACGAGGCCACATCGAGTGGCGCCATATACGAGACGCCATGAGGAACAAGATGTTCTACATCCCTTTTACGAATGCTATAGGGCTCTTCCGCCAAGAAGATTTCTGGCTTGGGAAATCCATTGAACTCAGATGCACTCGCATGTGTATAGGCACCCATGTGGGGAAACCAGAGCCAATCGCCCACCTCCAACTCTTCCATACGTTCCGCACGGGCGATCACATCTATTGAGTCACACGTGCGACCGAAAATGACGCCCTCGTACCAGTTACGCGGCTTGGAGTCGCGCGTAGAAACGCGCACCCACGTGGGCCGCGCGTGGTCATAGATTATATTGGAGAACTGCCCGTATAAACTGTCGTCTATGGTGTATTTCCATCCATACTCGGCCGGCTTCTTGCCAATCACCTGCACGAAGAAATCAAAGGCCCGTTCTGCGAAAAACCGCCCAGGTTCCGCAATCCATCGTATGGGGGGCGCCGAGTAGAGCCTATCTTCATTCACGACGCGCATGGCCGCGCGAATAGAGCGGGCCGTGTCCCAGAAACGAAGCTGGTCCGTTACATAGCCCCCGCCTATATCAATAATATCCGCATTGTGATGCCCTATACTCGGCAGGCGCGTAATAACAGAATGCGCCTTATGAATCGCAGAAGAATGTGCATTTTTATTGCTCGTGCCAGAACCCACGTGAAAACTCAGGCCACGAATATTCAAGCCAATACTCTTCGCAAAATTCGCAATGTCAATGGCCTCGTGATGACTGGCCCCGAACTTGGTTGAAAAGGGCATCTTGCTGCCAGTGTCATCTACCAAGATTCGGATCAACGCCCCACCACTATAGTTCTCCAACTTCGCAGCCTCCTCCAGAGAATCTACGACCGTCAGGGGCGCCCCCATTTTCCTCGCAACATGAATGCTGTGAAAGGACTTGCACGGATTCGCATACACGATGTTGCTCGCGGTCTTATCTGTGCTGACCTCGTTCAACTCGCGCTCGGAAGCACAGTCAAAGCCGACGCCCGCATCATGTAAATGCTTGAGAAGGCGCTGACTAGGATTACACTTTACAGCGTAGTAGGGGTCTACCGTGGGAAGCTCCTTCTTCCACGAATAGATGCTATCATTGACGCGATTCGGCGAGAGAAGGTAGAATGCCCCACGAGGCTGCACATGCGGCAAGTGCCGGGATAGAATGGAGCGTAGTTTTTCCAGGGTGGCTTGAATACATATAAATGACAAAATATGTTTAGGCTTCTCGGCGAAAGCGCGACCTAAAGCAAGCACGCACGCATCCTCTAGAGAATGTCTGTGTGTGCGCACTGTGCAATGCCTATTGAAGAGGGCGCGAAGGTTATGGAATCACCCTGTTGTGATCTGAAATTCCACTCTCAGTGCGGTATATTGAAGCTATGCGAGGCCAACTATCATTCTGCCGTTGTATATTGTAACTGCGGCAGTGTATTATACCAGCACCCGCAGCACCATAGTCACACGGATGAAGAAATAGAGGCGAGTGTTACACAAGTCATGGCGAAGGAGGGTGTTCCCGCAGAAGTGAAGGCGATTAAGAAAAAGAAGACGGCTGCGCGGAAGGCGCTGACCGGATATAAGAGAATGTTGGCCGTGAAGAAAAGGGAATTCAAAGTGAATGTTGAGAATCATATGGAGGCTTTAAAGATTGCGAAGCAGAATGCGATCAATGAAGTCAAGAATTCGGCGGAATATAAGGAGTATCGTAAGTGTGTGACGGGGGCAAACATGATGGAGCACGCATTTATTAAGAAGCACGCGATACACCGCTATGTTGCTTACACGATTTTTGGAGAGAGATCGTGGTTTAAAAGAATGCGTATGCCGTTGCGTTATATTCGGTATACATTTCGTATCCGGCTTTAACGGGGCGTTTTATAGCTGAAAAGAATGGAACTACAAGTGTGCGCAGGCTTTGCTAATCGTCTGCGCGCAACTGTTTCGGGGATTTGTGCTGGGGAGGCCATTGGAGTGCCTGTAAAAATATCGTGGCCGCGAGAAGCCGTGTTCGGTGCGACGTTTACGGATTTGTTTCAGCTGCCTAGCGGCGGGGCCGTATCATTTGATGATGCCGTCCTACAGGGCGCTAAAATGTGTCTGAGCGAGGCAGATTGGGATGGGCGCAGCGGCCTGCGTCTCAAATCCTATGGCTGTTTCTATCGGAAGGACCCGAAGCGCTGGCTGGAGTATCTGAGGAGCTTGAAGCCCCGTGCAGAGTTTGTTCCGCAGCTTCCGCCGAATACAGTGGGAGTTCATATTCGTCGAACGGATAATGCGCGTTCTATTAAGGATTCGCCCACGGAGGCGTTTTTCCGGGCCATGGACGCCTATAATGCTGCGACTATCTTTTTCTTGGCGACGGATAGCCCAGTAGAAAAAGCCGCGGTCCTCGCGCGCTATCCTGGGCGGGTAATGGTCCTTCCTACAGAGTGTTATCATCGGGATCTTCTGAAAGGAATCCAGGATGCCTTCCGAGAATTTCTGGGGCTCGCGAATTGTTCGGAGATTCTGGGATCTGCAGGATCTTCTTTCTCGGAAATGGCGGCGGCCTATGGAAATAAGGCTCTTCGTATTATTAAACCAACGGTTTGAAAAAACAATACAGTGTAATTAACTTTGATACTAGAGTGAAAAATGGAACAGGCGGGACTTGAACCCGCGACCCTTGCCCATAAGTGGCAACGCACGGCCTTCTGTGCTTCTGTCCCCGAATAATAAATAACAAATAAATTTCTTTCAATTTTGGAGGCCGGCGTCGGTGATGTAAAATTGGAAAGAAAATATCTGTTAAAACTAGCCTTTAGAATAAGTAAAATGACTGATCAGGAACAGGTACAAATAGAAACTATCCAAATATCTCTTAGCAAGAAACAACAAGAAAAACCTCTAGCCATCCAAATTTTACAGATTGGCAACCAAATATCAAATCTGTTATACGGAAAATCACTTGAGCAATGCTTGGGAAAAAAGCAGAAAATCAGTTCTGTATCGTCTGAGTACCATAAACATAGACATTTCTGTATTAAAATGCCGTGTAATCTTGAAGATATAAAGGGTGACAAAAAATCTATAGAAAACTATACCTATATTATAAATATGGTAAAACATGGGAAGAAAGAGAAGTTCTTTATAGATATAATCTAATGATTAAAGACCAGCATATTAGTAAGTAGGTGCCGATTTGAAATGTTAAGTGATCTAATATCGCCTGAGGTTTACCAGCGAGAATGTCTGCCCTATTGAGCTCACAATCCGCTCCTTTTGACCCTTGTCGAGAAGGGCTACCGAATTATTCCACAAGAACTCCTTCTCGGGCTGCGTGAACTCCATGTCGCGGTAGTAGCACATCACCCACATGCGCGTCTTGCGCATTCTGACCTTTTCTAGCAGCTCCTCCTTTGTATTGTATGCGTAATACAGCTTACCATTCTCTTTGCCAATCACGATAAGCTTCTCTTGAATCTTACCGAGATTTGCACTACAGAGTGTCGTAACATAGCCTGGAAGAAAGTCGCCCATTGTGTACCAGGCGGCCTT
>Ga0315909_10002524_pt1 | contig 23423 bp, 18 predicted proteins | sample LakEriMetagenome_11_FD_203527 | JGI IMG/M metagenome (GOLD analysis project Ga0315909, IMG submission 203527) | Freshwater fungal communities from buoy surface, Lake Erie, Ohio, United States - Buoy 2 MA125 | ecosystem: Environmental > Aquatic > Freshwater > Lake | place: USA: Lake Erie, Ohio...
TTTGCTGTATCCAAATTTGCGAAAGACTCTTCAATATGTTCGCAAATCTGGATACAGTAAAAAATAGAAATCCATAAATCCTGATAAAAAAGTTAGATTCTAGGATTGCTCAGGTTGGACCGCCTAAACGCCACCTATTATTATTTTCAGTTCTTTTTTCTTTATCCTTCAAAGTATCATAAGACTTACTGAACATATTAACATCTTCTTCAACCTTTTCAAAATTAAATTGTTTATAACGTATGAGTTCTCCATTGACTCTATTTCGATGATTTGAGACATAATACGGCATTAAATTATGCGCCATGGTCATTAGAAACTCTCTCATTTTAATTTCTGATAGTTCACCCTCATATTTAGTTTTAGTCAACCTAAAAGCCTTAATATATTGCTCATCAATTCTAAAAGTTTTCTTGGATTCAGAGATTTTTTCATAATCATCAAAATAATTAAAATTATTAATATCTAATTTCATACTTTCCAATGCAAGAAGAAATAAAGTAATTGGCGCCCTACGGTCATTTATCTTATGGTCTTGAAGGTCATTAGTATTAATAATTTGTTTTACAGTATCTGCTTTTGAATAAATAGTTTTAGCATTGAGATAAGAATTAAAATTTTTGTTGGTAGAGGAAATTAATTTGAGATTATTAATAACATCTTCATCTGTAATATATCTGTAATCTTTGCAAATATATTTGTATTTGGATGAATCATCTTCTATCTCATCTTTTTTATCAATCTTAGTTTTCAATAAAGGATTTAATTCAACATCATAATAATAATTAATCTTATGCCCTTTATTTTTTAATATATCGAGCGTGTAAAATCTAACATTATGCAAAAAAGAATTAGTAAAATCAATAATATCTTTGTATTGTGATTCAACACTATCAATATTTATTTTCTTATTTTGTGCAATTTTTAAAACCTTATGGAATTGAGCCCTGCATAAATCATTATTAATAATTGCTTCATCAATAGAAGTATATTCTGTCTGAAATACGCAATTTTGAAAATAAACATAAATATTAGTTGGATTTCTAATCCGTCCTAATTGCTGACAAATAGTAGTGGCTGTAAGATGAGAGCCAAAATAGAACCCAAAAACAGGAACATTATGATTACTAATATCAACCCCAGTTGTAATTGTAGGTGAAACAAATATAGCCATAAACTTTTTAATAAGTTCAATATCTTGAAAGTCATTTTTATTTCCATCTTCTGAAGAATAAAATGCATACAATCCATTGTCAAAATCTTCCAATATTAATTTTTGGTTAGCAGTTCTCTTTTTTTTCTTAATGGCTTTAATCTTGTCAATAATATTTTTCATAATCATCAAATATAATTTATTAAAATTATTCTTACTATCACTACAAACAAATACTTTTTCCCTATTCTCAATTTTACTAATTAATATATTTGTCATTTCTCCTAATCCCAATTCATAAACATCACATAACTTTGATTTATAAATATTATCAAATAGAATCAATTGTTTTTCTTTTAGTTCTTCCCTTTCAACCTTTTCACAAAATTCATTTCTTTCTACAACATTATTTTTATTGACATCAATTTTTAATTTCAAAAGATTCTGAATTAATTGAACAGTAGCGGTGTTAATATCAGCATCTGTGCAAAATACATATTCTGCTTTTTGGATAAGATAAACAAGAATATTATAAATATGTCTTCTAATCTTTTTCATATTAGATTTTTCACTATTAAGATATTCAAATAAAGAAGTTGTCTCATCCAAAAATAAACAATATTTTTCATCTTTATCAATTTTAATTTTAACCAAAGAATCTAAAACAATAGACATTCCATTTTTATCTTTACCTCTGACCCAAACATAAGGATTATTTAATTTAACTCCTTTTTCCAAATAATAATTAGTATTAAAAACAGAACTATGATACTCTGCTAATATTTTACGTGTAGCAACTGAAATAAAAGTATGTCCTAACTTTGATGCAATATATTTCAAAAAATCAGTTTTACCAGAACCAGTCCTACTTTTAACAAAAACAATCTTATTTTTAAAATTACTAATATTTTCAAATCCTTCTAAATTAGGTTTACCGTTCCTATGAGTTATAAACTCCTGACTAATAGTTTTAATATCAATATTTAATTTTTCTACATGCTCCATCAAATCAATATGCTTACACATTTTAAATCTGAAATACATAGAAGGTTTTAATTTAGGTTTAATACATTTCTTATGGTAATAAATCAGAGTAGAAATATTAATATTCTGAGAATAAACAATACATTCAGTATTCCATGCTAACATAATATTTATTTTCAATTTACTTTTATTACTAATAACTTTATCTAAAATATCTAATACACTTTTACAATTAGCCCAATTCTTACTACCCAAAATAATTTTATCGCAACTTGATATTTTATTGTAAAAATTATCTGGTATTTCATTTAGTAAAAGTTTGTATTGTTCTAATTGAATATAACTAGGTTCAATATCATCACTAAATATAAACTCTTTTTTCGGTAAAATAAACTTTGGAATCTTTGCATTATTAATAATTTCTAAAATTTTATCTCCTTGGTCAAAAGGCTTCATAGATAATTTCAAATTAAGATTTTTAAATTTTTTATTAATAGCCTTCTCACATTTAATTAAATCATAATCTCCTTTTGGGAGCATAAGACCATCAAAACATTTTACTAAATCCTTGTTTCCTTTCTTATTAAGATTTTTTATCATAACATCTAATACTTTATTTTCCATTTCACATAATAACTGGTTCATGTAGCAAGCCTCTAAGTTCCATGTTTTCCCCTTCTTTTTTTTATCTTCACAAAACTTTTTAAATCTGACTGGGTCTAACTTTGAAAAAGAATTATGTAAATTTTTCATTTCTTTCTGATATCCTACTAAATGCTCTGATTTATCATCAATAGAATTATAAGCCCCATGACCTCCATTTGTCAAAGCAAGATAAGCAGTTTTTCCTTCATCCCTATCCTTGAATGATTTTAAAATTTCATCTCTATTTGAAATATATTTATCCAGATAAGAACAATTAAAATTATTTAACTTGCATAAATAAGATAATAACACAGGATGCATATTAACTCCATCAATATCAACATAATGATTTTTGGCTAAAACATGCCTAATTTCTCTTACCATCGATTGATAAGAAACTGAATATTGTGCAAATTGTCTTGCTTTATTAATTTGAATATATTTTACTTTCAATCTTCCTTTATCATCACAATTTCTCAATATATTAATTAGTAATTTTAGTGGATTATATTTTTCATCCTCAAAACATGATTTTCTTAAAAAACTTTTAAACGTAGAAAACTTATTAATAATATAATTCAGAAGTTCTAGGTCATACCATTCATAAAAAGTGTTTACGTCCGACATATATATATACTATATATTTCCAATAATTAAATACATTTTTAACCGCATAATAAAAATACTTTTTGTGCGTTTTTATTTAAATACATTTTATATATATATATTATAACATGACTAGTAAAAAACCCAAAAAAGAAAAAATGCAAGAACCAGAAACACCCCCTAATAGTCCAAAAAAGAAAAAGAAAGAGAAGGTTAAAATAGTTTATGTTGATACGACTGCCGAAAAATTAAAAGCATATAGAGCGAAATATTATGTTGAAAAAATAAAAGGCAAAGTAATAAGACCCAATGTTACTTGTAGATACTGCAATTATTCTTCTTCAAATTCAAATATGCATAAACACGCAAAAACAAAAAAACATGAATTAAATAAACAATTATTCGTTCAAAACAAAGAAAATGGATTAACAATTGAAACTGCTCCAAAATATTAAATATAATCAATAATATATATAATGCCAGAAGTATATTGCGGAATAGATAAACTTCCTAAAAATAAAAGATTTGGAACAATGGCTGAATGCAAAGAAATGAATCAAGTAAAAAGATATGGTATGATTCGCGTTGATAAAAGAATAATTGAAAAACCGTCTGAAAATAGCATAGGAGAAACAAGAAATAATATAATTATAAAAGGTGTAAAAACAAAAGCAAAAATAAGAAGATTAAAACGAGAACTAGAAAATAAAGAACTTGATAAAGAAAAAAAGAAACAAAAAAAAGTAGAATTAGAAAAAGAACAAAAATTATTAAAAGCAGTAATTAATAAATTAAAAAAAGTAGAAGAAAAAAAGAAAAAAGAAAAAGCAGTAATAAAGAAAAAAGCGACAGAAAAAAAGACCATAAAAAAAACAGTTGAGAAAAAACCTAAAAAAAAAACAAAACCAAAAAACTCTGTAGAATATTAATTTATTTTTTTCTTGAGACATATTCTTTTAATTTCTTAAGATTGGATTTTATTTCTTTATTTTTTTTATGTCTTTTTACAAGTTTTTCAGTAGCCATTTTAACTGCTCTATTTTTTTTTGTCATAGGAACATAAGAACTCGCTAATTTAACTTTGATATCTTCATAATCTTTTCTCCTTTTATTTTTTTTAACTAAAGATATTGGTTCTCCTCCATTATAGGGAATATGCGGTAATATTGTTTTTTTATATTTCAATCTATCTCTAACTAAAGACTGAATTTTATTAATTGCTTTTTTTTTATTATCAGTATTTTTTTTTGCTCCAATTTTTCTGGCCAATGATTGAATACTAATAACCGCTTTATTTTTATCAACATCAGGTTTATTTTTATCAGACATATTTTTTTTGCGTTTTCTCAGGATATACTGAAATTTAACTGTGGCATCATCAACTTGTTTTCTCTTACTATTAAGATATTCCATTTTTTTCAAATGTTCTTCTCTTGCTTCAGGCTTTAATAAACTAGAAAAAATACCTTTTCTAGGTTTTAATAATTCTTCTTTTTCTTCTTTTTCTCTTGCCATTTGAGTCCCCTTACTAATACTTTTTTTTATTCTATCCCATGCAGTTTCTTTATTTTCAGAACTAACTTTAGGTTTTTTAGCATCGCGGAATTTCTTTTGTAATACAGATAAATTTTTAATAATTCTATTTTTAGTTCTTTCAGTCAGAACAATTTCGGAACTATCTTTAATATTTTTTATTTCTTTCTTTGCATCTTTTATAATTTTATCTTTTTTCTCTTTTGTTTTTTTGAGAGATACAATAACATTATCACTTTTTTTTATTACTTTATCGAGTTCTTTATTTTTTTTCTTTTTTCTTTTTTCTTCTTTATATTGCTGAATTCTTTTTTCTCCTTCTTTAATAATTTTACGTGTTTCATCAAGGTCTTTTTGAGTCTCTGCAATTTCAACCTCGCTTTTTCTAATAATTTTATTTACTTTCTCAAGAAATTTTTTTCTCTTGGAATCCTTAGCAGAAGATTCACCAAGTGGATTTTTGAAAGCATCATAAAAATCTTTTTGTGAAACTTTATCAGATTTAGAATTCTCTTTTTTTCCTACTTTTCGATTGCCCCATAATCGAACTTGTCCTGCTTTTCTACATTCTTCTTCAGTTCCATATTTTTTATTTTTTGGTTTTTTACCACTTCCACAGAAAGCCATTATATATTTACATAATAAATAAAATGAACTATTATGTTATAAATGATAAAAGAAAAGATTTTAAAATTAATTTGTGAAATTGAGAATCTTACAAAAGAAGAAATAACTAGAGAATTAAAAAAATTAATAATTGAAAGAGAGGTTTCACAACTTGCAGATGATTTAGATTTAGATATAGACCTAAAAAATGGAGGTTGCGTGTGTTTACCTTCAGTGTGTATTTCAAAAGGAAATAAACCAGATACAAAAGTTGATATAAACTCTAATGTTCAACTTTAAAAAGCAGAAGAAGAAACGCTAACAATACCATTTACGATTTGCATTTGTCTTTCAACTTCTCCGAACAAAACCATTCTTGCAGTTCCACCATACCAAGGATTGAAAGTTGAAGAATGTTGATAAATAATATCAACTTGGTTATTACCTACAACAACTCCATTTCCTGGGATAGAATCCATATCAGCAAATTTAAAACTCAATCCGTTATAATGGCTCATCCCCAAAGCCCATTTTTGCGGGATACCATGCCATAACTGATTGCAAATACCCATCTTACGTTCATTAATTTCATATTTTTTAGTAGGAACAAACCCATCATCAGAAGGTTTAGCCAAAGAAACAAAACCAGGTTGTAGTGATGGTTCTCCAGAACTAACCAAAACCAAGGGGTTATCTAATTGACGGCATGAATCCCAAGCAGAATAACAAGATTTAGGCATAAACCAAGTTCCATTACATTTTGAAAGTTCAGTATACATTCTAAAATCAGTTTCAACTGGCGAAGAATAATAAGGAACACTATTAACATTTATTTGAAAATTAAAACCATCCATTGCTAAAGAAGCCATGGAGCAATATTTATTTAACAAAGGATTTACTTTTGATAACTGATAATAAGGGAATTCTGGTTTTACTTGTGCTCCAATCGGAGAAATCCCAAACATAATATTTCTTAAAACTTCATTTGAAAATCCAATTTGTCTTTCAGTTTTTAATTCATTAACTGCATTATAACTAGTTATGCCGTCAGTTTGGGTCATAGATGTGATAACATCTGTAAATTGAGTATATAATTGTGTATATCCTTGTGTAATCATTTTTTCAATATTTCTTTCTGTTTTTCCATCCAAATAATAAATTAAATCTGTTGCAAGATAAACTTGGTCAGTAACAATATTAATTCTTCCAGTATCATACAAATTAAAAGAATGTAGGGGGTCATGTCCCAATCCATTAGGAATTGTCAAAATATCAGTTTCAGCCTCAATTGCAAGAACCGTAAAATTAACTGCGTCATCATCTTCAAGATATAAAACGTTTCCAATTGCAAGTTCACGGTCTACAGTTCCAATTTCAATAGGATATCCATCACCATCAATTGCTAAAACATAACCAACAAGATTATTATCAGCATCAACTAAGGCGTCATGAACTTGAACTGCTCCATTATTATCTTCAGTTGTAAAAATATATCTATATTCAGGACAAAATACTAAAGCCCCAGTGGGAATAAGAGTTTCTTTGTTAACAACAGATAAAACCCCAGTTCCATATGATAAAGCCATATTATCATTTTGTTCAACATTTGCTAAAACACATGATGTGAGTTCTCCAGCATCAACGCTTGTTGCTCTAATATCAAAATTCATTTCAGGATTTACGGGATTCATAACAGTATAAACATCATTTTCAACAAAATCGTCTCCTCCTTGAAAAATAACAAAGTTATCTTCATTATCCCAATTTATAAATTTACGTGCAACATGCAAAACTAAAGGTTGTTCTTCACTAATATAAGTGTCAGTAAAAGTAAAAGTCGAACTTCCATCATATCCGGAACCGCAATCAAGAACCCTAATATTTATAATATTTAATTCTGCGGAAACATCAAACATAATTCTAATTCCTCCAGAAGAAACAATTCTATCTGTGACTTCTTCAGTTCCTGCCCCCTTAAAATAAGCCACACTAACAACACTTGTTTTTTCATGAGTCATAAGGGATGGGCAACAAACTGCTCTATCATTATCGCCATAATCACCATTTTTAGAAAAGTTAATATCTAAAATCAATTCTTCACTACATAGAGCCAAAGGGAATTGTTGCTTAACTTTGAAAAGTCCAAAAAGTAGGTCATTAAGAGAAATTGAAAACTCAGCAGTATTTTTAAACTCAGTCTGTAGCAATAAATTATTTTTAGCACTAAGACAATTAGGCTTTGCATCATTTCTACCTACAACATCTGCAGGCGATAAAATTTCATAATTATCAGTTTTCATTCTCATTTGTCCAAGAAGTATTTCATTTTCTGATTTTTGAGAATTCATTTTACTTCCTGAACCTCCTTCAAAAGTGTAATTAAAACCTTCAAGAACTGAATCATGGCCAAATACTCTTTCAGGAGTAGTAAGATAATTATTCATGGCGTATAAATCATTAGCACTATTCAATTGACAAATAACGCCACCAGTTTCAGTTCGAAGAGTAACACTATCAATAAGGGAAAAAATACCAACATTAGGGGGGAATTGATAACCAGTATCAACACATGTGCAAGGTAAAATCAATCTAGAATCTCCAGATAAATAAGCCTTCTTTTTAGGAAGAACTAAAGACATAGAACCCCCATTTGTAGAATCATTTATAAATCTAGGATAAACAGAGACAGTTTCAATATATTGTTGTCTATTTCTCAAATCACTCAATAAACTCAACGGGTCATTAGGATTATTTTTCATGGAAAGCGGATTTGTGCTTGTCATTTATATTATAACATCGTAAAATATAAAATTAAAATTACCATAAATATTTATTTGCAAAATAAGAAGCACTATATTTTATTTTACTTCTATTACCAAAACGCGATTTAAAATTTGCCCTTCTTTTTTTATCATTATGATTAAGACTAGAATATTTACCTATTTTATCGTAATAATGTGAATATCTTTTATCCCCCCAATTTATAGTTTTCTTTTTTCCAGTTTCTTTATTTATCAGTATAGAAGCATATTTTTTATTTTTAGCCTTCGAAACTTCAATTTTCAAAAGTTTATAACTCATAAAATAGAATTAGATTTAATTCATACTCATAACCTGACCAGAAGCAGAAGCCTGAACAACAGTTGTTCCAACAGCAAAAACATAAACTTGAGTTGAGGTGTTGTCGAGGTCGGATTGCAAACTATAGTTAAATGTCGAATTGGCATAGTTTGCATCAGCACCAACATTAAGCCTATCTTGTTTAGCCCCAAATCCATAAATATATTTGGAACTTTCAATATTACCGTTTCTCTTGAATTCTCCATTCTGTTTAGTCCACCTTTGCAAAAGTCCTCCATCAGCATATTGAGGAGTTTTCAACCAATTAGTTCTTGGAGAAACCATACCAGGAACAACTTCAGTTTCTGGGGCAATAAGTGTATTTTGATTACTGAAATAAGGTTGAACAGCATTCAAAAATTCTCGAGACCTGACAGTTTGAAAGGCACTCTGAGCATTCATAATTCTTTCATCAACTTCATAAGTTAGAGGATATCTAATATTTCCTTTATTAAAAGTTATAATAGCAATACCATTTTTTACAGAATAGCCGTGGTCTTCAGCATCTGTAGATTCATTCATCATTTTACACAAAGAAAAAGCATCATAAGCAGGATTATTAGTCCAAGATGATGGAATATAAGACTGAAAAATTGTTGAAACCTGAGATAAAGCCATTGGAACATTTTGATGAGTATTATTTGAATTAATAACATTTGAAAAAGATTGATAAGAAACATAACGAGCGCCATTAGACTTCATGGGAGCACTTAAATTTAGATAATCTCCAACCAAGGCCAAATCATAAAGTTCATAATAAAATTCAGAAGCAGAAGCCCCAAGTAAAACTTGTGCATCTGGTGCTAAATCTATTTTAATAGTTAATCCACGGTCAAGCGTTATTTGTTCTCCAGTTTGCAAATAACCACATGTCAACTGCAAAGAAAATTCAATATCCGAAGAACATTGACGGTTCATATGGTCATTATTAGGAAAACAAGTATAAACAAAACCTCCTGCCGAACATAAATCTTGATACGAATTATGCATAGGCATAGTATTTGCCATAACTCTGTTATAATAACGGCATTGTTCATAAAGTCCACCGTCAGTTGTTCCTACACTTACATTTGCCAAAAAACTATTAGTTCCAATTCTTTCATTAATATAAACAATAGTTTCATGGTCTTCTATTACGTCATTAATATCATTTGAAATAACATCAACCCTATTTGCTGGTAAATTTACATTTCCATTTTGCATAGTAATTCTCTTTTTTCCAACCAATCTCAAAGAATTACTTTTAATTGTCCTCTGTAAATTATTTGCAAATTCAAAATTAATTTCTGGGGAATTCCTAAAATAACTGTATGCATTTTGTTTATTAATTGGATACATCATAAAAGGCGTTTTAGAAGTTATAAAAACTTGTTGGGCTCCTTTTGCAAGACTCATATATTATATCATTGTAAAATAATAAAATAAAATTAATAGGAAATAAGAACTCCATCAATCCTGCAATCTAATTGCCTGAGATGACATAAATAATTATGCATGAGTAAAGCACTCACTTGAAGATAATTTATATTTAGTGCTAATTCCGAATTACAATTATAACTATATCCGGGTTTGGCTAATTCGCGACCTACAAAAAATTGTTGAGAAGGATTTTTTAGACTTGCAACTGACCAATTAGGACAAGCCAAAAGTGCTTTTTCCATTTCTCGAAGAGCCATAGCATTGTATAAACTCTGATTATCATGATTAAATTTATCAAGAGGAACTAACTTTGAAGGAACAATAATATTATTATACAAAGAAAACTGATAGTCACGAGGCATATTTTTATCAGATTTCATTGTTTCATCAATAAGACTATTACTTTGTGCATCTTGTGGAACACATAAAAGAGAAAGTGCCCGTGTATTTCTGCAATTTATTTTAAGAGTATTTTGTGTGGAATTTCCGCTAATGTTCATTGAATAATCAGTAAAACTAAAAATATCAAAAACAAATTTACCAGATTTAATAAGATTCATTGTGCTATTTACATAATCAGAACCAGTTTCAACAATACCAACATTAACTTTAACTTGCGAAAGATGATATGAGGCATCATTATATTGTTCATCAGGACTTACAAAAACAACTGTATTTTTTGCGACATCATCGCCGAGTGTAGGAGTAAAAGTCAATTTAATATGATGTTCTCCGTCATCTTCAACCATTTCAACTTTTGTAATTCTATGGACTCCATCACCAATATTAATCCATTGTCCATTTTGGAAAAGATGGGCAGGTTCTGCAACATTGGCAGATAAAATTCTTTTAACCTCTTCATCATTATCTTCAGAAACAAGGTCATTTGCATTTTTTAGATAAATTACACTAGCACCCGAAGTTGCTTCTTCATTTAATCCATATGCTTGGTCTGCAGAATAACCGCCATATTCGCCAGTTGGGAAATTTTGAGAATCCGAAGTATAATAAATTGGCGCTTTAAGAACTGTAAGAGCCGTGTTAGCATCTGCAAGTTCAATTCTAAGATTCAAACCCATAGTAGCCAATACTGGAAAAATATCATCTCGATGAGGAGACACACAACCAGACAAATAAAGAGGTAAGCAAACTTCAATATTTTTAAAACACGAACCAGGAGTAGTTGAACCTACAGTAAATAAATTAGGGACAACATATTGATTTGCTGAAACATCATCAATAATTGTTTTATTTGGTTTTCCTTCGTGCAAATATTTTCTGTTTTCTGTAGAAATTGTAGATTCATAAAAATCTTTAGTGCTATACAAAAGACCATAATTATTTATGCTTTCTAAAACACTTCCAGTTCCACTTGCTACTTGTAAATTTCGAATCATTCCATTTAATCCCGCACGGCCAGAAGGACAAACTTTATATTGTCGACTTTCCATAACAACATTCATGACCAAATAAAATTCTTTAGTATTGATAAACATATTTGACCTATCAATATTTATTTCAATAATATCAGTTGGATTATAAATGTTATTTTTGCGATTGCTGTAAATGTATTTTGAGGTTGTAATAGTTTGGGCCATTTTATATTATATAGATGTAAAATAAAATAAAATATTAAAACGCCGTAGCCGTAGTTCCTTGATTAAAAATACTAGATAACGAACCAATAACATTTGAACCTGTAAATTGCATATTACTTAATTTTGCTTGTTCTGTTAATTCTTGCGTTTTTATTCCTGCTTCTGCTACTTCATCAGAACTTATTTTTTCTTCATCTGCTTCTTTTGCTTCATCTATTTTTTCATTTTCTCCTGCTTCAACTCCTCCAAAAATTGCACCTCCAAGCATTAATAAAGTTCCTAAAACTTGGCCAACAACTGGGACTGCTTCTAATCCTGCTCCTGCAACTTCAAGTCCTCCTTCAATTCCTGCGGTCACTCCCGCTGTTAATGCTTCTTCTCCTGCTCCTGCAACTTCTCCCGCAGATGCTATTGCATCAGTTCCCGCAGAAGTTGCAGATGAAACCGCTTTTGAAACTCCAGAAACTGCGCCTTGTAATCCATTTGACATAAAACCAGAAATCCCAGATGAAACTGCATCAGATAAACCAGAAAGACCGGAAGAAACCGCTTCTCCCCCTCCTCCAAATAAATTACCTAAATTTGAAATTGCACTTTGTCCAAAATTTGAAATTGCATCAGAAACTGAACCAACCGCATTTGAAAAAGTTTCACCCAATCCACCTATTGCATTTTCAACACCTTCTGAAACTCCAGATAATGCATTATCCGCCATATTTCCTAAATCCTGCATTTCGAATTCACCACCTCCTATTGTTTTAGAAAAAGTGTCATTAATATTATTCATTAAATCTCCTTCCATTGAAGGAGCACTAGAACCCATATCTTGCATTTCAAATTCTCCTCCTGGTCTTGATGCATTTCCAACATCCATAAAATCTCTTCCTTCCATTGAAGGAGCACTAGAACCCATATCTTGCAATTCAACATCTCCTCCTAATCCTCGTCCTGCTCCTGATTCAGTATCCATTTCTGCCATTTCATTTTCTCCTAATCCATTTTCAAAATCATCAAGTGCTCCTTTTTGGTCTTCTGTTAATTCTGCACTTTTATTTCCTTCTTGAGGATTTGAGTCCTCATAAGGTGCAGAATATGCAAATTCATTTGGATTTTCACCATCTGGAATATCTCCTTTTGATTCATCAAAAGAATTATCATATGTATTTTTTCCTGTCATTGGATTTTCATCAGCATAAGAAACACTTTTACCTCCTGAATCTTTTGAAATAGTTGTAGCAGACCTACCCGAAGTTTCACTACTTCCAGAAGGATTTTTAAATTTATTTTTTGCATTCTGATAAAATTTATTAAGACCAACCGATAAACCACCAGTTTCTAAACCCCCACCAACAGCACTTGTTATGCCTTCAACCACTTTATCAACCAAATTATTTTTATCGTCATCTAATCCTGAAGCCAATCCTGTCAATTTACCTATTTTTGATTGCAAACTTTCATATTGTAATTCCAATGGATTAGAATATTTTTCTAATGCTTCATTTTTCATAGCATTTATTGAATCTGATGTATTACCAAAATTTAATTTTGAAAGATAATCTTGAAACGACATTTTATAATATTGAGGTATAAAATAAGTTCAAAAAATTAATACAACATTATATCGTTTAATAATATAACATATGAAAAACAAATATCTTGATAGAATTAATAAAGCCAAATTTAATACGGTTAATGAAACGCCTTATGTTAATAATCAAGAAGTTATACATGAACCAACTAGAGAATTTAAGAAAAAAAAAAAGTTAAAAGTATTACCCCAACCTGCAATAGATACAAGAATTTATGAAGTTGCAAATTTATTACCTCCTATGAAAGAAGTTCGAAAATTAGATGATAGATTACCTCCAGTTCATTTTTTTTTAGTTTTTATTGCTAAATCTAAAAGTGGAAAATCAAATTTTATTGCTAATTATTTAATGAGGGATGAATTTTGTGGTATGGGTGGAGAAAATCCAATATTCGAAAGAGTTCATATTATTTCACCTTCAATAAAAAGTGATAAATCCATGCAAATTTATAGGCAAGAAGGAATGGCAGAAAGATTTTCTTTGTCTGATGATAATAGTAATATTGAAAATACAGTAAGAGGAATTGTTGAAACACAAAAAGAATTTGACACAGATTCAAAAGACCCAGAAGAACAACCGCCTAATATTTGTATATATATTGATGATTGCTCGAAATATATAAATAAGAGCAACTATATTGAACACTTTTTTACTGTCTATCGTCATTATAGAATTAGTATTATATTAAGTTTACAAAATATTAAAGGTATGCCCCCAATTTGTAGGTCTCAAGCAACAGGTGTTTGGCTTTCTAAAGTTTATGATGAAAATGAAAGAAAAAAAATATCTGAGCATTTTTCAGAATCTTTCAAAGGAGAAAAACAATTTTATGATATTTGGGATACTGCATGCTCTGAATTTTATGATTTTCTTTATTTGAATTTTAGTGATTATTACCCTCGTGCGTTCAAATGGGGAACACATGGATTACAAGAATTTCATGGATTATATCCTGATGAAGAAAGGAGATGCAATAGAGGTCTGGAAATTGATGCGGAAAATAAAGATAAAACAAATATAAGTTAATACTATATGCCAAAGGATACAAAATCCAAAGTTGCCAAAGAATCTAAGGAAAGTATTCCTCAGGTTGCCAGAAATTCTGGACAATCTCAGAAAACCAAAGAAGAGAAACCTAAAAAAGTAAAAGAAGAAAAGGTAAAGGAAGAGAAACCTAAAAAAGTAAAAGAAGAAAAGGTAAAGGAAGAGAAACCTAAAAAAGTAAAAGAAGAAAAAGTCAAAGAAGAGAAACCTAAAAAAGAAAAGGTAAAGGAAGAGAAACCTAAAAAAGTAAAAGAAGAAAAGGTAAAGGAAGAGAAACCTAAAAAAGAAAAAGTCAAAGAAGAGAAACCTAAAAAAGAAAAAGTTAAAAAAGAAAAAGTAGTAAAACCTAAAAAAGAAGAACTCGAATACACAGAAGTTGATGATGGTTTTGATAGTGATAGTTCCTTGTTTATTAAGGCTGAAGAACTACAAAGTTTTATTTTGGCAAAAGGACTTGACCCTAATTTACTTTCTTCGGAAGAAATTTCTAAATTATGTGATGAAAAAGATAATTTGGATAAAGAAGAAAAACCGGTTGTAAAGCCTGTCGCAAGACCTGTCGTAAAACCTGTTATAAAACTTGTTGCAAAGCCCGTAAAAAAACCAGTTGTTAAACCAAAAACTATCCCAACAAAAAAATCTACACCCCCAGTTAAACCGCGGGTCAGGAGAACTGTTTTTTAATTACAATAGTAATATATAAATGTTGGGAAATCCTCAGGCTATTAAAAAAGTTGAACATTTTGTTAAACCTGCTACAAAGGAGTTTATATGTGAACCATGCAAAAAATCTTTTAAAACTCAAAATTCATATAAATCACATTTGAGATTATCTAAGGTCCATCAATATTCAAAAAAGATTGATAAAGTGGATATTGCACATAAACAAGTTCCTCAAGGCGAAAAAGTTAAAGAGGAACCTATTAAAGGAGGTTTGGAAAATAAAGAAGCAAATGAACTCATTGAACAAATAAGTCATTTATCTTCTGCAGATGTTATAAAACTTTTTAATGAGTTGTATAATGAAAAACAAAGTGAAAAGGATAAAAAGAAAATTGAAAAGGAAAAGTTAAAAGCAGAGAAGGCTATAAAAAAAGCAGAATTAGAAAAAGAAAAGGAGGCTAAAAGAAAATTAAAAATGGAAGCATATGCAGAATATAAAAACTTATTGCAGAATGATAAAGTAAAAGCACTTCTAAAAGGAATAAATAATATACCTAAGGAAAGTATTCCTCAGGTTGCCAGAAATTCTGGACAATCTAAGGAAAGTATTCCTCAGGTTGCCAGAAATTCTGGACAATCTAAGGAAAGTATACCCCAAGTTGCTAAACCCCAAGTTGCTAAACCTCAAGTAAATTCTACACAACAAGAAAAAGTAATATTAGCACCTCCTGATAAAAAAGTTTTAACTAAACCCCAACCTTCTTTGAAAAAAGAAAATGGAACAACATATATTACAGTAAAAGATGAAAATGATGAGGCAAAAGAAGTTGAAAATTTAGATGACCGACTTTTTAAAAGTAAAAAAAAGAAAAAATATAAACAAAATGAAATAAATATTTTAACTGGTCTTCCAGTAAAACCAAAAACCAGGGTTAATAAATCAGGAGTTATAGAACAATATTATGAATAATATTATTAGAATAATATAAATTTATTTTATTTTATTTTTGTATAATATAAATGTCAAGTCAATACCCTAATTATGGTGTTCTAGATGTCAAACAGGTTAACATGAGCGCCGCTTCAGGTGTCAAATTCGTATCCTCAACTGATGCTTCTAAAAGTATTACTCTTAAAGTTTCTGGAACTATGGGAAACGGAAATGTAGATATTGCCCTACCGGTGGCGGGAGACCTTCTCACCACAGATTCTGACCTTGACGCCGCACAGGTTGTAGGCATTCAGAATCTTGGACAACCCGCCCTGCACAATGCTGACGTTTTCCTTTTTTGTGATAACTCGGATTCTCATAATCCTAAAGGTATTACTGCCCAAGACCTTGCCACTTTCTGTGGTGGTGGTGGATTGCCTGATGGAACTCCAGGACAAACCATTGTTTATAATGGAGCCTCTGAAGGAACGGCCACCACGCTTTCTGGCGACCTAACCGTTAATGCTTCTGGTGTTACTGCCATTGGAAATGCGAAAGTCACCAATGCAATGTTGGCAGGAAGTATTGAATATAGCAAACTCCAACTTTCGAACAGTCTTGTAAATAATGATGTTTCAGGAAGCGCCGCAATCGCATACTCGAAATTGAATCTTGCAACATCCGTTGTAAATGCTGATATTGCCTCGAACGCTCAAATTGCAACCTCTAAACTTGCCGCAGGTTTTAATACTGCAGGCACTTGGGCGCCCTCTCAAATTTGCTCCGTTGATTCTAACAAAGATGCTACAGGCGGTCGTCATATGTCGCTTGAAGGTTCCGTTGATTTGGCGGGGTCTGAGGCTTATTACCTTGGAGGCAAAGCACAAGATGGAACTTGGCGTTTTAGGGTTAGTGGCGGAAACCTTGTTTTCGAACGTCGCGAGACTGGCACTTATGTTCAGAAAGGTTCTTTCAGTTCTTAAAGTTTATAATTTTTTTTTACATTTATATTTTCAATTTTAATAATATATAAATATGAGTCAATATGTAATTCAGGCCGACCAAGTAGATTTTAAAAATAGATACGTAGCAAAAGATATTATTCTGAAACATAGTTTAACAGGTTTTGATTTAGTTTTTGGCTCAGAAGTCAAATTTAAATATAATGCTGTTTTTCAATCTTTTTCTTTGGGAAAGTTTGAAGTTAAATTATCAACAGATGGAGAAACTTTAGAAATAAGAAAAAATGATAATATTTTAATGCGCCTCTCTGAAGATTAATAAATTTTTAGTGGTATATTATACAATGGACAATAAATATGTTTACCTTTCTAGTATAGGTTCTGATAATGCCTCTGATTTTATGGTTCAATTTCCAAATACTATTAATATTAGTCCTTATTCTCAAGTTAGGTTAATAAGTGCGCATATTAAAGCAGAAAATAATAATATTCAAATTACAGATGATAACAACACTTTTTATATGGGTGTTGATTTTTGGAATAAAACAACTGGTAGTATTCCTTTACAAAAAATAAAGGTTGATAATGGTATTTACACCTTAGAAAAATTCGCAGAAGAACTTGAGTCCACAATTAATGGCAAATTGTGTGAATTAAACGCTTTACTTTTCAGAGGTTGCGTTGTTTCCGTCAATCCTGATGATGAATTTGAAATAGAATTATATAAAATGGATTTACCAGGGTGTCCTAAAATTCCTATTCCTGAGGTCATTTTATATGATGACGGAAATTTTGTTTATGAATCATGGCAAGAACAAAATATAACTCCTTTTTTTGTAAAAGATGGTAATATTTTTGATAAAATAAATTTGGAAAATACTAGTGAATTAATTTATGAAGAAGGAGATGAAATATATTATGGACTAAATGTTGAAAATCCAACAGATGGGAATTCTTTTTTTATTGGACCTACAATTTCTAGTGGTTTACTTGGTAATGACCTTGATTTTCCAATTTCTATTAATCGTATTGATTTATCAGGTTCTGGTATTATTGAAAATGAAGATTATCTACAAGTATGGTGCGGAAACTGCAATGCTCCTGCGTTGCAAGATGAAAATTTAGGATGGGGAGATTTTTTGAATGATGATTTGGAAACGGTCCCATTCAAAACAGTTCATCGTTTTTGTGCTCAATTTATGAGCGACCGCCTCAGAATAGTTTATACTGATATTTTAGAAGGTTTGCCAAATGTTAATATTGTTGAAGTTTTGGAAGAAGATGGATATGATAACGATGGCTTATATTTTTTAAAATGCTATGATTCTTATGATGATGTGTCGTCTTATTGGCATTTGAATATTCTCAAAGATAATGTTACGGTTGTAAACATAGAAGTTAGACAAAATTTAATCGAAAAAACAACTTCTAGGTTTGCAGAAAGGAACATAAATAATAATGTGTCATTTATAAAAAAAGGATGTGTAGAAAGTCTTATTTCATTTTCATGCGCATATTTTGGGAGGGATGAGTTAAATTATTTTAATTCCGAAAGAAATGAGTTTTTCGATTATGATAGATATAAAACATTTGAGAATTTTTTTGAGAAAGATGGAATATTTCAAGATAGGCCAATTTCTTTTTTTCTCAATAGCGATGAAGAATTTAAACCGTTTATATCAGATGTCATCGATAATTCTTCGTATGATTCAGACGCTCTGTATAATTGGAATTTAACTCTGCCTACTCCTGCGAATTCTGGGATTTTTTATGAATCAGACAACGAAAAAGATTCTTCTTGGGTTTTTGTGGATGAAACACCCGCATTAAGTTGGAGTGAATTAAATTTTTCATCTTTACCACAGGCTTATTTAGAAATTCCAGAATTACCGCTTAATAATTTTACGGCAAATTATCTCCAAGGTTCTGCACAAAAATTTATATCACCTATTAATTTTAATTTTGATTCACAAACCGACCAATCAAATGCTTTGTATACTTCAAATCCAAATACTGAACAATTTTTAACTATGTCAAATAGTAGTAAAATGGTTTTATCTTCTTTTAGGGTTAGAATATGTGATATTACAGGTAAAATTTTTCCACTTCAACCAGATACAATCATAACTCTTGAAATCAGAGAAAATCCAACTTTACGAAAAGAACGCGCACAAGAACAGTTTATTAGTAGTATAATTAGTAAGATGTCTTCGAATGGACAACCTGGAACTGTCCAGAATGCAAAAGCCTTGGATGGTTTTTAATCACTTATTTTTCTTATTAATCTATTTATATAGTCTAATATGAATTCACAAATGGTGGTATGTTCAAATAAAAAATCTTTAAATTATCAGGCTTTGAATAGTCGAAGTAAGGATAATGCAAAATGGACTAATAATGTAAATATTGATTTTGTCTCGGGTGATACTTTGACTTTACAAAATGCAGTTATTAATCTTAGGGGTTCTTCTTCTGATTCGACGATTGAAATTTTAGGAGAAAATGACCCTAATTCTTATTTGGCTGATTCTAAAGTTGGAATTAGATTTGCACCTTATGTTAATGATAATGCCAGAGCAAATACGGTTGCTCTCCCTTTTTCTGGATTTACTAATAATGTAGTTGTTAGCAAAGATACTCCCTTGATTTATGATGGTAATACCGTTTGTTATCCTAATTTAAATGAGTTAGATAATAATTCGGTTATTTATCCCCAAATTTATAAAACTGTTACTGATAATGAATTAATTTTTAATTCTGGAGAAATGATTGCAACTGACCTTTTCCATTTTAGTGGACATTTTGGAGATGAAGGGCAAAGTATTTGTAGTCCTAAAAATAATAATATTAAAACTTTGTATACGAAATCTGGAACTAAAAATTCAACATATGGTCATAAGTATGTTATTTTGGATGGTGGATATAGAGGACCTTATAGGAGTGATAATCAAGGTAATTTCTTTTCTGGTGAAGATGATTGTATACCACAAAACCTTGATATTAAAATTGATTTAGGAACTTCATATTCTGCGCCTTCTACCATTGCAAATATTATTGATGATATTTTACATTCTACTAATAATTATTCTGATAATGAAACACAACCGTTTGTTCAAGGAGATTATCAAGATAATGTTTTATTACCTTCTTTTACCGGAACTCTTTTGAAAAATAAAATGGTTAATGGTCAATATATTGGAGGGTCTGCAGGGCGTCAAGGGTTATATGGAAATATGGCAGTTGCTAATATTGGAGAATGGCAGGGATTACATTATATGTTTCGAACCCAATTATCTTTTGAAGGTAAAGTTAGTATTAATTCTGATTCTAATTTTTTGACTTTGAATCGTCCTGTTTATTTAATGCCACATGGGTATATGTATTTGAATGATAAAAATTATAAAAATGTTGAGAGGCCTTATTTTCCAAGAGTTAAGCAAACTATGAATTATGAATATGTTAAAAGAGATGGTTCGGATTTAACACCAGTTGCAAAAAGTCTAGATTTTTTTTACTCAACTTTACCTGAAAACTTTTTGATTATTACAAATATGACTTACAATGAATATAATATTAAACTTCTTAAAAAATATCAGCAAAAAAAAGAAATTTATGATGGTAAGTATGCGGATGGGGATGTTAACCAAGCAGGAGATAAAAATAATTTTAGGTTTCATTTAGATATTGGGGAAAGTCAACAGGGTTATGAATTACCTTTTGGGTTTGAACCTATTTATTGTGGCACACGCTCGCTTTATCATATGTCCCAAGGAAACTGTAATATTGTTCAATTAAATACAGATTCACCAACTTTCAGGGCTCCTACTATGTATGCTTATAGTTTACCTTTTGAACCTTTTTCAGATAAAATGACTTCTGAGTTTGATAATGCATTTTCGACTAATAGAAGCACTATACCTAATATTGGATATGTTCAAAATTTAGATAGTGCCTTACCTTGGCTTCCTGATTTACCAAAACCTTTCAGGGCTTCTATAAAAACTATTACTCAGGATGTTTCACATAGATTTGAAAATAATAAAAATGGTGATGCATCTTTGGCTGTAAAATCAAAATATTATCCTGAATGGAAAAGTATTATGAGAACTGATAATTTTAAAAATGTTAATACCGATTTGAATAATTTATATGAAGGGAATGGTAAATATAATTTAGATTTTTTTAATGAATTGGAATTAGATGATTCTTTGAGTAAACAATATGATTTAGGTTGTTATCCTGTTTCTATTAGAAGTAATAGGAGTCCTGAGGCTTATTATAATTTAACAAATACTTATTGGACAGGATTAATGGAGGATATAAGTCCCGATATTGCAGACACTAAGTATTCTTTACTTTATCGCATTATTGCTCCTCTTGATGAAAATCATATAACACATGGCGGGTATTCTTTCCAAAAATGGGATGGGCAAAATTGGATTACAATTGATGAAATGTATATTTATACTCCTAATAATACTAATGTTTTTACTGGAAGACCTGCTATTAATGACCTTCATTTTAAAGATTATCCCGAATTATCATTGGCTGATTTAGATGAAAATTCAACTTGGATTGTTTTTGACTATTCTGATAATCAGAGATTTATTGGAGTTTTAAATTTGACTGATGATAAGACAGAAGCCATTTCAATTTCTATGACTTATGCTGAGCCTGGATTTTTAACTGAAGAATTTTTAGGACAAACTGCTATTGAGGCTTACCCATTAGGAGCAACCCCGCTTGAAAAAGGAAGTATTTTATATGAATTGAGGGCTTCTATTTTAGGAATTATGACTATTAATATTAATAGTAAGTTTTGTTGGCTTAATGTTCATTCTGGGAGTTTTATTAAAATGCCTACTGGAATTAATGAACTAAGACCTTCCATTGTTCATAAAGATGAAAATCCGCCTGAAATTGTATGTGCTTTTTTACTTTATAGAGATTCTGCAACTCAAAATTTTGATGGAACATGGACTATTTCTCCTGATTTCGCCTTGCCTGCTTTACATCAAACTCAATTTTGCCTTTCTGGGTCATTCCTTGACCATCCCGCGGTTTGGTTAATTAATGACCAGTTGTATGATAGCGCAACAGAATTAGATAAAGTTTCACCTACTAATACTATTAATTTCATATCTGTTGGTTGTAATAATCCCACTTTCAGTTTTGAAAACAGTATTTCTAAATTTGGATTTTCATATTTACATAATCCTTTGACTTTGGGATTAAATGATATGCCATATATTGCAGAAACTAATACTTATGATTTAGCAAATTTAGGAAAGATTGTTGTTAAGGTTAATGATGATAAAACACAGAGGGCTTGGCTATTTTCTGTTTTAGATTCTTGGATATTTCCTGATGAAGAAAATCCTAATGGTGGGTTTTCATCTTGGGGTTATCTTAATACAAATAGTGGTTTAGCATATTCTGATGGAGGAATATATATTGATAGTTTATATGGAGAATCTATACAGAATGATAATTTAGTTGCTGATATGACACTTTATAATTCTAGTAATTGGACTGGTTCTCTATTTTGGAAATTAGGATTTGAATATTTTGACCTCATACCTTCTTATGGTAATTCTTCTGTTTTATATGATAGTAGCAGGTTGACTTATTTTAATTCTGCTAATAGATATTCTAATTTAAAACCTAATACAACTAATCCTAGAATTGATATTTCAATGGCAACTGGTCTTGCAGTTCAGGATTATACGAATACTGATAGTGCAGGAGTTGGAGAACCTACTTTTTCAAGAAGTATTGGAAGTTTACAAGATGTTAATTTGGATGCTACAAACTCTGAAATTATATTTGCTTCAAATTTACCTGTTAAAAATAACGAAGGATTTTATTTGATTTACACCAATTTGTGTGGAAGTAATTTTATACAGAATGAAAATACTTATAATATTGTCGGGTGTATTTTTAAAAATTATCAAGCAGGGGATTATATTTATTCTTTTGCAACTCCTCCTGTAACTATTAATTTTACTGGAAAAATAACTGAAATTCAAATAGAATTAAGAGATAGTAATGGAAATATTGTTGCTCTTAATGATGATAACTCTATTATTATGTTGCATACTAAAAGTGGTCCGTATGTTCAAGCACAATTAGCACAACAAATTATCTCTGAGAATAAAAAAAAATGATGTAATTATATATAATGACCTGTAGTGCTTCTAAAACTGGATTGCAAAAAATGACTTGCAAATGTTCTCAAAATAAAAAAACTAGTTATAATTTATATGAACGAACAGATGGAGAAAGTAATGGAGACCCTAAAAAAAAGAAAACATTTAATACTAAAAAGTTTTTTGTATCTGGCAAAAAGAAAGGTAAGTGAATTAATGATTATTGAATTAGCAAAGAGTTGTTATGATTATTCATATAATGCTTTTTATAAGAAAAAATATGAGTTATGAGGGTTAGGCGGTCCAACCTGAGCAATCCTAGAATCTAACTTTTTTATCAGGATTTATGGATTTCTATTTTTTACTGTATCCAGATTTGCGAACATATTGAAGAGTCTTTCGCAAATTTGGATACAGCAAA
>Ga0315909_10002525_pt1 | contig 23402 bp, 36 predicted proteins | sample LakEriMetagenome_11_FD_203527 | JGI IMG/M metagenome (GOLD analysis project Ga0315909, IMG submission 203527) | Freshwater fungal communities from buoy surface, Lake Erie, Ohio, United States - Buoy 2 MA125 | ecosystem: Environmental > Aquatic > Freshwater > Lake | place: USA: Lake Erie, Ohio...
CCAATTAATTAAAATACATTAAGGAAAAGTGTCCATCAGGTTTGAGTGAAAGGTGACTACATAGTAATGAGCCGTTCATTGCACACAAAGACCCCAAGTCAATGTGTATTGTTACGAAAGACCTTTAGTCCCGCAAGGACGAACTGGGGTGGCAACCTCGGAAAGAGTTGAGTACTAATAGAGTAGTTCAAACCTCAAAGAGTGGTATACTTAAAAGACCGTCACTGAGAAATACTTTCCAAAAGAAAGTGGATACGAAGGGAAACAATAATCCTTCAAAAGGTTCTCAAATAAAGCTGTAATCTCAGGCTACATTAAAGATTCAAATCAACCTGGTCAACATCAAATATTCTAAATTCTTTAAGACCAAGTTTATCAATTAATTTATACTTTAAAGACCTTCTGAAAATTTCACATTCTGAAATTTCTTTTTTTTCAGTTTTTAATTCTCCGTGGATTGATAACGTATCTTTGTTATCATATTCGTCTGCTAAATAAAACCTAGAACGTTTTATATGGAAATCACATTTAACATCTTTAATTATACCATCCTCAAATATTGGTACTATTAAATTTTTTAGAGTTACGTTGGTATCAGTTAATTTACACATTGTTCTTTGGTTTAAAACAGTTAATCTCTTACCGCATCCGGTGAGAATATGAATGGGAAATAATATTCATCTTTCATTTTTTCGATAAATGATTCAGTAAACATTGTCTGGACGTGCTCCTTAACAAAATCATTCTCATTTGATTCCATTAAAGAAAGTAATGTATACTTCTTACCATTGATTTCAATTGAAGAATCGACTAACTCAAAATCATAACATAATAAAAACTTTTCGTTCTTAGTTTCAGTTATGTCATAATCAATAATTTTAAGTTTAACAAATGAGTTATTTAGAGTATCAATTTTTATAGTTGTTAGTTTAGATAGTAAACCATCAATAAGATTATTGTCATCGACAAAGTTGATAAAATTTTGTTTTGTAAACCCTAGACTTAACATTTTTCTTACAAATTGTTGTGATGGGTACGTTGATTCCCTCATTACATCTGCAATTCTATTTAGTATTTTTGGGTATTTTGGCATTTTTAATAAATATTTCTATTTTTTCTTTGGTAATTAAAATATTTGATTTAATTTTGTCCCTATGAATAACAATAAATATACTATCAAAGTAGAAAACGAAAAGTTCGGAATTCTTTTGAATGAAACATTTATGGACCCAACACAATTCAAACTATTTTTAAAAATGGTTAATGGATGTTTGAGTCTCCAAAATGATTTGACATTCTTTAACGGAACTGATTTCCTAGTGAACATCCCATATCGTTTTTTAAAAGATTCAATCGTTCTAACAAGTACTGAATACTTCAGTGTATCAGATATGATTGTCACCAAGTCAAAGATGGAACAACAAGTTTAGTTTCTTGGTTTAGAAAAATCAAGTGGTGGACGACTCATCCGAGTCGGGCTCAAAAGAGGGGAAGTAATTCCCCTTTTTTTATTTTAAAGATATTTATCATAAAAACATTTATGAAAAATATTGTTATTTCTGAACAACAACTTAAAGAGTTAATTGATTTAAAGAATAAGAAAAATCTAAAAGAAGATAAGGATGGTAATTACATGTCAAAACAACAATTATTTTTAATTGCAACGATGGCATATAAAATGTGGGAGAATCTTCCTGATGATGAACAACTAGATGACTGGATGGAATCTAAAATAGCTCAGTGTGAACAGAGTATTAGTTCAGTTGTTAAAGCATATCTTTATGATGAAGTTGATGATGCGATGAAGGGGATGGGAGGATTAAACTTTGATGATATTGTTATTGGAAAATGAAAAACGTTTTGAGTAAATATTGGTCACAAATCCTATTAGGGGTTATTGTAATCGTTATGGGAATTTATGTTGGAATTCTATTAAACAGGGAACCAATAACCGTCCCAATAGAAGATGGTGCGAAAATTAAAGCATTACGTTCCCAGGTTGATAGTTTAAACAAACAGATGGGAGAATTGAGAATTGCTTATGATAATAAACAAGGTGAGGTAATCACCAAAATCAAATATATCAAAGAACAAAATGCTAAAGAAATTAGTAATCTTGGTAAGCTTAGTACTGTTCAGCTCGATAGTACTTGGGCAAGCTATTAAACCAAACAGAATAGTTTTTAACGGAGATACAGGCATCTTCTTCAACAAACAACAAGAGATATTGTTGTTGGCAATTGTTAAAACTGAAAAGGCTCAGAAGTTAGAATTAGAACAGATGTATGTCTATAAGAATAATTGTGATGAACAATTAAAGAAAGAACAAAAAACCAACACGGATTTAAATAAGTTATTTACTGATATGGAGAAAGAGGCGAATAGGTTAAGGGATTTATATAATAATGAACTTATTGAACACGCCAAAACAAAAGAAAAATTAGAAATACAAACTGACAGAAAGAAAAAATGGAGATTGGTAGCAATCGGGTCAGGTGTAATTAATTTAGGTCTTATTTATTTGATTAGTCGTTAATCTTTTACTATCTTTGTGACGTAAACAAGATTAATACGTTACATAAAATGAATAGTAAAAATACTGAAACTGATTTAAAAGTGTTGATAGTTGTGGTTGTGATTTTCTCAATCGTATTTTTTACAACTTTATTCTCTATCTAATATGGCAACACTTGAAACACAATACTGGAAATTTTTGGAGGAAAATCCTCGGTCCATTCTTACCTTTGAAGAATGGAAAACAAAGTGGGCAGATGACCTAAAAGAAACTATTGATAAACTTCAGGAAGATAATTATTCACCATATTGTCCTGTATGTTCAGGATGTGGTGAAGATGGTTGTTGTAAAGCGACAATGTGTCAGATGAGTCCTGATGGAAGTTACTGTGAGTCATACCTTAAAGATTTGAAGATTGGGTATCTTATGGATGAGTGGGTAATGGAAAACTTATACGAACAATTTACAGATGAAATGAAAGAAGCTTACGATAAACAATACGATAAAATACTTGATAAATTATGTTCACAGAAATAGAAAAATTAGAAAATAAATTGGAGGACTTTGAAATGGTTCGTTACAGAATGGACTCGGAAGGTTTCCATTATTGTTTCAAACACTATTCATCTTTTATAGATGTTGATGATGATGAATTTCATAGATTAAGAAAAATGTATTTGGAAGTTTCCGGAGACTTAGAAAATTATGTCACAAAAAAAATTGAAACTTTAAATGATAGAATTGAAAGATTACGGGATGAGGAAGAGCCAGTACAAAATGACAAACCAACAACTTTTGACCTTTATCAAAAATATAAAGATGAGTTTGTAGGTTATGAAGATGTCCCAAGTTATGATTGGTTTTTACACGAATTAAGGTTTAACGATAAATTTAGGGAAAAATATGGTAACGAAACGAACTATTGATGAGGTTTATGAAAGATATGCGATAATTGCAGGAATGACCGGACAGGTGGAGAGTTTGACAAAAGAACAATTCATTAATAAAGTTAATACCGATGATGAGTTTGCAAGGAAGTGGGAAATAAAAAAATGAAATAATATGAAACTAGGGGAATTTATTAAGAACTTTAGCCACAACAACATCGTTAGGTTACACCACAAAATAAAAGGTGGAAACCAACTCGTATTGGAAGATTGGAATGATGTCTCAATGGACCACGAAATACTAAATGGTAAAGGTAAGAATAGACATTACATAAATAATGAAGTGTTAGGACTTACATCAATATATTTCCCACCTAATAAAGGACATCATTATCCTGAAGCAATCAATATTGTGATTGAGAAATTGGAAAACCAGCCTTATATTGAAGAAACAATTGAACAACAATATTATGAATCAAATGACTAATACATTAGACAAACAATACACAGACCTACTCCAAACAATTTTGGATTATGGTGTTGAAAAGAAAGACAGAACAGGAACTGGAACCAAATCAATCTTTGGTTATACCATCCGTCATAATATGAAAAACGGATTTCCACTTCTTACAACAAAGAAGATGGCTTGGAAGACAATGGTAACTGAACTACTATGGTTCCTAAGAGGTGATACAAACATCAAATACCTTGTTGATAATGGTTGTCATATTTGGGACGGGGACGCTTATAAAGCGTATGTTAAGTATTGGGAACCAAATATTGAATATATTGATGGTAAAGCTATTCTAACACAAGAAGAATTCATCAACAAAATCAAAACAGATGATGAGTTTACTAAGAAGTGGGGTGATTTAGGACATGTGTACGGCAAGCAATGGAGAAGTTGGGCGATTAATTTAATTGACCCAAACACAATGGAACTTGTACCACCAATAGACCAAATCCAAAATCTAATCAACGAACTAAAAACAAACCCAGATTCAAGACGACTAATGGTTTCAGCTTGGAATGTAGGTGAATTAGACCAAATGGTTCTTCCACCTTGTCATTATGGATTTCAAGTTTATACAAGAGAGTTGAGTTTTGAAGAAAGGTATGTGATGTATATTGAAAGATTAGACTCTACTATGGTTCCTCTTGATATTAAAGTCCCTAATATACATCAATATTTCACCGAATTGAATATCCCAACTAGAGCAATCTCTTTAATGTGGAATCAACGAAGTGTAGATACCCTATTGGGACTTCCATTTAATATCGCATCTTACGGATTACTATTAACAATGATTGCGGATGAAGTGAATATGGTTCCTGATGAATTGATTGGTAACTTGGGTGACACCCATCTTTACCTAAACCATATTGAACAAGCAAAAGAACAGATTGGTAGAGAACCTTATCCACTACCAAAGGTATCGGTTAGAGATGGTATCCATTGTTCATCGGTTAATGATGTTATCTTGGAGAACTACCAATCACACCCAACAATTAAAGCACCTTTATCAAATTAATTATGATATACATTTCATTTAAAAACAAAGATTATTTTAATCCAGATTTACACCAACAAATTTTTGATAATATTGACATTTCAATATTAATGTCATCAGATATTATAAATAAAATAAATTATAATGATGACCAAACTGGATACTTAAAATCTCTAATTAACAAAGTCGATAAATTATTTTGTCTTCCATTTACCGAAGGTGAAATAAGTTATTTTAGTGAACAAGAAATTAAGTTGGCAATTGATTATAACATTGAATGTTATTATATTTCATCAGTATTTCCATTCCAATATGAGTTAATAACCGACATTAATAACTACACAATATTAACTTTGGAAGAAACAAATAGAAAAATTAATCAAGAACTAGGATAAATTATGACGGAGTTTGAAAAAATATCAAATAAGTTAGTTATCAGTTTGGCGAACATTGCCTACAAAAATGGTGACATATCTGACATTGGTAATGAAATTGGTGTTGCAATAGGTGAACATCTGTCAACAGAAGAAGAACTAAATGATTTTATTTCAGGATTGAAACACGGAATATCCCTAAAGAATGGAACCCACTAAAAAGTATCCTGACAATGTTGTATGGAGTGAGGAAAAGGGTTATTATGCTCATCTTCTTCCATATGCAACAAATGTTGGGTCGCCAGTAATCATTCCTGAAAATGTATCAACCTGGAAGAACGAGAAGATACTTAAAACAAATCATTACTTTCAAAAAAGATATGATGAAATAAAAGAGGAATATCAGAAATTGGTTGACGAGTTTGAGTGGAACAGAATGGTTTATTCTGCTAATTATAACTTCCAACCTGTAATCGGTGAAAGATATTACTTGTATCGTAGAAATAATGGGGAATATTTCTTATCTTTGATAAAACCAACGGAGTGGAAACAAGAATTCATAGGTGAGTTTGAGTTGGACTCTGATAATAAGTGGAAAAAAATTGAAACTAAATAATAACATACCATACTTCAAATGTTTGATTCGTCAATCTTTTTTCACTAAGAAAGAAGACGATAAAGATATCTTCCACAACGCTTATGCGTTTGGAATACAATCAATTCCATCCAAGATATTAACATTCCATGTGATGACTGATTATGGTATGGTAAGGTCTAGAGTTCCACTATCTGAAATATATTTGAAGGAACCAAAGAATGATATACCATTCCACTTTAAACAACTTTGGGATTGTTTTGGATATGATGTTTCTGTAACAACTTATGATTTTTGACAGAGAATAGATGTGAGGTGCTACTTAGAGACAAAACAAAAATTTGGGCAACCTATTTATTTACTGTTGATTGGTATGAGAATCCTTTTAGTAATGAACCATCGGATTATAAGTGCGGTCACATATTAGTTTCAGATGATGGGTATCTGCTATGTATGCCAAACAATAGAATATTTTGGAAAGACTCAAATTGGGTTACAAAAGAATTCCCAATCAAACCACAAGATATTAAAGTAGATAACGAACTACCAAGCGTTGAGTCGGTATCTGATAGATGGGTATCAGAAGATTCTGATTCTTTTTATTATGAAATTAAAAAAATTGATTAAATTTGTAAAAAATTAAAATATGGAAAATAATAATTGGGAAGTTAAATGGATTACAAGTGAACTTGTTAAGAGTTTAGAGTATTGGGAGAAACAAAAGAACGCAAGTATGGAATTATACAAATTGAAAATTTCACCCAAGACAATTTCAATAGACGAAACAATGACCATTGTTCCTTTTGAACTGAATGGTAAAAGATTAAGAATGATAATAACTGAAGAATAATGAAAGGAATTATTTTGGCTGGAGGGTCAGGTACTAGACTATACCCTATAACAATTGGAGTGACAAAAACTTTGTTACCTGTATACGATAAACCAATGATTTATTACCCACTTTCGACACTTATGTCTATGGGTATTAATGAGGTTCTAATTATTTCAACACCACAAGATAAACCAACATTTCAAAATCTGATGGGTGATGGTTCTGAATGGGGAATTAAACTTCATTACGAAATTCAAGAAAAACCTGAAGGACTTGCACAGGCATTTATGATTGGTGAGAAGTTTATTGGTGATGATTCGGTTTGTTTAATTTTGGGTGATAATATCTTTTATGGTATTGACACAGATAGAGTTAAAGAACAGATTCAGGATTTGAAAGGTGGGTTAGTATTTGGGTATCAGGTTAATGACCCGGAAAGGTACGGTGTATTATCTTTTGATAAAAAAGGTAATGTCAACGGAATCCAAGAAAAACCAAAGAAACCAAAATCAAATTATGCCGTCCCCGGATTATATTTCTTTGACAATTCAGTTATCAAAGTGGCTTACAATGTTAAACCATCGGATAGAGGGGAACTCGAAATAACTGATGTTATCCAACATTACCTAGATTTTGATTTACTCAAGGTTCATAAATTACCTAGAGGTGTTGCTTGGCTTGATACGGGAACATTTGAATCATTGAATCAGGCTGGACAATACGTTGAAACAATCCAAGAAAGACAAGGATTGATGGTTGGATGTGTTGAAGAAATTGCATACAATAATAATTGGATTGATTCTGAAAAAGTTTTATATTTTGCTGATAAGTATAAGAAAAACTCTTATGGAAAATACCTCTCAAAAATTACAAACCAAGAAACGAATTAAATGTGAAGTTAGATTGTCTTCAGAACCATATTTTATGTCTGCAAATTTAAATTTTGACGACCTTGTAATATTGGAAAGAAGTAATGAATTTTTGAAAGGAACATATCATATGAATTATCTGACTATTAAAATTAATGATGAAATTAAAGAATACATAAAATAATATGGAAAAACCTTACGTTATCGATTCACCAGTATTTGAAGACCATAGAGGTTCATTTACACCACTAAACTTATCTTTATTAGGAAAAGATTGGCTACAGAGTAATGTGTCAGTAAACAAAGTTAAAAACACTTTTAGAGGTCTTCATTATCAGAATGGTGAACATGCCCAAGCAAAATTAGTTAAAGTTATCTATGGTAAAATTATTGATTTTGTTGTTGATTTAAGACCCGATTCTCCTGATTATATGAAATTACAGGAATTTGAAATTAATGTGACAAATGCAATTCTTGTTCCTAGAGGGTTTGCTCACGGGTTCATTACATTGGAGGATAGAACTATTGTCCAATATTTGGTAGACAATGATTACAATAAAAACGAGGAAGCGACATTATTTTGGTCTGAAGTACCTGAATTAGTTGAAAAATTTAAAGATGTTGAATTAGTCATATCAGATAAAGACAATCCAAATCTAATTTAATGAAAGTATCGATTAACATTGCTTACTGGCATACTAGTGAGGATAGATTGACGGCACTTAGATTTGTGTTAGGTAAATTATCTAATTTCTTTTTCGAATTAAAAAAAGAAAATATAGACTTTTCATTTACCATATTTGATTTTTCAGAGACACCTAAAATTGAGGGAGGGATTCATATCCCCTACCCAGTATCAGAATATCGAAGAGCTGAGAAATTAAACCACGTAATCAAATATAACTGTGATAACTTATGTCCTGATATATTTTGTCTATTTGATAGTGATATATTCTTCGATTCTGAAAGTTATCAAGTAATAATTGAACTAATCAAGAACTTTGATAAAAAGTTTTTTTATGTAGGTTATATATTTGATTTAATATTCAAAGGACAAGTACAATTAGACTTAAAGAATATACAATTAGTCGGTGACTTTTACCCAAAGAAAAGAGATGTCTTTGGTTTAGGTGGAGCATTTATGATTGACTTTAATGAATTATTTGATATTGGAGGATATGATGAGAATTTTATTACCTGGGGAGGTGAGGATGATGATTTGGGGAACAGGTTATCGAGAAAAGGAATCAAAAGGAAAAATCTAAATGCACGATTTTACCACCTACCACACACCCACATTCAAAAAATTGATTGGAACCAATATAAAAAACAATGTGAGTTGATTATGGTTCACTCAACATTCAAACCATCCAAAATAATCTTTGGGTGATATTTATCGACATGATATCTAAAGAAGACCAACTAAAGTTAACGTTAATTAATAAAAGACTAAATTCAAGACCAATTAAATTTGACGGAATTGAACTTATACATTATTTAACTGAGAATTATTTTCTTGAGTTTGAAATGAAAATAACTAAAGATATTAGTTATTATACTTTTATGATTAAGTCATATATTGAAGAATACATATATGACTTTTTAAAAAAAATAGGTTTATTAGATAGTGCGGCCACATTCTCAAGAATTTTAAAACGAATTAGATTTCTTTTTGATAACGAATTTTACATTAGTAAAGAATTACATGAAAAAATTGATGAAAGTTGTTCCGAAATAACTGAATTTGAACTTAAAACTACTGGAGGGAAAGTATTCAGGTCAGACTGTAGAGTGGATTTCCAAGAATTTGATACTGATGCTGAATACATTTATATGTTTTTTACTATGGAAATATTAAATCCGTCTATAAATGGGGTACGGACATTAAACCCAGATGAAATAGTAGAAACTAGATTTTTTCATGATAATTTATATGATAACGAACATGAAACATTTAGTGGACCTTTAAATGTAATTTGGAACGGACCAAAATCTTTATTTAATCAAGAAACGGGTAGTATTTCACCACGAGTCTCATACCATTATAGAGGTAAAAGTATTTTTAATGGTTGATTTTAAAGTTTAACACCAGTGTTATAAACTTCATCCCAATTATTCTCCAAACAATAATCTAAGAAATCTTTCGGTGACATTCTGTAAGATTCTTCCAAACCATATACCCAAGACACAAATTCAGAACAATACATTTTATCTTGTTCGTGGTTTGATGGTTTTTTATTCCACTTACCTGTTAATAATTCAATCGGTTGTTTGATGATTAGACCTTCAAAATCATAAGCCGTTAAACCAACCTTACTCATAGCTTTGGTTGCAATTTTTTTCTCAGCGATAGCTTTAGGTCTTCTTGTGACAATATAGTCATATTGATATTCTTTAACCCACATATCAAATGGTTTTACATTCACACCATTATTTTGAGCATCAATAATGTAAGGTTCACCCCATATCCAAATAAATAATGCTGTATGATTAATTTCTGATTTGGTCGCCCATCTAATCATTTTACTGATTAATTTTTTTCCACGACAATGTAGAACGTCACCTGTTTTGAATTCTGTAATATCCATCATAATTATAAATATTCTAATAAATTCATTTGACAATAAAGTTAATATCAATTAATTTTATAATATGAAAGTCCTTATGTTAGGTGGAACTGGGTTACTTGGTTCCGAATTTAAAAAAATATCAGATTTTATATTATCAGGTAGAGAAATAGACATCACCATAGAAAGTGAACTATATTCAAAACTAGATACAATTAAACCTGATGTTATTCTATTAGCTGCGGCTGAAACTAATTCTGTTAAGATTGATAGTAACCCAATACCTGCGATTGAAACAAACATAAAAGGTCCGGTAAATGTGACAAAATATTGTATTGAAAGAAATATCAGATTGGTATATATCTCTTCAGATTATGTTTACGATTCCAAGTCGGATAACCACCAAGAAGATGAACCATTGAAACCTTTTAATCTATATGCTTGGACTAAATTGGGTGGAGAGTGTGCGGTAAGGACACATAAAAACTCTTTAATAATTAGAACATCTTTTGGTTCTTCAGACTATCCATATGAGTTTGCTTATGTGAATAGATTTGTAAGTAAGGATTATGTTGATGTGATTGCTCCTATGATTAAAGATTTAGTATTATCTGACGAAGTCGGGGTCATCAATGTTGGAACGGGAGAAAAAACATTATATGAACTTGCAAAACAAAGAACACCAAGTGTTAAAGAATTTAGACAAGAAGAAGGTCAAATATTTGTAATGGACACAACAAAATTAAGAAAATTTTATTATAAGAAATGATTGAATATGCGGATGTAATTGTGGACCTCCAAGCTGGGGACACAGGAAAGGGAAAGGTATGTAATCACCTTTCAAATGAGGGGGATTATACTCATGTAATTAGATACAATGGTGGCGGAAACGCTGGTCATACTATCTATAAGAACGGAGTTAAGATGGTAACTCACTTTATTCCTTCAGGGATTGTGAATGGGATAAAATCAATCATTGGACCTGGTTGTGTTGTAAATGCTGATAAATTGGTTAAGGAAATTAATGAACTACAACTCAGTGGTGTAAAAGTTATGGGTAACTTATTCATTGATAAACGAGTCCATTTAATTACTGATGAACATATTGATGAGGACTCCAAAGACACTGAGATAGGTACAACTAAAACAGGTAATGGTCCTGCTTATCGTGACAAATATTATCGTAAAGGAGTTAGAGCGGAGAGTTCAAGTTTCCTGAAAGATATGGTTATTGATATCTACGAAGAACTTCATAATAATGAAGATAATAAGATATTATTTGAAGGAGCACAAGGGTTTGAACTAGATGTTGATTGGGGTGACTATCCATATGTTACTTCATCACATTGTACTGTGGGTAGTGCAGTTCTTAATGGGGTACCACCACAAAAAATCAGAAGAGTTTATGGTGTTTGTAAAGCATATAATACTTATGTTGGTGCTAAAGAATTTGAAAAAGATGAAAAAGTATTTGAAAAGATTAGAGAAGTTGGAAACGAGTATGGGGCAACAACAGGTAGAAAAAGACAAATTTCTTGGACTAATTTAGATGATATTATTAAAGCCGCAAGAATCAATGGTGTTACTCATCTGATTGTAAATAAAATTGACGTACTAGAAAAAGTTGGAACATTTAAATTGATTCATGAAGGTATTGAGAGAACAATAGTTCACAAAGATTTCTACAAAATTTACTTCACAAACATAATAAATAAAACTTGTCCTTTAGTGAGAGAGATTATATTCTCAGAAAGTGCTGAAGTTATTTAATCCCACCAAGTAGTGCTTTCAAAAATTCTGATTTTGAAAGTACTACTTCATCATCATTCTTTGACCTTTTCTCAACAACCCTTTGTTTAACAGGTTCTTTAGTCTCCACAACAGGTTTCTTTTCTTCTTTTGGTTGAGTAACCTCTACAGTTATTTTTGGTTTAGTGTCAATTTGTTCTTTAACAACAACTGCCACTTTTTTCTCTTGTTCTACTGTAAAAACTGAGTTCCAAGGTTCAAAATAAACATCATCAGCAATTATTTCTAAACGCATCATTCCTTTTTTACCTTCAGGTAGGAATTGTTTAGTCTTTGGTATTGTTACTTCACAAGTACCTTCGTCATAAATCTGACCATTAAACATATATGTTAAGTCATCTGACTCAACCACTAATCTAACTCTAGAATTAGCTAAAGAGGTACCTTCAACTTGTATATTACAGCTGAACTTGTTTACCTTGTCTGTGTATAATTTGTAACTCATTTCTTGTTGTTTTCATTAATAAATATATTAACACTTATCTTTTTCGCTTCAATTAAGAAAATTTCTACATCCTTGATTGTGACTTTAGCTTTTGTGTTTTTATTTTTATTAATTCTTTTTTCAAATTCTGAGTCATTTTGCTTTAAACGAGTTACCAAAGATATAAGGACTTGTTTATCGTCATCATCTAAGTCCTTTAATCGTTTTCTAATAGATGGTGCGGTACCATATTTGGTAACCTCCTCAATAAGACATCCCTCCCTCCAGGTAACGGGCATCTCATTCCATTTAAAATCAGCATCATCCCAAGTGTAACAAATCGTTGCCATTATATTTATAAGTAATCAAATTTTGTTATTTTTCAATAGATGTCAGATATTTCAAACCAACTAATTAAAAATAGTTACGATTATGTCCTACAATCAGATTTAACAACTGGTATTGTTTATCGTATCGGTGGAGCAGTTCCAGTTAATCCAATCTTCTTGTCGGGTCTAACTATAAATAGTGGATTTACGTATTCTAATGGGACTGAACAAAATGGATATGTTTTGATTTGTGACGCGTTTGGAAATGCAAAATGGGGTGCTGTATCAGGAACGTCTGGCTCGGGTCTCACGTATTTTGTATCCGCAACCACACCTACTGGGACATCTTTAGTAAGTGGTGATAGATGGTTTAATACCACTACAGGTATTGAATTAGTTTGGATAGATGATGGTGATTCACAACAATGGGTCCAACCATTTTCAGTTCCAGGTCCTTTATCACCTGATGTTGGTTATTATTTAACAACAGGGATAACTACATCACAAACTATTACTTGGGATAAAACTTATTGGGGTATAAGTGGTAATGGTAATGTTGATATAGTGTTACCACCTACAATAAGTAAGGAAGGTTATTACTTAATAATTAAGGATGAAGCTGGAATTTGCGGTAATTATAGAATAAGATTAACACCGACTTCAGGAACAATAGATGGGAATAATTACGTTGATATGAACATAAACTATATGTCTTTAACTTGTTTAGTTAGGGGCGGAAATTGGTATTTAATATGAGTTTTATATATAATAATGCGGTAAAATATTCGGATAGTCCAAATATTGATGCTTTTGGTAGGTTAAGAACTGCTGCGGTTCAAAATCTTTTGGACATTAAACACGTTTATGATAAGAACCCACTTCAGGTAAATGAAATAACTGCTGGAACTGCAACGTCGGTATTCAGTCAAGAATTTGCAAGGGTTAGGATGGCAACATCTTCAAATAATGATTTAGTTATTAGACAAACAAAAACACATCCAATATACCAACCAGGTAAGAGTCAATTGTTTGAGGCAAGTTTTTCAAATTTTCAAATCGAAACAAATGTTATTAAAAGGGTTGGTGGATTTGATTCATTCACAGGTTCACCATATAACTCAGGATTTGATGGATTCTTTTTGGAAAGTAATGGGGTGACTAATGAAATAAGTTTTCAAATTTGGAGGTCGGGTACTACAGTATTTAGCTCATCAACAACTACATGGGATTCAAACGAGTTTGACCCGACTAACATAAATTGGAATAATACCCAATTAATTATGGTAGATTACCAATGGTTGGGTGTGGGTAGAATGAGATTTGGACTTAATTTATCGGGACAGACAATATATTTTACAGAACATAATTGTTCAAATAATGAACCTGACGTATATATGTCATCACCAAACCAACCAATTAGGTATGAAATAAGACAAACAGGGTCTGGTTCAGGATATTTAGATATGATTTGTTCTCAGGTATCAACAGAGGGGGCGTTAAATGGACTATACTCAACAGTTAGTGTTATTAATGATACGACGGCGACTTTAGCAACTTCAGGGACTAAGTATCCTTTTATTGGTTATAGATTAAAACAAAGTTATCATGCGGTAACATCACAATTTAGTAATTTAAGTGTTTTAAACACATCAAATGATAATTATTTATTAACAGTTGAATTTAACCCGACATTATCAGTAACCCCAACTTGGGTTGATATTCCTAACTCACCGTTTCAATACTCAATTTACAATGGTTCAGTTACTACAACAATTACAAGTCCCGGACACATTATGTCATCATTAATAGGTCAAGCTGGTACATCAGCTTTAACCACATTAAAAATTGACGATAATCAAATTAGAGTTGGTTCCAACATAAACGGGGCGTTAGATGAAATGTGGATATGTATTACACCATTAGGTGCTAACTCAACATTTTTAGGAACAACAGATATACTATATTATTTATAAGATATGCCAATTAATTTTCCAAATAGTCCCTCACCAAACCAACAATATACCTACGACAATAAAACGTGGGAGTGGAATGGAACATATTGGGAAGTATATTCCGCTTTAACAAGTTACATAACAAGTGCTTACACGGTTGGAAATGGTTATTCGGATATTTCAGGTGTTACTGGTGGTAATATTGTATTAAAAAGTTTTAGTGGAGTTAACATTAATATAATTGATGGAGGTGATACATTAACATTTAGTGGTAATACTGGCACCACGACAGGTGGAGGAACGACAAACTATGTCCCAAAATGGACAGGAAGTACTGGATTAGGTAATAGTCAGATATTTGATAATGGGACAAATGTCGGTATTGGAACTATATCACCATCCGCAAAATTAGATATAATTACACCATCAAGTTCATCAATAGGGTTAAGAGTTTCTGGTGACAGCACAACAGATTTATTCAGAATAACTCAAACAGGTAGTGGTAATGCAATAGTTGTAGAAGACGAAACTAATCCTGATGCAACTCCATTTGTTGTTGCCGCTGATGGTAGAGTTGGTATTGGATTAACCGCACCTTTAAGCTCATATAAATTACATGTTAGGAATGGCACCGCCACAAATAGTGTTGCCGCTGCAGGTACAGTTGCAACATTTGAAAGTAGTGGTGTTACTTATATAACCGTTTTATCACCAGATAGTCTCAATGGAGGTTTAATCTATGGGTCAAATAGTGACCGATTTGGTGCTTATCACATTTGGAATCACGATAATAACGCCCTTTATATTGCAACTGCGAAATCTGGTGCAACAATGAGATTTCTTACCGATGAACAAACCGAACAAATGAGAATTGACTCATCGGGTAACGTTGGTATTGGGACAACATCACCATCGGCGAAACTAGATATTAATGTTTCTACAGGTGGAACAATGGGTGTTAGAATATCGGGTGATAGTTCATCTGATATGTTGAGAATTACTCAAACAGGCTCGGGTAATGCAATTCTTGTGGAAGACTCTTCAAACCCTGATTCAACACCTTTTGTAGTCACGTCAGGAGGTACTATTGGTATTGGCATAACAACTCCTGATTCGTTACTCCATGTCCATAATGGTAGTGCCGGTTCTGTAAGCGCAATTGGGGGTACTACCATGACAATTGAGAATAACTCAACAAACTACCTTTCTCTTTTATCTTCTGACGCCAATTTAAGTGGTATTGTTTTTGGTTCCACTTCAGATAGTTTTGGCTCATTTATAAGGTGGGGTCACACATCGGGTAAATTAGAAATAAGTACTGCAAATTCTAATGACTATATACAATTTGGGGTTGAGAACGCAGTAACAAAAGCATATGTTACGAATACAGGGTTTGGAGTTAACACATTACCTTCAGAAGCATTAGACATTAGTGGTAATACACTTTTAAGAAGTGGTGTTACATTATCTAATCTATCATCTTCAGCAAACACAAGGTTTATTGTATCAGATTCAAACGGAGTTTTATCATATAGAACAGATGTTCTAACTGGAACTACAATAACAATCAGTGGTGGAACAGGTATTACTACAGGTGGAACATACCCAAACTTTACAATTACTAACTCAGCCCCTGACCAAACAGTGACCATATCAGGGGGAACAGGTATCACAACAGGGGGAACTTATCCAAACTTTACATTAGTTAATTCTGCTCCTGACCAAACTGTAACAATCACAGGTGGAACAAATATACAAATTAATGGGTCTTATCCTAATTTCGGTATTGATTTTACAGGGGGAACAATTTTAAAATATTATATATCGGCAACAACACCAACAGGAATAATAAACAATGGTGATAGATGGTTTAATACAACAGATGGTGTTGAATTGGTTTATGTGACAGATGGTGACGGACCACAATGGGTTCAACCAAACAATGGAGGTAGTAATACAGGAACAACAAGTGGTGGGGATTATTTACCAATATCGGGTGGAACTGTAACTGGTAATACAACATTTAGTTCAGGTGTAACATTAAACGCCTTAACTAGTTCTGAAGAGATAAATAATATTGTTGCGGATAGTGCAGGTAATCTTTATACCTATACTGATGGTGTAACAATTTCTGCAGGTTCTGACCCTGCGGTTAATAGTGGTATGTTTAAAACAAATAGAACTGTTGATATTGGGGGAACTTTTTATAGAGTATATAATATTAAAGCTAACGTAACTGTACCAGGGGCTAACAATACTTTTGTTAATTATATTGGGGTCGTTTCAGGCTCAACAAATTATACATTATCCACAACTAAAAGTTTAGTAGTGGCACAAGACCCAACATTTAATAGAGTTCAAACTCCATTAACTACTTATGCTTTAGTATATGATGAAACATTATTATTCGCAGCACCTGTAGATTTAATGACAGTAAATTATGATAATACATTAGGTAATCCTGATGAATATTATATTTTTTCCATAGCCGCAAACACAAATAATTTCTCTTGTGATTTACAAGTTGACTATGAGTTTTTAGTATTAGAAACAGATGTAATAACATTTACAAATTAATGATATGGCAATACCTGAAATAGTTCAAACTAAAATAAACTCTATGAAAGCTTCTTTGGAAGCTATATATCCTCCTTATAATCTCAAAAGGTTAAGTACTGGTTATGCGTCAAGTCAAGATGCTTACAATGATACAACAATAAATTCATATGTTTATTCTGATAATTTAAATGATTTCACAATAGGTGACACATCATATACTGATAAGACATTATCATCAACATTTAATGGAGGTGAATTATGGTATCACGTATTTTCAGAAATTCAAGATGATTTGGGATATGCGGTTCAGATTAGTGGGTTAGGACAAATAGTTGATACATATTTTGGAACAACAACTTATCAAATAAAATTATCAACCCCCCAAATAGACCTAGGAAAGGCTTGCACTGAAACAAGTCCTGCCGATGAAACAATATACTATGTGACCGATAACACCTTCCCAATAGATTCAATAGTATATACTAATTCAGAACTTAACAGAGTGCTCAACGGAAATAATTTATATTATTTGGTTTTTAACACATCAGATGTATCATATAATATATACATACGTATTGATGGTTCTGGTGTAATAAGAGATAGCGGACAATGTAAATGATAATATTTATACAATATGGCAATTAATTTCCCTTCATCCCCCAATCCTGGTGACATTTATACCTACAATGGTTACATATGGGAATATGTGTCAGGTGGTTATTGGAAATCAGTAACTGAATCTGATTACATATATAGTGCAACGACATCAGGTAGTGGAACATCAGTTATTGCTGACATTACAGGTGGTAATTTATACCTTAAAAGTTTTAGTGGTGATAATATATCAATATCAGAATCAAATGGTGTATTGATATTCAGTGCGGGTTCTAGTTCTGTTAGTGGTGATTATTTACCATTGTCAGGTGGAACTGTAACAGGTGCAACTAATTATACTGCAGGATTAACCGCAAATACATTTTCAGCAACAACATATCAAAATTTACCAGTAAGCGCGGTAACTAATGGAACGGGCATATCCACATCAACGACAAACGGAACTGCAACAATAACTAACACCGCACCTGACCAAACTATTACAATATCAGGAGGGACTGGTATTACTACGGGAGGAACATATCCAAACTTTACATTAGTAAACTCAGCTCCCGACCAAACAGTTACTATTAGTGGTGGAACTGGTATTACAACAGGAGGAACATATCCAAATTTTACATTAGTTAATTCTGCGCCTGACCAAACTGTGTCAATAACGGGTGGAACAGATATACAAATAACAGGAACATACCCAAACTTTGGAGTTAATTTTACAGGAAGTACGGGAGGAGGATTAACATTCCAACAAGTACAAATGGTTGCGTTTTTAAGTTCGTAAAATATGATTATATTATCAACAACATCGGATAAAGTACAGGTAGTGTTAGGAGGTTCAGTAACAACTAACCAACTAAAATGCTTTGTATCATATACAGACACAACAACAACAAGTGTAACACCAGGTAGAAATGCTTTGGTTACTAATAACACAACTGCCGTAGATTTAGTAACAAGTCCATCATCATCCACACAAAGATTAGTTAGTTATTTAAGTGTTTATAACTCAGATACGGTCTCAGCAACAGTAACAATAAATCTTTACACTACATCTACTACATATAAATTAATTACAATGACCATATCTTCAGGTGAGAGAATAGAATACCAACAAGGTGAAGGGTTTAAAATTTTTGCAGCAAATGGTTCATTCAAAACAAACCCAAACGCAATAGGTAGTCCATTCTCAACTGAGATACAACATACCATGTTGGGTGGTGATGTTTCTGTTTCAACAACATCATATAGTGATGTGACAGGACTAAGTTTCCCAGTTTTAGCAAATAAAAGATATTATTTTAAGTTTGATATTATAACAACATCCCAAACGACTGCGGTTGGTCAAGGTTGGTCAATTAATGGACCGACTTTTAGTAATTTAATGTATTATTCATTTTACGCATCATCAGCAACTGCCGCACAATATAATAATGGAATATCTACATATAATACAGGCACTGTGACCGCAAATAACGCAACTAGAGGTATAGGTTTTATAGAAGGTATTATTGATACTACATCTTCTGGTAATGTTATTGCAAGCGCAAGAAGTGAATCTAATGGATTAACCGTAACCGCAAAGGCAGGTTCGGTAGTATTTTATCAACAATTAACTTAATAAGATTATGTATAATATAGGAGATAAATTTACAATAAACGGAAGTGAATATACTATATGGTTAGTAGATGATTTGATTTATCATTTACTTAATAATGAAGGTCACGGTATTTGTTGCAATGAAGAATACTTAACAAATATTAATTTAATTGAGTAAAAGATGATAACATTAAATAGTACGACAGATAAATTACAATTATATATTCCACTTGCAATTACGACAAATAATGTTAATTGTTATGTTGCTTATAGAGATACTACCACGACATCCATATCACCGATTGGTTATACAATTTCATCTTCAGGTAACACAACCATAGATTTAGTTTCATCCCCACCATCATCAACCCAACGATTAGTTGAGTATATAAATATAAACAATACGGATACTGAACCTATAGATGTTTCTATAATATTTTTTGACAATGGAACATCTTACACATTACAAAAAGTAATATTACAACCATCAGATAGATTAGAGTATTCTGATAAAAATGGGTTTAAAGTTTTATCTAATATAGGTACATTAAAAACTAATAATACTCAAATACTAGTTCCCACAAATTCTTCTCAAAGTGTTTCTGTTTTAGATAGAGATATTACATTTTCACCTAGTCAACAAGGAGCATTTGTACCAATTGACTCGGCGGTATTTGGGTTTCCAGTTGAATCTAATGGATTGTATGCATTTGAACTATTAGCATTTTATAATACGTCATCAACAACCAACGGAGCTAGATTCAATTTAGTTGGGGATGTTGGAAATCTTACTGGATACTATTATTGGAAGGGGGCGACTACATCAACATTCACAACAGCATATGCAATCACAAACCCATTAACATTACCATCAACATACGACGCAAGTAGTCCATCGACAACCGCAAATCATGTTATTATGCGTGGGTTTTATAGGGCGGGTAATGATGATTTTATAAGACTTTGGTTCGCACCTGAACTAACTTCCCCATCAACAATAACATTAAAAGCGGGTACTATAATATTTTTTTACAAAGTTGCTTAAATTATGATTACTTTAACACAAACAACTGATAAGATACAAGTTAAATTAAGTGGTGTAGTTTCCACCAACCAACTACATTGTTACTCAGTTTTTAGAGACACTACTACGACAGGTATTACACCATCAAGAAATGTAGTTCTAACTAATAATACAACAGCAGTTGATTTAGTTGGAAGTCCATCATCATCAACACAAAGAAATGTTGAATATTTGAATGTATATAATGCAGATACATCTTCAGCAACTGTAACATTTTTATTTAATGATAATGGCACGACCTATGAAATAAATGTTGCAACTTTATTACCAGGTGAAAAGGTTGAGTATCAATCAGGTATAGGGTTTAAAGTTTTAGATTGTTTTGGGTCTAATAAAACATCAATTGAATATCAACCAATACCATTAACTTCAGGTTTTACTACTGTAATATTAGGGACTGATTACACTAATAGTAATGCAACTCTAAATACATTAGAAGATATTACAGGATATAGTTTTCCGGTAACAAATGGTAAAACGTATTGGTTTAGGTTTCAATTTTTAGTTACATCCGCCGCCGCGGCAACTGGCCATAGAGTGTCAATAAATGGACCAACCACTTCGGAACTATCATATTATACACTATTAGTCGCATCCACAGCAAGTGCTGGTGCTTTTTGGAACGCCGCTTATGGATTACCTTCTACCACCACCGCTACCACACCAGCAACAGGTGGTATGGGTTATTTAGAAGGAATTGCAACATTTTCCGCAAATGGGACATTAATTGGTAGAGTTGCATCAGAAGTCGCTGGTTCTGGTGTAACAATTAAGGCTGGTTCTGTTATTTACTATAGACAACTAAATTAATTATCTGTTAAAATTTATAATTTTTATAAATTATCTATTTATAGGGTATATGAGTATTATTTTTCCATCTAACCCAACCATAGGTCAGACCTATTCAGCACAAGATTATACTTGGAGGTGGAACGGAACATTTTGGGACGTTGTTTGGGGTAATGGTTCAATTACAACAAGTGCGACATCGACAGGTAGTGGTGTGAGTGTAATAAGTGTATTATCTGCAGATACTTTAGTTTTAAAAAGTTTTAGTGGTGTTGGGGTTAGTGTTGTTGATGGTGGTGATACAATAGTAATAAGTGGAAACCCTGGTTTAGGTGGTGTATCATCTATAACTGCGGTTGGAGGAGTATCGGGAAGTTCGACAACAGGTAATATTACATTAGTTAATACTGCACCTGATAAGATAGTCACAATAAGTGGTGGGACAGGGATAACAAGGTCTGGTAACTACCCAAATTTTACAATAACTAATAGTGCTCCTGACCAAATTGTTACAATAAGTGGTGGGACAGGGATAATAAGGTCTGGTACCTACCCAAACTTCACATTAGTTAATTCTGCTCCTGACCAAATTGTTACAATTACTGGAGGAAGTAATATCCAAATTACGGGGACTTATCCTAATTTCGGCATAAACTTTACAGGAACAACGGGTGGAGGAACATTTACGGGTGGAACTGTGAGTGGTGCTACTAATTTTACTGCAGGTCTAACTGCAAATACAATATCTGCCACAACATACAATAATCTACCTGTAAGTGGAATAACAGGGGGGTCAAACATTGGTGTTAATAATACTAATGGTAATGTGACAGTATCATTTACGGGGACTGTTGGCTCAGATTTTACGGGTGGAACTGTAACAGGTGCTACAAATTTTACCGCAGGATTAACTGCTAATACAATATCCGCAACTACATATAATAATTTACCTATAAGTGGGATAACTAACGGAACAGGTATTACATCAACAACTAGTAACGGGGTTGTAACAATTACAAATACCGCACCCAATCAAGTTATAACTATAAGTGGGGGAACAGGGATTACCACAGGTGGAACTTATCCGAACTTCACAATTACAAATTCAGCACCTGACCAAACTGTGGTTATTAATAATGGATATTTAACAGAATCATCAGGAACATACCCAACTTTTGAAGTTAACTACACAGGACCTACTTTATTGGCTTCGGGTAGTGTATATATTATTCCTGATGGGAGTTATTATGGAGGGTCAACAAATGACGGATGGGCAGGACATTATTGGGATGATTATCAGTCAACATTACCATTTAATAGAGCTTGGTATGGCATACCAATTCCGATAGAATTCAGATATGGACATTATATTAAAGTTTGCGGAGTTGCTTATACTGATTCATCAGTTCCCGAAGGTGAAACTCTAACTATCGATATAAGATATTATGATTGTACAGATTTTAGAACAACAAGGTTAGGAGTTGATGGTTTTCCTTTCATAAAGGTTGATGGTATATGTTGTTTTACTTTATTAGTTCAAAATACAAGTGTAACCTTACCCGAGAATACATCTTTTATTTATTTAGCATTTAATTCATCAAACAACTCAATGGACGCAACAACCACCAAAATTACATATAATTTAAGTATTTGTCCTGTAAGTTTTTGATTATTAAATTATTTTACATTATATTTGTAAAAAACACTCAAATGAAAAAAATTATTTTATCCGTCATTCTAACATTATTTACCATCATTTCAACAGCTCAGGGGTTAGAATATGCAAGAGCAAGAACATTCAATGTAGGACATCGTGACTTCGCAACTAATGAAATTGTTTGGAATGGAACAACAAATGAATGTAATATTTTAATTAAACTCACAGACAACAAAGTTACGATTTTTAGTAAAACACAACAAGAATATTACGTTGTGGGTAAACTTGCTGAGAAGGATAATACTGCACAATATCGTATGCAAGATGCGAATGGTATTAGTTGTAATTTTTATATGGGACCAACTGAAATGCAAGGTGTTTTGTTTATGGTTGTTGAGTATAATGATTATGCTTGGATGTATTTTGTTGTTCCTGAAGAA
>Ga0315909_10002530_pt1 | contig 23385 bp, 38 predicted proteins | sample LakEriMetagenome_11_FD_203527 | JGI IMG/M metagenome (GOLD analysis project Ga0315909, IMG submission 203527) | Freshwater fungal communities from buoy surface, Lake Erie, Ohio, United States - Buoy 2 MA125 | ecosystem: Environmental > Aquatic > Freshwater > Lake | place: USA: Lake Erie, Ohio...
TTTTCCTTTAATATGCTGTTGCGTAAAAATCGATAAGATCGCCCATATATCCATCAAGATATCTGGGGTTAGAGTCTAACACTTCCCTGAGAAGTTCGTCAGCTTCTTCATAGTCCATATTATGCTTTTGCATAATCTCGTGTATTTTTGAGTCGTAGGCCTCTATCCATAATTCCTTGCACATGTGGATCTCCTTTTTTGATATGTTTATACTTTAGTACATTTTAGGAATTTGTGCAAGGTTTATCAAAAAGTATAGAAAAAAAAGAATGATCTGGCTAGCATGTTGCTAAAACACAAGGAGAACACCATGAAGCTTAGGGATTATTTTCATTTTAACAATGTGAGACGCAAGGAGTTCGCGCAAAAAGTAGGTTACAATTACGCATATATTTGCCGTGTAGCCTCTTTCCATCAAAAGCCTAGCAAAAGATTAGCTGAATCCATAGAGCATATTACTGAAGGGCAGGTTACGGTGGCTGAACTTTTAGACGCTAAATATGAGAAGAAGATATAAAAAAACCCCCGGAATGAAGACCGAGGGTACAGTCAGAAAAAATTGAAAAAAACGAAATTATGCTTAAAAACCAGTGAAAGGCAAAAAATGCTTCAGTTTTGCTTGACTATACGAAATGCTAAAAATTGGATCAAGAAAAATGGCGAGTATTTTTAAGAGACCATTAAAAAACGGAACGGTCATGTGGCGATTGATGTTTCGCAGAAAAGGCATAAAACCCTTCATAACGTCATTTTCTACGGAAGAAGAAGCACAGAAATTTGCAACCCTGTATGAGGAAAAATATGTGCTTGATCCAGATAATTTCACGTTTGATCAATTGAAGCAGCTGCGCATAAATGAGTTTTATCGAAAAAATAATTCTGGAAAAAAAAAGGGTTGAGGTTCAACGTGGGGAGTCCTTGAACATTTAGCGCGAAAGTACTATGATGATTAAAAGCAAAACGCCCGCTTTGGTGAGCGAGCGTTTTAGATACAGTTGGATATACTGCGAAGATGATAGTCCCAGTATATCCCAGCTAAACAATTTTGCGCAATATAAGCAATAATTTTAATGGGGTTTTCCATGGCCATCGATTTCAACTACACACCAGTTCCAAAATTCTTTCTAAAGAATGGTTTTCTTGAACCAAAAAAAGATGGATCGCATTTTAAAACTCTTTTCCTTCTTCACTATCTTTTCTCCCGCTGTCAATCTGTTCCTCATTCACGCTATCATAATCAACGATTAATCAACTTTGCTCCTTGGGAATTTTTATGCGGTCGCGAGGAAGTTTCGGAAAAAACAGGACTCACAGAAAACGAGGTACGTAACCAACTGATTCGATGGGAAAACCAAGGTTTCCTCAAAAAGTCAACCAACAGTGTAACCAACAAATATACATGCTACACATGGGTTTCAGATCTTTTTTGCGAAAAAGGTAACCAACAGACTAACCAACAAGTAACCAACAGACAACCAACAGACAACCACAAAGAAGAAGAGGCAGAGAAAGTAGAACCTATAGAATTTATAGAAAAGGGTGCATCCTTTGCCTTTGTCCCTCAGCCTGCCAAAATCGCCCCTTTGCCTGCCCCATGCCTGCCCCCTCTTTCAAATGAAAGCGAAGAGAAAGAAATAGAATTAGCTTTCTTCCAACAGCGATGCGAAGGAATCGGATGGGTTTTTGCAGAAGAATCATTGAAATTGTGGCAAAGAACCTACGATATCCACTATCTTATTCAGACTTTAGAACTTGTTTCATCTAGGAAAGCGAAGCCAAAATGCTTCACAAAGACATTTGCAGCAGCTTTAAGGGATGATTACGTAGGGGAAAAGGTTAGGAAAGTTGAAAATAAGCAATGGATTGAGGGACTTAAGAAAAAGTATGGATGGCCTTGGATTAAAATTACAAAGGCTTATATCACTGTTTCTACAGGATCGGCAAGCGAGAATTATTACTATGAACGAGTAACTTTCCGTGAGGATGTTACCAGAAAACTTGAACTTTATGGAGAGAAAACAGCATGACAATTCATAAAATGGTAATGGCTTTTGTTGGATTTTCAGAAGACCCTAAAGGGGGATATGATGATTTCTATGGGTATGATTATGAAGAAGATTTGAAAAAATCTATAGAAAAAAATTATCATAATCCCGATGGAAAAATGTGGGCACATATGGTCGATAACGGAAAAATTAGGACTAGAGGATTTTTTATCCCGCATGCTACTAACTGGATTTGGGAAAAACAATGACCCCTACCTTCGACAAAGCCAAGATCGAAGCCGAAATGCTAGCTAGCTTCACGAAGCTTTACGGCCAGTTTCCGGAGATCCTCGCCAAAATTATCGAGAATTACAAAGCCGGTGCGCATTGGAACAAAAACATGTCAGAAGCTGAAATTCGTCAAACAGTGCGTTTAATCGACGGTTCTAAGAATAAAGGTATGGACACAAAGGGATAACATAGATCGTGCAATGGCGATAGGTTTCTGTGCGAATTATAGGGGGTTTTGAAGATGATGAGGATCTATTATTGGATTAGAGCTAAATTTCAACGCTGGAACTATAAAAGAAAATATGGCCACGATATCGACGAGGCTATGAGTGAGTACGGTAGAAATGTAGAGTTGAGGGAGAAAAAGTGATGAGTAAAATAACAACGGTCTATAACGAAATGCCAGATATGCCACAGAAGCATGATCCTGATATTTTAACTACAATTTCTATTTCTGAAGGCTTCGACCCCCCACCTTGGAATACATATGAGCATCCTGAGAAAACTCAGGGGTGGAACGCATATCAGGAATATTTGAGGAAGGGCAAGTGATGCTAGACGAAAACGGAAAGTTTGTGATACTCAACAAAGAATGGAAGGACGCAATAAATGCTATGCCGGAGCAAGAGCGTTTAGACAAAATTCTAAAAATGGCATCGGAGTTTGCTGTACAAGAAGGCATAAAATATGCAGAAGCTCTAGCAAAAGCCTTGGAGGAAAAAAATGATAGCCAACTATAACAAAACTCAGTGATATATCATGATACCAGACCCTAACGGCAATCTTGTCATACACCCTAGCATAGTCTCACGCTTTGACCGCGTAGATAGAAACGTTATGGCCGTAGAAGCTAATCTTGCAGCTATTGCTTGGAATGGCCGCCAAGTTGAGGAAATCACTGTTGCTAAGCTCCAAAAACAAATATTCCTTAACCTTTTTCTTTGTGCTGTCATATTCGGCTTTGCTGTTATCTCGTGCATTTTTGACCCAAGTTTGCTACACTTTACAATCTCTGTAGGGCTTTGTGGGTGTCTTTATACTGGGATGCTGATTAATCAATTTGCGGTGATTCTTTTTAGGGGGATGGCGTGATTATGGAGTGGGTTGACATAAGAGAAGATATGCCAAGACACGCGCAAATTGTTCTTGTTTGCGATGCGATAAATGAAAATATCTCGCTAGCTAGATTTATAGATCAAGATGATGAGTTTCATTTTGAGCTATTTAGCTTACAGCCTATCCAGGATGCAGAAGTAACACATTGGACGGAACTTCCTGACTTACCTTTTATAGCAGAGGATTGATGATCCAGTTTTACGTTGATTTTAAAATTCAGTCACCGAATGTCAATGAGCATTGGTCTAAAGCTCATCGACGCAACAAAAATAATTATTTGCGTTTGATAAGCATTTGGCGCAAGGAAAAGATTGGCACGCACGTAAAAGCTCCCTGCACAGTCAAAATCACTAGGATTTATAACCCCAGCAAGTGGGAGAGAATTTTTGATTCTGATAATTTCATTGCTGCTTGCAAAGGGATACGTGATGAGCTTTCGAACTTAATCCTTCCTGGTTTAGCGGCAGGTCAAGCTGACAATGAGGATAGGGGAATAACGTTTGAGTATTACCAGAAAAAAGGCGATGGAACAAGTTTTAAGATTGAAATTGAGGTAAAATGAACCACATAGACAACAACAAAAACCAATACCAAATAAAAAACATTGCTTCGAACTCTCATTTCCGACATGTCGAGGTCAGGGAAATTTGAGGATGCAATGAATCTCATTTGCGACACAATAGAGGAGATGGAGAAAAGAATCAAAGAGCTTGAAAATAAGTGATTGCGCATAAAAGCATACGGTGCTAAATATCTTTATTTTGGAGATATTACGATGTATATCGCATCTAGGGATCGCTGCAGTTGCGATAGGGGATACAAAGAGTACAAGACCAAGGATGGCAAGGTTGTATGCGAGATATGCTACTATGACATCAAAATCAAAGATCAGCACAAAAGCAACTACGAAAAATACAAAAATAGAGGCGTATATGAAATTTCTTCTAATGCTCATTATCCCTCTTTTAACATCATGTACATATAATTGCTCGTTTGCTTGTGTGCAGGGGTCTAACAGCGATGTGATTGACGACAACGCTACACCTACGGCTAACGTCCGCGCAGATGTAAGCGCCCCGCTGAAAGTACCGAGCTTGTAAAGCAGCTTTACAGGTCATGTAGTTCAAAAGGTAGAATCGAGTGAAATCGCTGCGGGATGTGGGTTCGAATCCCACTATGGCCAATATAAAAAAAGAGGTACTCATGGACAAAGCCATGAAAAAAGTCACAAAGAAAATTAAAACAGCTGAGCATATTCTACGTAAAGCCGAAAAAGATAATGTAAAGCTGACGGCTAAAGACCGCGCCAGGGATGCTAAAATTATGAAGTGCGATAAAGTGATGGCCAAAAAAAAATGAAGCATTTTAGAGAAATTTTTGAAAAGTTTTTACCTGGCCCTAAAAGTTATGATTGCGCGCTTTGGGCATTTGGAGAGGGTTTTGATAAGTTGGATTTATCTGAGCTTATGGATCGCTGGAATGAAAGGCACAAAGATATTTTTGAGCTTTACGGAAACGGCGCTATCGAAATAGACATACCAAAAATTGTCGTCGCATGGGAAGAAAAAAGGCATCGAAACTTTATCGATACCCCTCAATACAAAAAATGACAAGTAATCTGAATTTAACAGATTATTTTTTTTCGTCAACTAATTCCCTTTCTTTTGTCTCAAAATCCAACGCTTGTAATGCGCGCCAACTTAATTGGTTTGGTTTATTTTTGCCTAGCTCCCACATGTGAATAGTACGAGTGCTGACGCCAACCTTTTCACTAAACCTTTCTTGTGAGAGTCCAGTCCGTTTACGTAAAGCTAAGATTTCTTCTGGTTTCATTTAGCCACCATTCTTTCATAAAAAGCTCTATTTTCATCTTTGATTTCCTTCAAAATATTTTGTGTCTCTTTGCGGTGCTCATCCATCTTTTTATCTAGATGTAAAAAGTCCGAACGCGCTTGACGTGTAGCCCAAAGAAACAAAGCCATATTGCCGCCTAAAATGGTTAAAACTTGTGTCCAGTCCATTATTTTTTTTCCTTTGTTAAAGGGGCATATCGCCCCTGATTATTGTGCATCCCCGTAGCAGTCACCTAGACCGCAGCGATCGTCTTCTTCGTAATCGTCAAGGTCGATACCCATTTCTTCGTCTTCAATGAGTTCCCGAAGGAACTCCTTAGCTTCGTCATAGTCTAGTGCTTCACGCTTCATAATGCGCTGTATCGTGAATTCGTTTGATTCGTTTATGTGCATCTGATCTCCTACAGTAATACATCCATTTCATAATCTGACATTGTACGAGTTGGGCAATATTTTCCGGATGGCAAGCTATTCATAAATTTTATTCCATTAAGATCTGTATAAATTGTGGCTGTGTCAATTCCATCATCATTTCTTTTCAAGAATTCTTCGCGCTCTTCTTTCGATTGAAACGCTCTTTCTTCTTTTAGTCCATATTCCCATTTTATCTTTGCTATAAATTTGCCTGCCATCTTAGACCTCCATTTAGTCTTGATTTATGAACATGATTATGAAGAAGCTCATGATTTAACGCAAGAGGAATATGAAAAAAAAGAATCTCTTGACATGCAGGCTTGTAACTTAAAGTTTTGATTGGTATCTTGAAAGTTAATTTAGAGAGGGTTATGAGCGAGAAAATTGTAAAAAAGAAACCAAAACCACCGGTACCGCCTAAAGGTAATCAATACGCACTTGGAAATGCAGGTGGAAGACCACAAGAATATGACCGTGTTAAAATAGCCCACGACTTGATTGAATGGGCAAAAAAGCCCGATAGCCTTAACCTGAACAAGTTTTGTGCTTACAATGACCCCATAATATCCCCTCACGCTATGCTCAGATGGTGTCGAGAGGATCCAGAGTTTCGTACAGCTTATGATAAAGCAAAGACGTTTTTAGGTTTTAGAAGAGAAGAAATGTTGAACTCTGGTGAACTACATGTTAAAGCTTTTGATCTAAATGCAACTGTTTATGATGCGTTTAATAGAGCAGAAAAAATTGAGATGGACGACATGGTTTCTGCACGAAAACAGAAAGAGCTTGTTACTGCGACACAACAAGATGTACAGCGTGCAGAGGATATCGTGAAGCAGTTAGACAAGCTTCAGTCTTTCTTTTCTGGTGAAGAATCATCAGAGACTAGCCCATAGATGATACTTAAGGCATAGCCTAAGTCGGCATTGGTAACGAATGAGAACTTAGCATGGTTAGGCAGGTTATCGATAGCGTGTATTTGATGTGCAAGCATATTCAGCATATCTTCACGCGTAAATTTCTTGTCTTTCTCATTTTCCATTATAAATCATCGTTTTCTTTGCGTTGAAATTGCATCACAAGAGAGCTTTTGTACTTTATGCCGTCTCGCTGGTATGAAGGGTGTTTTCTAATAAAAAATTCATCCGCTAAAGAATTAGGAACACCTCTCTGATACTCTTCGTATTGAGATAAAAAGTTTTCTAAATCATCGAAAATGAATGTAAAACATTCTTCATCATCATACTCTTTCGCAATGTACGCCCACTCTTCATTCAGAACGCGTATTGTCTCGTCGTAAATCAACATCTAGATTCCTATTGCATTAAATGATATTCTGACACTATGCAAGAGCCATTCAGTAAAAAACAACTTGAATTTATGTGTAAAGCCACGAAGAAGTGGAATATTGCGCATGGTTCTGTTCGCTGTGGTAAGACCGTGGGCACGCTATTTCGATTTATGCACGCAGTGGAAAAATGTCCGGATAGTAAAATCTATATGGTAGGGCATAGCTCTAGTACCATATACCGTAATGCAGTCAAGCTTCTCTTTGAGGACCCAGTCTTTAGCGTTTTTAAGCCATTTTGCACTTGGAGTGACTCAAAGCTTAAGTATAAAGATAAGACCATTACTACGCTAGGAGCTAAGGACGAAGGCGCAATAGGTGCTTTTTATGGCTCTACGTGGTCCCTAGGGTACTGTGATGAGATCACGCTTTATCCTAACAGTATTATAGACATGATTGACACTAGGCTTTCTTCGGAACACAGCATTGGTATAGCATCATGCAACCCTTCTCATCCTGACCATAAAATCAAGCAATGGATAGACAAAGCCGAAGCAGGAGATCCGAATTATTATGCGCTACACTATACTCTTGATGATAATCCGTTTGTGCCAGAGACATATAAGCAGCGTATTCGTGACTCTTTATCTGGTCTGGCTTACAAGCGAAACTACCTTGGACTTTGGGTCTTGGCTGAAGGAGCGATTTTTGACTTTTTTGATCAAGACATCTATGTGGTTGATAGAGCTCCGACAGCAGCTGAGTACTACATTGCAGGGGTTGACGTAGGAACCAAAAACGCTTTTGCATGTCTAGTTGTAGGTGTAAATACCGGACGATCCACACAGACAGGAAAAAAAATGTGGGTAGAAGCAGAATACTATTATGATAGCGTGAAGATGGAAAGACAAAAAACACATTCTGAATACGCTGACGATTTAGTTGAATTCTTATATCCTTACGGAGTGCGTCAAATCTATATAGATCCATCAGCTGCTGCATTCAAAGTTGAAATGCGTAGACGTAAGATGCCTTGCGTGGATGCTGAAAATGATGTTCTTGAAGGAATAAATTACATGACAAGTGAAATGCGTAAAGGAAATGTGCTGATCATGAGAACATGTACTAATCTTATTCGTGAAATACAAGGCTATGTGTGGGATGATAGAGCAGCGAAGAGAGGAGAAGATGCCCCTATGAAAGTTGCAGACCACGCAATAGATTCCCTTCGTTATCTCCTTGCTACTCACAAGGTTGCGACATATCAACCATATAAAGATTCTCATAATCCAGAAGAATATCAACGTGGACGTTTTAATCCAGGTCCTCGTAGATTCTAAAAAAGATTGCTAATTGTACAATAATGCACTTTGTGATAACATTGCACCGAACCAAAACATGGAGGTTTGCATGGACAAAACAACATTAATTTCAATGGCCGTATTTATATTCACAAACATAGGAACGATCATATCAATGTTTCTATGGGTAAGATCAGAGGCCAACTCGGATCGTCGAGAAAGTTTAGATTTATTGAGAGCTATACAAGCGGATTCTAAAGCATTTCAAAGCGCTATGATGACAGAATCAAAAGACTTCCACGGCAGACTATGCGCAATTGAAGAGAGGAACAAGAAATGAATATATTCGTTATTTTTGTTCTGATGTTTTTCGCATGGGCTGTATTAGATCTAGTGGAGGTGGTGTAATGTTAGGAATAATCGCGTTATTGTTTACTCTATGGTGTGCTTACCAATGGGGTAGCATGGAATCGGAAAAAAAGAGAAAGCTGGAAGAACTACAAGAAAAGGTTAGGAGATACGAGAGTAGGGGAAACCACCGCCCTTAATGAGTTGATTGAGTGCCGCTCCCATGCTTGGATTTTTTCCTTCCCACCATTGCCCCCAATCGTTCTCGCCTTCTGTTTTGGCTGATGCTGCACCTTGTTTAAAGGCATCGGCCACGTAGGGAGGGATGCCACCGTACTTGTACATGCTGCCATTTTGAAATGGATAATCACCTTGAAATTTAACGTATAATTCTTCTTTCTTAGGATCATAGCTAAAGCTATTGATATTGCTGGAAGGCATAGCATGTTCCATTTCTGGCATAGGCTGCTTAGCAGGTGTTCCCAGTGCTTGGATACGGCTTTGTGTCGCTTCGATTTCATTAGACAACTCATCCATAAACTCATCGGGTATCTCCTCGCCTGATGATAGCACCTCATCCGCTGCTTGCATGAGTTCTTGTAGGAGTTGCTGAAGTTGGTTAATGTCGTCCATTAGTCTTTAACCCTTAATTCTTCAAGTATAGATGGATTTCTTTCTATTGGCCTATGTTTCTTATGCTCTTTAGTCTTCACCGATTCTTTTGGCCAATCTTTTTCCACTTTTTTAAGTGCGTTGGTCAAACTGTAAGTATCATTTTTTATGTTAAATTCCCCATCACCGGGCACTTTAATATGGACTTTGTCGCCTTCTGGGGGATCAAATAAAGCGTCCTTTATGTGCTTGGTTAGATATTCCTTTTGATCTTTCAATCCTTTTTTAGATATGTCCTGACGTTCGATCTTTTCAATTTTAGTATCAAGCTTGGCAGCTTCTTTGACCTTTGCACCCGGATGCTCTTTATCTAAAAGTTTAAGGTGTTCTTTAGTGTTATCAATCAGCTTCTTGTTTTGTGCTAACAAAGACTTAGACAACTTATCTTTAGGATTCTCCTTAATGGCTTTAATCAATCGCTTTTCTCTTTCGCGTGCATTATCAAGCCTATCTTTAATATCCTTCTTCTTTTCCTGATATTCACTGCGTGTCTTCTCTTCCTTTTCAGCCTTAGTAGCCCTTTTTGCTTTCGGCTTTTCCGCCTTTTTAGATGCTGCCTTTGGTGCAGGCGTTGGAAGATTCTTAGGAGCAGGAGGCAAGACAGGATAGGATGGAACCGTTGAAAGAGGTTGGTTAGTGGGTGACAGTTCTTGTGGCATTGAAGCGGTTGCAGGCTGTACAGGTGTGATTGTATTCTCGCCTCTTGCTGCTTTAAGCTTATCCATTAGCCCTTGTAGTCTTTGCCTTCCGGGACCAATTTGCGCTTGCTGCGGTGCTTCCATTTCAGCTTGTTGCTGCGCTTCAACTTGAGGGGGAGCTTGTTGCTGCGCTTGCTGTGGCACTTCCGGGCCTTGCATTTTAATAACACGCGAAGGATTGATAAACTGTACTCTATCATCGTAAGGTTCTTTCGGTATAGCTGCGCTAAATTGTTCTTGCTGTTTTTGCTCCTGTAAATATTGCGTGTAGTCAGCAACGACTTTATCCATGCCACCAGGTGCTTTATCTAAAATACGCGTTACATGCTCTTTTTTAAGTACCGCACGCAATACATCCGCAGTCGTAAGAGGATCAAAACCTTGTTTTATAATGTTCTGGAAATTGTTATCTTCTTTCAAACGCTTAACTAAATCGACACTGTAAGCATATGGTGGTGCTTGTTTTTGAGGTGGTCCAGATAATCTAAGTGGTTGTTGCGGTTGAGGGGGTGCACCTTGTGGAGCTTGTGGGCCACCTAATTGTGGCATTTGTCCTTGTTGTCCCGGTTGTCCGCCCATAGGCATAGGCAACATCTTTGGTCCTTTAGTTCCCACTTGACCAGGCTTAAAAGGGATTTGTTTGTTAGCCTGATTGATCGTCTTATAGGGTAATGCCTTGGCTGCTTGCTTTACACCTTCTCTCCCCGTCAATAGCTCTACTGTTGGACCGCCATACTTCAAAGCTTGGTAGGCTGCTAATCCTATTCCTGCGCCAGTACCCAATATTCCCATAGCTTGCTTGATGGCTTTCCGCTTGTGTTTCTTCTGCGAGTCTAGGGCTTTTTCATGCTCGGTTCTTGTATCCTGATACATTTCATCAGTAGATACTTTTTCACCTTTACCACGCTTCATCATTCCGGTGATTTGATTGGCTGTGTACCCCATCATTTGCAGCTGTACTAATTGATTTGCAATATTTGGATAAGCCCTCTTCATTGACTGAATGACTTGATAACCTGTAAAGCCGCTTGCACCCATTATCTACCTATTAATCGCATGTTATATAAAAGCTGTTCTAACACATCCAAAGGGGGAGTGTTGAGATTATTCATGTGGTTTTCTTGTTCTGGGGTAGGTTCAAATCCATTAATAATGGCTGTATCAACCGCGTCTTTAAATAAGGACCAATCAATATTTTTCTCTTCAAATGCCTTGCGTAACAAAATAAAGTTTACAGAAGGGTCTTTTTGTAAAATATCATTAAAGGTATCAAAAAACATTTCTTTTTGATCATCGGAATATTTCGGTTCTTTATCACTAATCATTTTAGCTTGAGCAGATAAATAAGGAACTTCTTTCTTTGTACTGACAACTTTTGGAAATGTTGCTAAAGATTTTTTAGCCCCTTCTGGAAGATCAGTGATAACAGACTCTTGTTCTTCTGGGAAGTATCCCTTCTCTGATAAAATAGATCTTGCTGTATCATTTAACCCTTCATCAAGCAAAGGTTTAATAGAAGCTCTAAGGCTATTCTGTTCCTTTTCGGGTAATCTAGATGTTCCAGATAAAGCGGATCCAATGGAGGATAGCAAACGTTTAGGGGGCACAGATTTTTGAGCATTAGAGATACGATTCTTAAACTGTGTAGCTTCCTTGGCTAATGCTCTATCTATATCAGCTTCACTTTTTCCTTCTAGCGATAAGTTTTCAGCCTTTTGGCCAAATATAGCTTTTTGTTCGTCTGTCGCATCCGGTAAATACTTTAATAGTTTGTTTTGTGCTGACTCTGCATATTCTCTTTGCTTATCTACACGAGCAGCAGTTTCTTTCTCGATCTCATTGTTATATAAAGCATTCCTCTGGTTTTGTTGATCAGCAAGAGCCATACCTTCTTCTAAAGAAGTTATATTGCCGGCTTCAGTTCTTTGTTGAGCTAACATTGCGCCCACTTGCTCAATTTCTTGGGGAGAAAGTATTTTAACTTTTTTTCCTGTAGTAGCTTCTTGAGGAAAGTTTGAGCCTTCACCACCTGCGGGTAGACCACGGGGAGTTGCATTTTGTTGATCTTCACCTGTAAATCTTTGACCTGTTTTTCCTTTTAAAGTTGCTTCCGCTTGTCTCTTCTTTCTTGAAAAAGCTAACTCGTCGCCTGTAATAGTATGTCTTAAGGTAGGATCTTCAATACCCTGAAGATCGACACCATACTTATTTTTAATAGCTTCGTTTTCTCGATTCAGTTTCATTTTATTGGAAAACTTATCGATTGTATCGGGAAGAGTATCGGCAGCGCCAGTTAGCAATGACTGCATAAACGAAGGCCTTGGATTAGCCGGAAGTATTTGAACCATTTTATCACCTATTTAATGAGTAAATTAAGCAGCTGCGGCAGCAGAAGCAGCACCACCACCACCACCACCACCATTAAATCCACTTGCAACATAATCGCCAACAGCTTTTCCAACACCGCCACCAACAGAATTAGCAAACTGTTGCCAACCACTTTGTGGCTTTTGCACAAGACCTGTTTCATAAGGATTATTTTTTAGGATCTGATCACTAAAGCCCATTAGCTCTTTAATAGCATCCATACGCGTCTGCATTCTTTTAGATTGGAGATCTTGCGCAAAGTCGCTGCTAGCTTGGTTCATTGTGTTTTGGAAACCTGATGACTTCCGTCCACCTGTTCCCATACCTGAAAATCGCGAGGCCATGTTACCTTGCAACTCGGAGAACTGACGTAAAGCGGGCGCTTCCATTGCTTCAAATTCTGATTGGTCTCCCGCTGCAAGTTTACCAAGATAGCTATCAGGAGACACATTAGCAAAAAGAGATTGAAACAACTCCATCATTTCTGGAGTGTATTTTTGTATTTGAAATTGCTTATAGCCAGATGGAACTTTAGAACCTGTACGACCCATTGGGCCTTGTCCTTGTGGTGTTGTCATATTTACCTCTTAATTATTGCTTGAACTTCCGGTTCTTGATATCCATTCTAAGACTATCACGCCTTTTTCTACTACAGGAGTTGCCGGAGCATTTAACAAGCGGATTACTCCATCTAATACACCAGGCGCAGAATTTCGCAATACAACAAATGTTATCTGTCCCGCTAAGGTATTACCGCTTGCGTAGATGCAACCTATCCAGTTACCCGATTGTGTGAGTATAGATCCTGAGCATTTAGTCACGTAATCTACAGCCCAAATATCGATATTGTGAGGGATATCAAAAGGGTATGCAGCTATAGGACCTTCAAAAGGGTATACTTGCCTTAGATTCTGTTGCTTTTTGCTTGTCAAAAACCACGCTTCACCGCCTACAGCAGGCTTGTTAGCTGGGAATATGCCTATAGTCCTATTATTGATTGCATTGGCTATCTCGATATACGACCTAGTGAGTGTAACATTAAGCTGCGTCATGTCCGTGGGAAATTCCCAGCTTGTACGTATAAACGGCATCGGATTGATAATAGGATTATTGCTACTCATGCTAAAAACCCGCTTGGTTGTACATCTAGTATAATGCCCATCAACTCAATCTCTGCGTATTGACAGATAAGATTTCCATTGATGTCTTTGTCTTTCATCTGATCGTCAGAAAGGGTAATTCCTATCTGTATAGTATCACCGAGCAAAGACGTGTTAACTCTGTGCCATATCTGCTGTTGCACATTAGAGTATGAGTTGTTATCCCCAAGCTTTGTGAGTTGCAAAAGGCTTGTGTTTGCAGGCGTCAGACCAAGGTTAGTGCTTTCAGGGCAGGTAAAAACTTCTGTGCTGTAGACTAATCCGCTATTAATTACATGCTCTGATGGTATTATAGGGCTATTATTCCAAGCGTTAGTGTCATCCGTACCAAGATAAAGCAGAACTTGTACACGTCCATTAACCGTTTTTGTGAATAAATATTGCTGAGGACCAAGCCTTGTTTTACGTGCTATCTGCCATGCTGTAGGAAATTGTTTTGTTTGGATAAAAGGACGATACAACCTAGTTATAAGTCCTCCTCCGAGGTAAGTTCCAGCCGCGATATTAGGAACAAGAGTAAAATCATTAGTAGAGCCAACGGCCACTTGTACTTGAAATATATTTCCATTAATTTCTGCTCCTACTGTTCCTAGTGCGCCAGATATTTGTATAAAATCGCCAGTGTTAAGGGTGTGATCAGGGCTAGTAACAACGCTTCCAACTATATCTTGAATAAACAAAGACGTTCCTTCTTGAGTAGTTTCACCCTCTCGAATCATCACAAAACCTTGCTGATTACCTGCAATCACTTCAGGTTGCAAAATATTAGATGAGCCAGCTTCCCAAGATTGGTTCCAGTTTTCCCATGAAAAAGGTACTGTCAACCATGTAAAACCGTCAGTTTTTCTAAATACGCCATAGTGTGTGTAAGCCTCATTAAAAAGTGCCCAACTATTATCACGGTAGTTGTAAAGTAAAGTTTGGTTAGGAAACTTGTAATTTGTATAGTTGTCAGGGTAGGTAAAATACACCCATTCATTGATAAAATCCCTAGCCGAAGTAAATCTTTGCGCACCATTGTCTTGTAGGTGTATTTGAAACACTTGATCGGGTATTTCAAGATCAATTCTTTGTGTGTTAGACTGGTTAGAAATAACATAACCACGTGAACCACGGCTAATCACTCCTTGATCCATATTGATGGTGCTAAATGTGCTTCCTGTACCCAGTTCTGAGTTAACAACAAAGAATAGGAAAGGCACAATGTCATTACCACTATAGACTAGCCTAACCTGTGCATTGGTCATGCCAAGAATAAGTATGTCCTCGTTATTAGACACACTCTCAATACTTTGACCTATTCCAACCTGTACAAAACCACCGAATCCTGTTGTATCGCAAAAGAAAGCGTTGGCTGTAGAGGTTTGATTATCGGGTAGCAAGATAGGGAAATACTGTGTTGCTGCGGATGTCAAAGCACCTGTAGCTGACCCATTGAAGGATGAGGTATAGTAAGGTGTACCGTTTTGACTGTATATGATTGTATCTGCAAGGTAAATAGGGTTGCCAGTTGACGTCTGTACCACAGGGCCGATGAAAAGTATACGATCTTTATAGGGTATAATCATCCTTGCACTTACGAGATAATATCGTGCAGAAGGCAGATCGGATATAGAAAAGTTGCTTTGTGATAGGGGAGGGCAGAAGTTAACCCATCCACGTATACCCGAGTTAAGAGTAGGATCTCCATCGTACCAACGTATACAGTCAAGATTAGTATTTTTGCGTGTAGTTAGATATTGTACGATTCCGCCACTTGTCCAAGCACCAGCTATAACAGCGTTAGGAAGTTCAACTGTAATACTTACTCCAGGATTAACAGCCGTTACATACCCCGTTTGAAAATTAATCCCTGTTATGCCATTGATTTCATTGAGGAAAACAAAATCTCCGACTACAGCCGGACTTGCAGCAACATTAATTGTAACGATGGCAGGAGGTCCAACAGCACCGATAGCAACACCGGTAATTGCATCAAACTGCATACCAATTTTGTTGTCCACTTGAGCAGTAGGAAAAGGTATTCTTATGCCGTTCGTAATCCACATGGCGTTTTGATAATTAGTGGACCAGAATTGTTGGTAATCCGCACCGTTCCATGTTAGCGCAGTGTGTGCTGATGCTGGAGTTTTTGCTGTGTAACCAGGATAATCACCAGTAGCAGGATTCTTAAAAAAACTTACATCGTAGATGTTATAGGGTGCTGAGTTGGTAATGTTGTATGAGTATACAGTATCTAAAGCAACCGTGTTAGGATATTCAGCAAGGGGGTTGTCAAATTCTTCAAGACCCATTACAGGCAAGCATGGATAATATTCGATTGTTCCGTTTAGTGTTTCGGCAGCACCGGCAATAATTTGAATAGCACCAGTTTTGTAATTTATAGTACCACCGACTCCGACCCCACCAGTAGCTAAAAGGACACCGTTTTTAGATGGATCAGTATAGGTTGTACCATCAAGGGATCCTACTAAATTAATTGAACCGGGAACGATAGGAGAAAAACCAAGATTTGCTGCACCTGCCGCAAGAAGTTGTGAGATCGTTATTTGCCTTTTAAGCCTACCTAATAAAGTTGATCCACGTTTGCGCTTTACCCTTCCTCTCCATTGATAAGCATTGATCAACGTAGGAAAAGAGTCATTATCAATTACAAACGCAGCTCTATCAGTGCGTAAACCTTTGTTAAATGGACCTATGACTAGCTTTTCACCCATTAGTTACCTATCGCTGTCCAGTAAAAACCGAGTAGACCTGCGGGAGCACTGCTAACGACTGCGGTAAAACCTGTGATTGCAGGAGGAAAAGCTACTCCAATTGTGGTAGCTATTGGTGATCCTGCATTAAAACTTGGTGTAATTTGAACATTAAAACAATTAGCTGGAAAATCTTTGTTTGCTGTTGCGAAAAGTACAGGTTGGTTTGTTAATCCGCTATTTGCAATGAAACCCCATTGGATAATCAAACCACCCGGTAGAAAAGTCCATCCGTTTGTTGTAGCACTAGGAGTAAAAGCTAATGCACTTCCAGTAATTTGGAAGTCACCTAAAGAATTTTCCCAATAGGGCCAAGCCGGTGCTGTAGCAGGAGAAGTTGGGTTATTAGCAAATAAAACCCCGTTAGGATTTAAGCCAAAGCCAGGTAATCCGGGAGCGGCCTGATTTTGCATGCTCACTTGATCGTGATAACCACCTTCATTGTCAGCAGTGTTAAACCCATAATGGTCCACATCTACCCAATCTTCAATGCTATTGGTGTTAACTTGCATTGATCCAACATCTTGAGAAGGAAAGTTAGGGGGATTTGGTAAGCCACCGGTATATATAAGATCAGCCATTTATCACCTAAAATGAGTTTCCAAGGCCCATGCCTTGATTGTTAGCGTTGCCGCGATTGCTGTAAATTGTATGTGTGCGTGTAGAGGTAAACTGCCTCTGAGATCTCTTGTGTACTAAAGCTTCTTGCTCAAGAAATAAAGGTTCATAGAAGTTAAATTGCTCTACGTCTCCGGTATCAGAAAGAATCTTTCTTGCGGCTCCTCTTGCAATGTACTCCGACATATAAGCAAACTGGATATACTGATTGCTATTTAGGAATGCAGCAGGGCTAAGGTAAGCGTCCATTTCAACAAGCCATTGTTGAGAGGGAGGGGAACGAAGAGTAAGAACATTATTGTTAAATAGTATTCCACGAGGCAATCCTGATTGAAAAAAGTAACATTGAGCAGATATATTAACGCCTGAAGGTATAGCTTGAGGGAATGTTAAATTTGAAACCTGACCTGTAAAGTAATTGATTACGTTTTGTGTAGTAGTGTAGCCCCCAGTCAACGCAGTGTTACCGTTAGGATAAGTTCCAGGTGTCATTAGCAGTCCTAGATTCTGATTGCCAGATAAAAACTGACCGCTATCAGAAACTACAATACTTTCGCCATCTGCACTATTCGAGGTTATGTAAACTGCCGGAAAGCAATTAGCTACCGGTACTGATGCTATTGTACCTGTCAAAGGTGTCACTGCTTGTACACTGGTAACTATCGGAGGGTCAACATAGGCGCCAAAATTAGAACTTGCTAATGCTACTAGCCCTGTAATGTCCACATGACCCCGTAAAAGGTAATTAAACGGGGTATTAAGTGGATTTGGGAGGGTATTATTAGGGGAAATAGGAAATTGAAAATTGTAAGGGCCAGCACCACCGTTACCTTGTATAGTCACATTCATTTGCTGAACGATATTAGGCCAGTGATTGAAGAACAGGCTTTTTTCTGTATAAAAGGGCACGGCAACGCCATTCACATATGCCGGCCCAGTAAATCCTTGATAAACGGGATAATAAGAGATTGTTTGGTTACCTTCTTCCGTTTGAATCTGATACATAGGCATGTTGTATTGATCGTATCCAGGAGCAGTTTGAAACTGATATTTTGTTTTCAGGTCAAACAGCTGTATGCGAGCGTCAACGTCCATTATCCAGAAGCGGTTGATATAATCTATAATTAGACTATCTGTCAAAACAGAATTGGAGGGCGTTTTTACAATCCTACGAACATATGTGATTATATCAGATAATCTGTTCAAACATCACCTCAGAATACATTTGAAGATACGAAAACGGATCTAGCTTTAGTAACAGGCTCCGCAGTAAGTCTAGAAACGGTTTTATCAGCTACCATGCGTCCGCAATACTCTACAGAAGAATCACGTGCGACTACTTCTTGCTCATTCATGCTTAGCTGATGGTAGGTACATCTACGAATCTGTTCTGCTAAGTATCTAGGACCGAATACAGGTTTATTTACAGGAATTACCCATTGTTCAGCCGGAAGACCAGCATAGGGTTTAGTCCATAGAGTAATGCTCTCACCGATGATCTCTTTGTTTTCAGCAATAAAATTTACATATTGCTTGTCAAAAAGATAGGCTTCACGAAATTTCTCATTGAATTTTTCTTTAGAGGCTATGGTGGATTTTGGCTTAAGGTAAATATCTTTAGAGTTAGCAATTTCGTTTTGAGAGAGCTTTGTTTGTTGCTCTTGCTCTTGTGCAGGAGCTTTACTCAATTGATCTTGAGTTAGCTCTTTGATGTTCTGATCGAAAGCATCAAATTGCTCTTGGGCCTTGTCTAACTCTTTTTCGCCGAGTCCTGATTTAAGTTTTGGTCTTTCTGTCATAATTTACCTATGATATGTTTATAAATGCCCCAGGGATATTTGTAGACGGAATATTTGCCCCTGTAGAGCTTATTATTCCCGAATTAACATCTCCTATGGCAGTAATGGCAGGTGAGTTGTTTAAGTTTGCTGCGATAAAAAGGTTCACATTTATGGATGAGTCGATGGTGATTTCAACTTGATTAGTCGCAGGAATAGAAATAACAAGTCCGGTTTTGCCGTTCAGCTGTGTGCATCCATAACCCTTAGGAATGAATAGTCTAACTTGCTGACCAATAACGTAATTCATGTTGGCTGTTGTCGTTACAATAGTCGTAGCTCCTAGTGTCACAGCAGAAATAACAAACCTAGATGGTTCAAAAAAATCAGCTTGAATAGGTGGGTTGCTGTACAGCGGAATCGGATACGAAATAACTTGATTTTGTGGCATGTCTCACCTGTAAAGAGGGGATTTCTCCCCCCTTCAAAATGCAGTAATTAAAATTTAAATACAACACATTACGGTGAGCTGTAATCGTGAAGAAAAGCTCTCCACTCGATCACGTTACCAACATCGCCAGCCAATACAACGTTTGCATCGGTGACAGCCGTACCACCACCAACAATAAATCCTTGAGAAGTATTGTTGACGTATGAACCTAAAACTGCAGGTCCATTAATTGTATTTACTCTTGTTGTCCCAATAGGCACAGAATAGGGAGGAGGATAAAGAGCTGATCCGCTAGAAATCTGCACTCCACCTGTATTAACATCACCTACAGCCACTACTTGAGCAAAAGACTGTCCAACAAATCCAGCAAAAGATTGGTTGCTGTCAAATGCTGTATATGACGAAGAATCAATGTTAACCACAAACGTGTTGTAGTCTGTTACCGCAATCACATAACCATAGATCGGAGATCCTGGGATGGTGACGTTTGGTAAAGAGTTCAACTGTTGTGTACCCCAGGCCGTAGGAACTCTAAACGCTACTTCTTGACCTACAACAAAGTTATGAGCTGTTGTTGTGTCAATTGTAGTCGTTGTGCCCAAAGTAATTGCACTGATATTATTTTGACCCGGAAAATACAAGTAAGGATAGAGAACTTTTTTGATAAAAGCGTCTTCCGTGCTTGTAGCAGTGTCATAAGCAGTGTAATTAGATTGGTTAGTGTTCCAAGGGATGCTGAAAGCTGTTGGGCTGGTAACAGTTACGGTAAACGGAATGCCTGCAATTTGCTGCATACCTGTTACCGCTGTTTGGTACACGTTGTTAAGAATGACAACATCACCGGATTTCAACCCGTGAGCTGCACTCATAGTAACAACAGCTGGGTTAGCTTTTGTTATAGTAGAGACAGCTTGATTTGCCCCGTACTGCAAAAGTAATCCTGCGCTAAACGTACTGATACCATTTGTTGTAACAGAATCAGTTGTGTAAGCAGTTGCACCGTTAAAAATATCAATTAATGTTGTGCCAGGAACTGAGGCATTCCAGAATGCTTTAATCATTCTATCGGCTGCCGGAGTTGCCATAACACTATGGTTAATCAATTGCACATAGTCAGGTTTAAACGGCAGATTAATTATTTCTGCTGCGCCTGTCGATGTAAACGTACCTTTTGCTAATCTTGAATATTCAGCCATGATAACCTCCTTATACGGTTAAGCCACTCAGACGAGTGGACATTAGGTTTCTAATGGCAGTATCTTGCGTCAACGCTTGGCCTTGGCAGAATTTGATTGCCAGGGTAGCATTTTGAGCGAGCATTCCAGAGTAGTAAGGATCACGGTAGATAAGCTTCATCGTATAACCGTCTTGGTTAATATGAGTGATAGCCTGCTTACCAACGACTGTATTGTAATACAAGTCATTACCGTTTGCCGATGCGCCTCTAGCAACCGGAGCCTCGGAGCTTGTTAAAACACGAATGTTAAACGCAGCACCGTACTCAGTGATTAGGGCAGTAGCATTCGATGGGTAATCCCATTGGTTTTTGAAACCTTGTCCAACTAAGTTATCAAGATCGGATTGGATTTCAGTAGATGACAACATAAAATATGCTGCTCTTACTGGACCAGTTCCGTATCTATCCATACCTTCGATACCGCTAACAAATTTAAACGCGTTGTTGGTGTCGAGAGTAGTTGCAACCAAGCTAAAATCGGACATGCCGAGGTTAGTAGGGTTATCCCCGTTGGAACCACCACCGGCCATAATTTGGCTAGCTGCGGATACAATGTAGTCGCGAAGGATCAAATCCTCAGCCTGTCTCATGGAAACTGCTAAACGATCGGATACCCAAGCTAATACACCTTCTTGGTCTTGTAATATCGTTCTGTTACTTTTGTGACCTATTTCTAGGCGGGGAAACCTCTTCGGATCTCCCTCTATATGTCTCCATATAGTTCAGACTATCGCTTCACCTTTCGGTGTCTTCTCACTTAGTCGTTCAGGCTGTACATTTAATGTCTTTTCCATTATAAACGTCTTCCGAAACATTAATAACATATGAGGTTACATGTCTAGACGAAGCGAATATATTAGAAAAGAATACACAGTTTCTCAAGCTGCGTACATGGCTGGAATTATGGATGGAGAAGGAACATTCTACATCGGTAATTACAGCGGGAATAGGAAAAATGGTGACAAACATTTTCAAACACTTATTGCAGTCGCTACCACTGATAAATCTCTTATGGAATGGTTGTTTAACGTATTTGGAGGAGGTTTTAGAGAATACACACCTAAACAAATGGCTAAAAATTCCCGTAAACAAGTTTATCGTTGGCAGGCTACAAGCAATAGAATGCTTCATATTTGTGAGATCATTCTTCCTTATCTCGTTATAAAGAAAAGGCAAGCTGAAATCATGATTGAAATCAGAAAAACCTTTAGTGATCAGCATAACATCAAAGGAAGACAGCACGTTCAAAACCTTCCAAAAGGTATCCTTGAACTTCGTCAACAATTGATGGATGAACTCAAACTTCTTCATACGAGAACTCATTAATTAATACTTGCCCCTTGTTGTCCGTCCGCTTATGCGGCGAGGAGTTCCAAGTCAATCAGAGAAAATTTATACAGGCCATATTGTTTAACCTGTTCGTTAATAATGCAGCCTGTCCCGAAGAAGGCGACCTGAGCGTCAATTATATCACGCTGAGGGACTTGCGCCGGGGGGTCTATGCCGCTATTGCCTAATTGGACAGTAGGGGGAGTTAAGGCACGTGGCCTCATAAATCTGCATGTTGTACCACCATGTGCTGGCATGGAAACCTTATCGCAAATGGTAATGTAATTCCTTGTTGTTAAGACACTTACGTATCTATCTAGTCATTTCTGCTAGATTCTTCATGTTTCCATAAAGTTCGGAGCACCGCATCTCTTTCGAGTCCTTTCGCTTGCTCTCTCAGGCTGTATTTAAACTTGCCCCTTGTTGTCTTCGTCTTTAAACGGTCAGATGTCCAAGTCAATCAGAAAGGATTTAACGTCCACAAATTAACAGGCTATGGACGGGGTAGGAACGTATAGCATAGATGGGGCTAACGATTGCAAAATCATTGGCAAACTGTTACTTATTAACCACTTAAGTGGCGGATTAGTCTTCTCAGCTAACCTCTCTATGTTTCCATAGAGTTCAGAGTACCGCATCACCTTTCGGTGTTCCTTCGCTTACTACGTTCACGCTGCAAGGTATTTAACCAGCTTGCGCCTTGTTGTCTTCGCCTTTAGCGGTCAGATGTTCAAGTCAATCAGAAGGAATTTTAATTGGGCCAAATTAACCCAAATTGCCTGTAGTAGTAATCGACATATAACCTCTTAGCTATATGTTAATGGGATATGGCGAGCCGTGGACGAAAGCGTACTACGTCCGTTTTCGGTCATATCTGATAAGGGTGCGAATTCCTCTACGCGAATCTCATTTAACGCATGAGTGCGACAGGCATTTAACGATTGCCTAATCGAAATTTTAATTTAATAAGTATGAGTTATTTTAGCAATACTTTTATCTCTGAATCCCAAACTGAGCCTTTAATGCCTGTACCTTGTCATACGCTGCTTTCTTTCCTGCATCGCTGAAATCCCCGGCTGTTGCATTATGAGGAGCTGATCCTACGCCAGATGGCTGATAATACGGAGATTGACGGTTAGCATTGATTTTATCCTGAACAGAGGATTGTTTCTCTTGTGGTTTATCCATACCCATTTGCTTAATGGTGTTATAGACCAGCTTTTGCCTTTCGAAACCTTCTGGCATTTTTAGAATATTATCGGCAAGTTTAGGAGCTTGCTGTGCGAATTTGTCAGCTAGTTTAAGCACATCAAAAAAGTCTGGGTTATTCTCTAACCACATTTCCTGTCTTAACTCTTCTTTAGCGGATAGTTTAGCTTCTTGCATAGCTTTCTGAATTTCAGATTGTGTGCTTTGGCCTACTTTAGCAAGCTTTCGATTAAGCTTCTTATGGTCGACATAAGGTTCCGAATCATCTTCATCTTCTTCTTCCTTTGGTGCACGTGCAGCTTGTCTTTCTTGTTCTAGCTCTTGTATACGCCGTTCTCTTTCATCAAGCATACGTTGGTACATAGCTTCTTGCTTACGGAAATTGATTTCTTTGTCGGATGGTTGAGCTTGATTTTGTTGTAGATCTTCTGTCATGATAAATCCTCGTTGACGCTGAGTTGCGAATGTGTTTGTATATTAAAATTTTAAATGGTTTTATGCAAGAGGTCAAATG
>Ga0315909_10002532_pt1 | contig 23372 bp, 9 predicted proteins | sample LakEriMetagenome_11_FD_203527 | JGI IMG/M metagenome (GOLD analysis project Ga0315909, IMG submission 203527) | Freshwater fungal communities from buoy surface, Lake Erie, Ohio, United States - Buoy 2 MA125 | ecosystem: Environmental > Aquatic > Freshwater > Lake | place: USA: Lake Erie, Ohio...
GCGCGGGTATTTCGCATGCGCTGCATTGAACCAGACCTTCCTCATGGGGGTAAAAGGCGTCGAAGCCGTGGCAGTCGGGACGCCAGAAACCCCGCTGCCGCCCGGCGTGTCTTGCTGCATCTGACGATGGGGGCACGGAACCAAGAATCGCCTCATCCACGTGTTTCGGACAAGTTCAAAAATATTCCCCTTGCTGGACCCAACCTTTCCCCGAACTGTGTCAGCATAGGGCGAAAGAAAGCGCATTTGGGATGCCCACCAGCCATTTAACGCAGTTGAAAACCGACAAGACACTCCTCGAAAGTTACGTCGCAAGCGGCGACGGGACCGCTTTTACGGAGCTTGTGACGCGGTATGCTCCGATGGTCTATCGGGCGTGTCTCCGGCTGCTGGGCAATCACCACGACGCCGAGGATGCCACGCAGGCGGCGTTTGCCGTTCTGGCCCGGAAGGCCGGAAGCCTCCGGCAGGAGGGGCGCCTGAACGGGTGGCTGCATCGCGTGGCGCATCTGGTGGCGCTGGAAGCCCTGCGGCGGCGGTCAAGTCGCGAACGGCAGCAGGAACAGTCGGTGATTTGGTACGAGGGTTTGCAGGCAAACCTGCCAAATGCCGATCTGGATGCCGTCCTGTCGCAGGTTGATGCGGAAGTGGACAGATTGTCCGAAGTTCTGCGTGACGCTGTGATCCTGCGCTACCTGCGCGGGTTCAGCGAGCAGGAAGCCGCCGCCCAAGCCGGTTGTCCGGTTGGCACGATGAAGTGGCGGACGAGCGAAGGGCTCGCAAAGCTGCGGCAGCGTCTGGTCAAGCGCGGCGTGCCGCTGAGCGGTGTCGCTCTGGCAGGCCTGCTTGCACCGGAGGCATCGGGGGCTGTGCCGGTGGCACTTGTCCCTTCCATTTTGGCGACCGTGAAATCGATTGCGGCTCGCGCCGCAACCACGGGCGCTGAAACAACAAAAATAACCACACTAACAAATAAAATAATGAACATACTATTCTATACCAAAGTTAAAACAGCAGCAATGATCGGCGCGGCAGCAGTGCTGGTCGGCGCGTCCTTCCCGATCGGCATGGCCGTGGGATGGGCGGGCGAAGAAAAGACTGCGCAGCCGGCGGCGACCGGAGCGGCCCAAGCCGTGCCGCGGCAACAACCCTCTCTGGCCACCTCGTTGTCACTGGATGACCTCAAGAGGCTGCTGGAGGAAAAAAAGAAGGCCCAGAAGCTTGCTTACAATGTGGTCGAGAATGATCCGGACGTACAGACCAAGCGAAAGGAAATGGATGAAGCGGAGCAGACTTTCCGTGCCGTCCTTGCACGGTCAAAGGGGCAGGGAAAGAACCCGGAACTGGATGCTGCCGTGCAGACGCACAACACGACGCGTCAGGCATTCCTCGCTCTGTACAAGGAGAAATTTGCGGCAGCCGGCGGGACGAACCTGGCCACGGAGATCATGGTGCTGGAGGGCCATATCAAAGGGGCGGATCGAGAGTCAGGTGCGGCGCAACCAGTCAAGAGGCAGGACCAGAGGCAGGACCAGGGGCAGGGGCAGCAATAGTGGCCCCATTTGCAATAGAGCGCCTGCTCAGACATCCTGCCCCCAAGTGATTCGATGACCTTGGACCCACGGAATCGGCGCGCGCAGGACGGTGCCGGGATAGCGGGTTTCAGCCGTGTTGCGTTCTTCGCACGTGCGCAGGGGCGGCTGGCTTTGCGTAATGGGCGCAGGCTCGGCGGGGGGCGATAGGGTCTTCGTTTGCACGCGCGGAAACATGAAGGCAACGTTCATGGCAAAAATCAAAATGCTGGCCGCAGTGACGGTCGCGATAACGGGAACATGCATCGCGGCAGTCCAGGCGGTGCCCCTTGCGGATACCAGGCAAAGCGCACCCGCTCTCCCCGTGGCCGAGGTCACGGTCACGCCGCATGGAGCACGGGCGGTCAATGCCTTCGCGGAAATCCGGCGCAGGGGCGGACCGAGGGTGGCGGTGTTCAGCCATTCGAATGTTGGCCAGGAAAAGCGGTTATTCGCATTGATCGTCCCCGGAGATCTCCGCCATCAACCGGTGTCCGCGCGGAAACTGATCGCTGCCGTGGCCGCAGCGCACGATCTCAAATTGTTCTGGGCGAACGATGGCCGGCTCGCGGTGCTGTATGCTGGGACAGCGGATGCCAGGATCGAACGACTCCGTCAGGACCTGGCCTCGACCGAGATTGCCGTTCGCCGCGAGGCGGCCTGGCTTGGCGGCTGGCTCGATGATCCACGCGTCGTTCCGCTTCTGGTAAGGGCCACGGCGGATAGCGATGCGCAGGTGAGGGAACAGGCCACGTTGGGTTTGTTCCGCTTCGGCGTCGATTTGGTCGTGGCTATTGACGTCACCGCGGTTTCATGGCTCGAAACGTGTCTCGCCACCCCGGATCTGGATCCGGGGTCATACTACCCGATGGCATTCTGGCGAACCAGCATGGCCGTGCGCAATGCGCTTCCCATCGGGTTGTGGCAATTGGATGGGGGCGAGCCGGTGATGGGCTTGATTGCGAAGACGCTGGTTCACCCGGACTACACCTTCCGCTCCGCCGCCGTCGCCGCACTCGGCCGCGTGGCCAGAAACATGCCGGGCGCACGGAAAGAGAAGTCCTTGGCGTTCTTTGAAAAGGCGTTTGCCGAGGGGAAGTACTCCCGCATGGATGTTGTCATCGCGCTGGGCCAGGTGGGAGGCAGCCTGCCTGACGGGCAGAAAGGCAGGGTCCTGGCTCTCCTCGAACAGGCGCTGGCTGACAAGGTTCCCATTCTGCGCCGCACGTCAGTCACGGCACTGGGGCAGGTCGGCGGGACCAAGGCGCTGGCGTTGCTCGCCACGGCGCTCGTGGATCCTGACAGCGAGGTGCGGCTGGCGGCTGTTGTTGCGCTGGGCGATCTGGGTGGCGACAACGCCCTGGCGCTCCTCGACAAGCCGCTGGCAGATCAGGACCTGAAGGTGCGCTTGGCGGCTGTTTCCGCCCTCGGCAGCAAGGGCGGCGACAGGGTGTGGACGCTGCTCGATAACGAGCTGGGCAGTCCGGATGCCATTCGTCGCCAAGCCGCGGTGGAAGCCCTTGGGCGGGCGGGCGGGGAAAAGGCGTTGGCGCGGTTGGAGCGAATGCTGGGCGATACGAATGAATCCATGCGTGCCGGTGCCATCCGTTCGCTTGGCGAAATCGGCGGCGAAAAGGCGCTGGCGCTGCTTGAAAAAGTCCTCTTCCCTCCGGACGTCGCGGAGGTGGGGGCAACGAATGCGCCCGGCCTGCGTGAGCCGTGCAGCGCATGTGCGATGGCCGCCGGCGAAGCGCTGGTAGCCGTGGGCGACGAACGCGCCTTTCGATTGCTCGAAAGAACAATGACCTCTCCGCGCACGGAAGTTCGCTCCTGTCTTTCTGCGGCTCTGCGTGAAGATTCGCTCCGCGGACCTCGCATCGGCGGGGGCCGCGCGGCCCTGGCGTTCTTGGAAAACGCGCTCGGCAGCCCGGATAAGAGCGTGCGATCAATCGCCGCCAGCGCACTGCGATCCGTAGGAGGCGACCGGGCGCGGGCGCTTCTGGAAAAGGCGTGCGCCGACCCGGAGGCGCTGGTGCGCCAGGTCGCCCTTAACTCGTTGTGGCGACAGGCGGGCGGACAAGCGGTACCCTTCCTGGGTGGTCTGCTTGACGATCCGAACAGCGAGGTGCGCCAGAAGGCCGTCGAGGGGCTGATCCAAGTGGGCCTCGGCAGCGAGAAGACGTATTCGCTGCTCGAAAAGGCGGCCGCCGATGCGACCGACGCGACGCGGCAATCGGCCGTTAACGAGATCGGCAAAGCGGGCGGCCAGAAGGCGCTGCCGTTCCTCGAAAAGACGATGGCGGATCCGCGTCTGCTCGGTGCGGTTGTCAGATCTCTCTGCGATGTGGGAGGGATAAAGGCCCGCGATCTGATTCTTCAACGCTTGGTTGGGGAGAAGAATGAAGTGGTCATCCATGAAGCATCGACCCTCCTCAGTGCCGCGCTTTACGACCCGGACGTCAATGTGCGCCTGGCTGCCGTCCGCGTCTTGCGCGGGATAAAGAACATTGAAGGGGAGAAGAAGGGCATGATTCAGGGCTGGATCGTGAAGCGCCTGGCCAAGGAACAGGACCCGCGTGTTCGTCGGGAGATCACCGACCTCTTGATAAGGAACTTTGGGGCACGGGCGAGGTGATCATCGAATCGGATAAGAGAGTGCCGGACTGGCCGCAGCCCATCCGGCAAGCGGGACGAATGCGCCACGTGGCCCATGCGTCCTCGCCCGCCGCATCGCACACCTCTGGAGGGCCAGCCGGTGTTGTATGCCATCCCGTGGGTTCGTCGGCAGATGAGAGAAGTAGGGACAGACTGGAATGGCACTAAGATAAGGACGATTATGGATAAATTCTCCCTGATAGACGCGCCGCGCCCGCATGCACAGCGATTACCAGCGGAGAGGGGAAGTAGGGACAGACTGATTATTCGCAACTTCCCGGAGTTTTCGCTTGGCGCGGAAAGCGCGGGGCGATTGAATACGCTCATGCACCAAGCACGTTATGAAACCCCCGCCGACCATGATTTCGCTGACTCCCAACGAATAATCAGTCTGTCCCTACTTCCTATCCAAAATTGGGCGAAAAAGGTGAATGGAGAGGATATGAATATCCGCCAAAAGCGAAGTCGAAGTAAATAAATCGCGGCATATGTTTAATTTAACACTAATCAGCGGGATGTTATTTGTTGCGTGCTGTTCTGGTTGCATCAGCGCAAATTCGCCAAGCGGGGTCAATCTTGCACGAGTCAAGCAAACACTCGCCCGAGCTGACGCGGGCGATGTTGATGCGATGTATAATGCAGCGCACTACCTCACAGAAGATGCTTACGCTTTAGCGGTTAGAGCCATGAATTATGCTCGAAAAGCGGTTGAGGCTGGGGATTTGCCGGCGAAAAAGCGTGAACTAACCGCGAAACGGATGTGCGATGCATACTTTAAATCTCACGGGTGTCCCAATAGGGAACAAGGGGAAGAGACAGAGTGCCAGACTGATACTCGAAAGGTGGGTTCGCCACGCGGCAATGGGCGCGCGGAGTCACGACGACTTACGCCTACAATCTGCGCGATCAGGTCACCGGCATGACCTACAGCGACGGCACGCCGGCCGTCACGATGAGCTACGTCGCGGCGGGGCGGCCCTTGGAAATCGGCAATGCCGTGGCGACGGACGCCTACGCGTACGACGACGCCGGGCAATTGGCAGTTGAAACGCAGAGCGTGGCTGGGCATCCTGCCGCCATGCGCACCCTCAAGTACAGCCACGACGCCATCAGCGGCGACCCGCTCAAGACGCTGGCCCGCATGACTGCTAGGAATTTGCTTTCGCGCCCGCCGCAGCGTAAGCGGTCGGAACGGGGACGGGCGTCGGGGAGTAAGCGGGTCTGGCCCGCACTTGCGGAGGGCGCGTTCGTATGAGCGAGGCCCTGCTTGAGATGCGGAGTATCAGCAAGGCCTTCGGCGGCGTGAAGGCGCTGGAGGATGTCCGCCTCACGCTTCGCGCCGGCGAGATTCATGCGCTGATGGGCGAGAACGGCGCGGGCAAGTCCACGCTCATCAAAGTGCTCACGGGCGTTCATGCGCGCGACGGCGGCTCGATCGAATTCGATGGCCGCGCGATTTCCCCACGGTCGCCGAAGGAGGCCGAGGCGCACGGCATCAGCACCGTGTACCAGGAGGTCAACCTGATCCCCACGCTCTCCGTCGCGGAGAACATCATGCTCGGGCGGCAGCCGAAAAGGTTTGGCATCATCCGGTGGAAGGCGATGCGGGCGCAGGCCGGGCGCGCGCTGGCGCGCCTGGGCCTCGATCTCGACGTGACGCGCGAGCTTCGCTCCTGTTCGATTGCAGTCCAGCAAATGGTCGCCATCGCCCGTGCGCTCGACGTGCAGGCGAAGCTGCTCATCCTCGACGAGCCCACCTCGAGCCTCGACGAGCAGGAGTGCGCGGCGCTCTTCGATGTGATGCGCCGGTTGCGCGGCGAGGGTCTGGCGATCCTGTTCGTCACGCACTTCCTCGATCAAGTCTATGCCGTGACGGACCGCATCACCGTGCTGCGTAACGGGGGGTTCGTCGGCACGTTTGAAACGTCGGAACTGCCGCGCCTCGACCTCATCGGCAAGATGCTCGGGCGCGAATTGAAGGAGGACGCCCGTGCGACAAAAACGGTTGCAGGTCGCGCGCCGGGAGATGCCCGTGAATCATCCGTCCCAGTCCTCGAAGCGAGGGCCCTTGGCCGGCGTGGCGCGATGCATCCCATCGATCTGCGGATCGGGGAGGGCGAAGTCGTCGGTCTCGCGGGACTGCTCGGCAGCGGGCGCACTGAGACGGCGCGGATGCTCTTCGGGGCGGACCGGCCGAACTCCGGCGAGATCCGGGTGCGTGGCGAAGTCGTGTCCCTGGCATCGCCGCGCAAGGCGATCCGTCGCGGTCTCGCATTCTGTTCGGAAGATCGCAAGGCCGAGGGAATTATTCCCAACCTTTCCGTCCGCGAGAATCTCGTCCTGGCCCTGCAGGCGAGCCGGGGTCCGGCGCGATTGCTGCCGCGTGCCGAACAGATGCGGATCGCCGAACATTACATCCGCCTGCTCGACATCCGGACGCCCGGCGCCGAGGCACCCATTCGCAATCTCTCCGGCGGGAACCAGCAAAAGGTGCTGCTGGCACGATGGCTTGCGCTGCAACCGAGGCTCATTATCCTCGACGAACCGACGCGCGGCATAGACGTGGGGGCGAAGGCCGAGATCGAAAAACTCGTCGCCTCGCTCCGCGAAAAAGGCATGTCCGTCCTGTTCATCTCCTCGGAGTTGGAGGAAGTGGTGCGGGTGAGCCAGCGCGTGATCGTGTTGCGCGACCGCCGGAAAGCGGGCGAGTTGGGCGGCGACGAAGTGAACGAGCATTCCATCATGAACCTGATCGCCGGACATGGGACGGACAACGACGTGGAACCAAGGCGCGCATGACGAAAGAGAATTCCAATCCGACGCGGCCGGAAGCCTTCGCGGCGCTCCGTTCATTCTTCATCCGTCGCCCGTCGTTGCAGTGTCTAATCTGGCCGCTGGCCGGCCTTGGCCTGCTGGTCCTGTTCAACTTGTTGTTTGACCGCGCATTCTTCGAGATCACGACGCGCGACGGCAACCTCTACGGTCCCATCATGACGATCCTCCGGCTCGCCGTGAAGGTGATGCTGCTGGCCACCGGCATGACGCTGGTCATCGCCTCCGGGGGCGTGGACCTTTCCGTGGGGTCGGTGATGGCCGTCGCGGGCGCGCTGGTGGCGCACCTTTCGGCGCAGGGACACTGGCCCTTCGTCGCGCTGCTCGGCGTGGCGGTGCTCGTTGCGCTGGTTGCCGGCGCCTTCAATGGCGCCCTCGTCGCATTCGTCGGCCTGCAGCCAATCGTGGCCACGCTCATCATGATGGTGCTCGGGCGCGGCGTGGCCCTGAGCATCACCGGCGGGCTGCCGATCAGCGTGTCGGACCCGGGCCTGATGTTTCTCGGCCGGGGATTTGTCGCGGGCATTCCGGTTCCGATTCTTCTCGTGCTGGCTGTTGTCACGATCACCGCCATCGCCTGCCGCGGGACTGCGCTGGGCCTCTTCGTCGAAGCCGTCGGCGACAACGAGGCCGCCAGCCGGTTGAGCGGCGTGAACGCGCGCGGCATCAAGCTGTTCGCCTATGTGTTCTGCGCCGTCTGCGCCGCGTTGGCGGCGTTGGTCGCCATCGGCGACGTCGGGCGGGTCGAGCCGGATCGCCTCGGTCAGATGCTGGAACTGGACGCCATCACGGCGGTGGTGGTCGGAGGCACGGTGCTGACAGGCGGGCGATTTTCACTCGTCGGCTCAATCGTCGGGGCGCTGCTGATTCAGACGCTCACGATGACTTTGATCCGCCAGGGCATGCCCTCGGATGTCGCGCCGGTTCCAAAGGCCCTCGTCATCATCGCCGTCTGCCTGCTGCAATCGCCCCGGCTGCGCGCGCAACTTTCGGCGCTGCGACCGGGCGCGCGGAGGGCCGGCGCATGAACATGATTTTCCGACGGCAAAATCTCCCGCTGCTGGTGACCGCGCTGGTGTTCGTGGTGTTGTTCGGCGCGTTCTCGGTGGCCTTCAGGAACTTCCTCTCGCTGCGTGTGGTCACGAATCTGTTCATGAACAACGCCCACGTCGGCATCATCGCCGTGGGCCTCACATTTGTGATTCTCTCCGGCGGCATAGACCTCAGCGTCGGCTCCGTCCTGGCCTTTGCGACCATCCTCGTCGCGACGCTCATCGGGAAGTTTCACGTTCATCCCGGGGCGGCAATCGCCGTGGCACTGCTGGCCGGAGCGGTGTTTGGCGCAGGGCAGGGCTTCCTGATCCAGAGTTATCAACTGCCGCCGTTCCTCGTGACGCTGGCGGGAATGTTTCTCGCGCGGGGCCTTGCGTTCATGGTCAGCGCGAAGGAAATGGCGATTGAACACGGGTTCTACAGGGCTCTGGCGGGGCTCGGCCTGCCGCTGCCCGGTCGGGTCATGTTTGGCTTTACGGCCTGCGTTTTCGTCGTCGTGCTGCTCGCCGGGCTGTGGATCGCCCACCTGACGAGGTTCGGCCGGAACGTGTATGCCATCGGCGGCAGCGAATCCTCCGCTGTCCTGATGGGCCTGCCCGTCGCGCGCACCAAGGTGCTGATCTACGCCCTGAGCGGATTTTGCGCGGCGCTGGGCGGCGTGGTTTTCACTGTGCAGGCGCAGTCGGGCAATCCGCTCAATGGATTCGGCATGGAACTGGACGCCATCGCGGCGGTCGTCATCGGCGGCACGCTCCTGAGCGGCGGCGTCGGGCAGGTCGCCGGCACGCTGCTGGGTGTGCTGATCTACGGCACGATTTTGACCGCGCCGGACTATCTCAGCGGCTTCGACTCCTCCTGGCAGCGCATCGCCATCGGCGGGCTGCTGCTGGTCTTCATCATCCTGCAACGATTTCTTTCTCGCGCCTCCGCGCCCGGCGGGTAGTTTCCCGAAAATTCACTCACGATTCCACTCCATGAAAATGAACCTCCTCCCGTCGCTCCGCCACCTGTCCTCGCTCGCCGCCGTGGCGATCTTCTCACTCGCCGGTTGCGACAGGCAGTCCGCCGACAAGGAGTCCCCCGGGGGCGCGCCCAAGCCCGGCAAAACGCTCACCGTCGGCTTTTCGCAAGTGAGCGCGGAGAGCGACTGGCGCGTCGCGGAGAGCAAGTCGATCAAAGACGAAGCGGCCAAGCGGGGCATCGACCTGAAGTTCTCCGACTCGCAGGGCAAACAGGAAAACCAGTTCAAGGCCATCCGCTCCTTCATCGCGCAGGGTGTGGACGCGATCATCCTCGCGCCCAAGGTCGAGACGGGCTGGGAGGAGATCCTGAAGGAGGCGAAGCAGGCAAAAATCCCGGTCGTGCTTGTGGATCGCGGCATCAAGGTGTCGGACGACTCGCTCTACGTTACGCTCATAGCGTCGGACTTTGTGGCGGAAGGCCGGCTGGCAGGGGACTGGCTGGCAAAGAAGACCGGCGGCATGGCGCAGATCATCGAACTGGAAGGTTCGCCGGGAGCGGCACCCGCCATCGATCGCAAGAAAGGTTTCGCCGAGAGCATCGCAGCGCATCCGGGGATGAAGATCATCGCCTCGCAGAGCGGTGATTTCGAGACGGGCAAAGGCAAGGAAGTCATGGAGACGTTGCTGCAACAGCACGGCAAGGACGTCACCGCGGTTTACGCGCACAACGACAACATGGCGCTCGGCGCGATCGAGGCGATCAAAGCCGCGGGCAAGAAGCCCGGCGTGGACATCCCCATCGTCTCCATCGACGCGGTGAGGGCGGCGTTCACGGCGATGGTCGCGGGCGAACTGAACTGCACCATCGAGTGCAATCCACTGCTGGGCCCGCTGGCCTTCGACGCGGTCGAAAAGGCGCGCAAGGGCGAGTCCCTGCCCAAGAAAACCGTGATTCAGGATCGCGTCTTTGACCAATCGGTCGCGGCATCGGAACTGCCGAACCGGAAATACTAGAGCAGTTCAAAAAATGGTGTAGCCGCGTGATCGCGTAATTCGACGCAGATCAATGGCCCGGAGGGCCAGCGGAAATCAATGGCCCGGAGGGCCAGCGGAAATCAATGGCCCGGAGGGCCAGCGGAAATTAGCCGGTGGCGCAAGCCACCGGATCCGCCGAAAGATCGAACGCGCCCCGGAGGGTGCGCCGGAAATAGCCCGGCTCGCACCGCCACCACCGCCACCTCCGGGGCGGATTCCGTTTTGGACGAGGTCCGGTGGCTCGCGCCACCGGCTAATACCAGCTTTCAGAATTAACGGGACGCAAGGAAAGCCGAGCGGCGTGCATGGGGAGCGCGCGCGCCTCGCGCGCCGTGCCGTGCGCCCCGCGCGGCACACCGGGCGTCCACAGGCATTCGGAACGCCGTGGGTCGCCGTGTGCATCCCGCGAGGGCGCGGACTGTATGCGCGGACTGTTCGGAGGCGCAGAAAACATCACTTAACGGGACGCAAGGAAAGCCGAGCGGCGTGCATGGGGAGCGCGCGCCTCGCGCGCCGTGCCGTGCGCCCCGCGCGGCACACCGGGCGTCCACAGGCATTCGGAACGCCTTGGGTCGCCGCGTGTATCCCGCGAGGGCGCGGAATACGGCACGCGAGGCGCGTGCGCTCCCCCAACCACGCCATGCTGCTTTTTCAGCCCTTATTCCCAGTCTCCATATTTCTGAAAGATCGTATAATTTCCGTCGGCCCTCCGGGCCATCCCGCAGGAATCCGGAATCTCGAACACGGCTACACTATTTCTTGATCTGCTCCAGCCGGGACGCGCGGTTCCCTGGACCGGTTCGCGCCCGGAAAAACGCCCGGAAACGTGCCCGGAAACGTGCCCGGAGATCGCCCTCCTCGACGGCGGCCTCCTTACGGTCGTCCCAGCAACCGCCGCAGCCGCTGCTGGCATTCGCACATGGCGCGCCCGGTGTGATAGGACACTTTCCAGTCGTTCCCCACGTTCGTATCGAGCGGCTTGCCCTGGCGGTCGAGGAGCACCCGCCACTCGCCGATTTCGCGGACGATCATGTGCTTTTGGATGAACTCCCAGAGGCACTCGAAGGCATCGAGGTAGCAGGGATCGCGGAACACTTCATAGGCGTCGAGAAAGCCGACAAGCGCCTCCGAGTGCTGCCAGAACTCCTTCTCCTTGACCAGCGCGCCACCGGTGCGGAGGCCGTCGCGATAGATGCCGCCAAACTTCCAGTCCACGCCGTGCTTGAGGGCGTTGTCCACGAGTTTCCGAAGGAGCGGCCGGTAAGGCTTCGGATCCGCGCCGGCAATCTGGAACGCGCGGTTCATCAACCAGACGAGTTCGAGATTGTGGCCGTAGGAGGTCGTCTCGGTGGGCTGCGCCGGGCGCTCTCCGAAACGCTCCGCATTCCAGGTTCGCTTCACGGCGATGGCCGGGATCGGCTTCCAGGCCGGATTGAACTGGTTCAGCCCGCAGCCGCGCCGGGTGTCAATCATGTGATCGCAGATCACATCCACGACTTCCATCAGCTTGCGCCGGTGGAGAGGCGCGCCGGACGCCTCGTAGAGCGTGGTGAACGATTCCAGGAGGTGCATGTGCGTATCGAGCCCCTTCCGGTCACCCCCGGAAAAGCCCGGCTCTTCGGGTGTCCAGTCGCGGCACAGGTTTTCGTAATATCCACCGTAACGGGTGTCGGCACAGAATTTCTGCAACAGGTCGAATGTGCGCGAGGCATGCTCCACGCCGCGCTTGTCCCCGGTGCCCAGCGTGTATTCGGCCATCGCGTATATCGCGAAGCTCTGCCCGTAAACGATCTTGCCCATGTCATCCCGGCTCCCATCCGGCTTCACCGTCCAATACCAGCCTCCATCCTGGGGATCCCAGAAATGCCGGAACAGGAACTCCGCGCCGCCACGCGCCAGGGCCTTGCTTCCGCGGACCTCCGGCTGCAGACGGCAGAGGCTCGAGAACCACCAGACCAGCCGCGCCTGGGTGTTGACGTACTTTGCCCGGAGCGGCGTGGCCCGGCCCTTCTCGTCGAAGTGGGTCAGGTAGCCTCCGTGCTTCGCGTCGCGGGCGCGGGTATGCCAAAATGGGATCAGTCCGTGCGTCAGGTGTTGGGTGATCTCGCCTTCGAGACGGTGCAGGCGCTGGTTCGTTTTCTTGGATGGTTTGTTCACGGGTTTTCTCTTTTTTTGTCCAGGTATCGGTTTCGTTGCGGTCGGGAATTCTTCGAGTCCGGCGAAGGGTGTGCGCTACGGCTTGGTGGTTTCCGACAGCTTGCGCACCAACTTCTGCGCCTCGTCTTTCTGGCGGGAGCTCATTCGTCTTGCTGCTCGGAATTTGCTTTCGCGCCCGCCGCACCGGAAACGCTCAGAATGGGGATGGGCGTCGGGAAGTGAGGGGGGGTAGGGGAGCGAGGGGAAGGAGAGGGAGAGTGTGCGCTGGTGACACTGCTCCGCACGGGAGATTTCAGACTGGAGGATGCGGTCGCGGCGGGATTCATACGCTCAAGCGTGGTTCGCGAGAATGCTCATCCAATCCGCTGTGCCGAGCTTTAATTTTGACAGATTACTTGGCAGCGGTCCTTTTCCGGCGCGGCGCGCCGTGAAACTCGGAATCCGGAACCCGGCTGCACAATTCGTTGAGCTGCTCCAGGCTGGAGGCTGGAGGTCCGCAATTCGCAATTTGCAATTTGCAAGTCCCGTTCCACCACCCGCCTGGCGCAGCCCCTGCTTTCGCGCCAGTTGAAAATTCTATTTGGATGGGTGGTCGGGGATGGTTCAATGTTTTCGGCGCACCCTCCGGGAACACTTCACAGCGCATGTGCAACCACGCAGGATTTACAAAGCTGAACGTCATCAAATCTGCACGGCGCTCACGAACACACGATCATCGGGTATTTGCGGCGAGTCGCCGCAGACAGCACGCCAGTCGCGTGCTCCACCCGGAAGCTGCAGCTCGCCGCTTCCGCGATTCTGATGTGGTTGCCCTGAGACGTATATTCTTCAGATTTTTTGGAGGCTTTTTTGGGAGCTTTTTTTGGGGCTTTTTTGGGGGCTTTTTTGAAGGCTTCTCTTGCGTGGGGTGGTCAGGGGTGTTCCAGTGAGAGCGTGAGAGCCTGAACATACGAACCCCCCTCCCATTTGGCTTGTGATCCATCTTCAATTTCACCCCCGATCTGCCTCCCATTGCTTTCTCGGACCGACCCTCCGACCCTCCACCCGGCCCTGCAAGGTCCGTGGGTTTTCCAGCGGCCTTTTCCGCTGGTGCTTTCGTTTTAATTTTTCCTGCATATCCGGTTGCTTGACACAAAGCAGATTTGGAAGGCAGGAAGGCAGAAAAGGATCGTTTCCTGCACATTTTTCCCGCCTTCCTGCCTTCCAAAGAGTCTGTTCTCCGCAGCGTGTCAGGCAACCGGATAAGCACGTAATTTTTAATCCATTCTCCACCAGCCAGCCATCACGCCTATGAACTCACGGCCCGTCTTTTTCCGAAACTCCCGCAAGCGCAGGAAAGCCGCATCCGCCCCGGCCATGCGCCCGAAAGCGCTCTCGGGTTCGATTGCAAAATATTCCCGCGGGCTCGTGCTCTCCGCGCTCACGCTCATCGCCGTGCCGTCCGCGCAGGCCGCCGTTTACTATTGGGATGATGACGCCGCGACCGCTGGTTTCGGCACGGCTGGCGCGTCCACCGGCACTTGGGAGGCACCGACTGCGGGACCAACCGCCGGCTGGTCCCTCAGTGCTACGGGAGCCGCCCCCTTCGCGACCTTCACCACCGGCATCGGCGATACCCTGAACTTCGGCAACGGCGCCACCGGCCTCGCCGCGGGCACCATCACCGTCAGCGGCACCGTGGACGCCGGGAATATCACCTTTGCCTCCGGCTCCGGTGCCATCGTCCTTTCCGGCGGCACCATCAATCTGGCTCCCGTTTCCACCATCACCGTTAACAACGCCTCGGACACCATCAGTTCCATCCTCGCGGGCGCGGCCACCAGTCTGACCAAGGCCGGCGCCGGCACCCTCACACTCGCCGGCGCGAACACCTACACCGGCACCACGACCATCAACGGCGGCACGATCGTGTTGAATCGGAATACCGGGTCGCTGATCAGCAGCACCGCGCTCACCTTTGCTGGTGGCCCCGGAACCTTCAACATGGACAACACGGGGGCCAGCGGAGCCCTCGCGCAGTCGCTCGGCGCGCTCACTTTCAACGCCGGGGAAGGCACGGTGCAGATCACCCGCACGGCAAACCAGGATCAGACCCTCACCTTCAGTTCCCTCGGCGCGCGGGCCGCCGGGGCGACGGGCAACTTCGTGAACACCGGCGGCACGAACAGCGACACGAACGGCATCATCCTGACCGGCGTGACGGCAGACGCCGCCATGGGTCCGGGCTACTTCTTTAACGGCGGAACCGCCACCGCCAACTACGCCTTCAACAACGCAGCCACCAGCTTTGTCCGCGGCATCAATTGGGGCGTGGATAGTGGCACCACCACTGCGGCTGGCGGCGCAATTGCCACCACCGCCTACGCGCAGTCCACCGGTAGCACGACGGCCACGATTGCGACCGGGCGGGTCTTTACCGGCCTCAATTTCCAGAACACGACCGGCGTCGCGCAGGCGGTTACTCTCGCCGGCACCATCACCACCAACGGCATCCTCCGTTCGGGCAATGGGGCCAGCACCACCACCATCAGCGGCGGGACCTCGATTGCGACGACCACCGCCGGGGTTGATCTAGTCATCCGCACCGACATGGCCAACGATGCACTCACGATCAACACGCCCATCATCGCCAGCGGCGCAAGCGGTCTGACCAAGTCCGGTGCCGGCACGCTCGTCCTTGGCGGAAGCAACACCTACACCGGCCAGACCTACGTCAACGGCGGCACGCTGCAAATCTCCAGCACCGCCAACCTGGGTGCTACCGGCGCGACGCTGAACCTCGCTGGCGCCACCCTGCGGACGACGGGAAGCCTCACCCTCGCCCGCCCGATCGTCATCAGTAACGGCGTCACTTTCAATACCGATGCCGGCACCACGCTTTCGATCGACAACGGCGTGACGGGAAACATCATTTCCGGAACCGGGGGATTCACCAAGACCGGCACCGGCACGATGTCGTTTTTTGGCACCAGTAATACTGCGTTTTCGAATGGCTGGACCGGCGGTCTGACCGTCAACGGCGGTGCATTCCTCTACAATGGTCCCCAAACACTGAACGGGGGCAGCTCCAATTCCCAAGACGGTTGGATTAACACCAGCAATGTCCTGACACTCGGCGATGCAACGTTTTCGGCTATCGCGGGTGGGGCCCGCACTAACCTTCAATCCTTCTCTGGCCTGAATCTCAGCAGTGGCGACAACGCGGTGGCCGCCACTGCGGCGAGTGGTGCTAGTATGACCCTGAACTTCAACGCCATCTCCCGGACTGGGAGCGGGCTCAGCACGTTGAATGTGTTTACTTCTCTTGGGACAGTGACAACGACCACGTTGAACACCAACGGCATCCTGGGCCCCTGGGCCACCTTCAACACGGGCGCCAGCACGAGATACGCCGTCGGCTCCACCGTCGGCGCCACGACCACCATCACCGGCCTGACGGGCACGGCCGCGGCAACGGGGGCCAACCTGACCGACGGCACCGGAACCGCCAACTACGACCTCGCGACCTTCGGGGGTACGGTTCAGGCCTCCGTTTCCGCCAATACGATTCGTTACACCGGCGCCGCCGGCACCACCGCGCCGGGGGCGACCCTCTTCCAGGTCAACGGCCTCTTGAACGCCGGCACCGGAACGTGGACGATCGGCTCCGGCGCGCTCACGATCGGCAGCACCAATCAATTGGTGGTCAATACCGCCAATGCCGGCATCACCCTGTCGGCCCCCATCACCGGCGGTGCTAGCACCGCGCTCATCAAGACCAGCACCGGCACGCTCACCCTCTCCGGCGACAGCAGCGCCACCTACTCCGGCACCACCTATTTCTACAACGGCAGGCTCTCCCTGGGGAACCCCGGGGCCCTCGGCGCCGGCTCGCTGGTGATCGGCACTCCGAATTCGACCGCAGCTCTCTCGCTCGACAGCACCGCGGCGACCCAGATCAGCACAACCACCGCCCAGACCTGGAATACCAACTTCACCTTCGTCGGCACCAACAGCCTCGACCTCGGTAACGGCACGGTGACCCTCACCAGCAACCGGGCGGTGGCCACCAACGCCAGCACCCTGACTGTCGGCCCGATTGCCGGCAGCGGATTCAACCTGACCAAGACCGGGAACGGCACCTTGGCCCTCTCCGGCGCCAATACCTACACCGGCAACACCACGGTCACCGACGGCGGGCTTTCCCTGATCTACGGGACGGCCACCAGCAAGCTCAGCGACACCGGCGTTCTCTCCCTCACCCGCGTCGCGGTCACCCTCGGCGGAACCGCCAGCCACGCCGAGGTCGTCGGCTCGACAACCCTCAATGCCGGTGCGTCGTCGCTCGTGCGGTCGGTCGGTGCCAACGCGACCCTGCGGATGAACACCATCACGCGCAATGTCGGCGGAACAATCAACTTTGGCGCCGACAACATCGCCGACACCGATACCAGCAACAACGCGGGCGGAATCCTTCCGGGCTGGGCTACCGTTGGTCAAAATACCTGGGCCGTGAGCGCCGCCTCCGCCGGCGACACCCCCATTACGGGCCTGACCAACGTGAACTACAAATCCACAGCGGGCACGACCGACAACTTCGACACGCTCAAGGCCGGCAGCGGCATCACCCTGGGCAGTAACGGAACAGTCAACAGCATCCGCTTCGCCCGCACGGGGGCCGACACCGTCACCGCGGCCGGTGCCAACATCATCGGCTCCGGCGGCATTCTCGTCACCTCCGCGGTGGGCAACAACGCGTCCCTCATCACCAGCCCGACTTCCAGCCTGACTTCCGGCAACGGCCAGGACCTGATCGTCCACCAGTACAACACCGCGAACACGCTGACGATCAACACCCCGATCATCGGGGGGATTGCCCTTACCAAGACCGGACCCGGCACGCTCGTCCTCGCCGAACCCAACACCTACACCGGCCAGACCTACGTCAACGCCGGCACGCTGCAAATTTCCATCAACGCCCACTTGGGCAACCCGGGCACCGGCGCGGCGCTGAACCTCAACGCCGCCACGCTCCGGACGACGGCCTCATTCGGCTTGTTCAATGGGGCTTCCGGCACCAACGATCGCCCGATGGTCATCAGCAACGGCGTCACGATCAATGTCGATGCCGGCACGACGCTCACGACCCAGGGTGCGATTTCCGGAATCGGGGGCCTCACCAAGACCGGCGCCGGCACGTTTACATTCGGTGGCACCAATACCTGGACTGCGGTGAACTCCTTCACCGGCGGCATTACCGTGAACGGCGGTTCATTCACCGTCACCTTGCCGCAAGGCGCGCCAAACATCTCTGGTAATGTCGGAGACGGCTTCTTTAACACCAGCAACGTCCTGACTCTGGGCGGCGCGTCATTTACGCTTAGAGGACCCGACACCCGCACATTGACCCAAACGTTCGCCGGATTGGTCCTCTCCAGTGGCGACAACTCTGTGCTGAGCACAAACTCGGCTGGGGGTACCCCGCAAACACACCTTATCCTCAATGGCATCACCCGGAGCGGCTTCAGCACGCTCAACGCCTCGCTCGGCGGAGCCGTTACAACGGTGCAAACGAGCACCGTGAACACCAACGGCATCCTGGGCCCTTGGGCCACCTTCGGCACGGGCGCCAGCACGAGATACGCCGTCGGTACAACGGTCCCCGGCACCAGTACCGCGATCACCGGCCTGACGGGCACGACCGCCGCCGACGCCAATGCCTTTGTGTCGGCGACGGCCAACTACGAATTCACCACCACTGGCACGACGACGCTCAATGCGAGCCGAATGGCCTACACCGCCCGCTATTCGGGCGCGGGCAACACGATCGATCTCGGCTCGTCCGGATCCAACACGCTTACGCTCAACAGCTTGATGAACGCCGGCGCCGGGACGCTGACGATCCAGCGGACCGGCGGCACCGGCACGGTGGTTGTCGAGGCGACCACCAACGAACTGATCGTCAACGCGGCCAGCGCCGCCGTCGCCATCTCGGCTCCGATCGTCAATGGCGGCACCGCCGGTACGCTCATCAAGACCGGCCCCGGATCCTTGACGCTCTCCTCCGCGAACACTTACAGCGGCGGCACCTTTGTGTATGCCGGCAACCTTGTTGCGCTCAACGCCACCGCCCTTAGCACCGGCGCATTGACGCTTAGCGGCACCGGCAGCCTCGATCTCCGCAACGGCGCGGTCGGCACCCTCACTATCGGCAGCACGCTGGCCATCGGCGGCGGGGTGGGGGCAAACAACCTCTTCTTCGACCTCGGTGCAGCAGCAGCCGGCTCGGACAGGATCGCTGCGAGCGGCGCCTTTAGCATGGGAACCAGCCGCGCGGGAGTGATCAATATCAACCAACTCGGCGGTCTGGCCACCCGGGCCGATCCGGGCGACTATGTTCTCATCTCCGCGCCATCGGGCCTGATTGCAGGCGGGGGAAATTTCACGCTCGCCACCACTGCCGCCTTCGGCCAGACGTTCTCGCTCGCCAATAGCACCACCACCGCCCTCAAGCTGACCGTCGAGTCGGTTGGCGCTGTCACCCGCACTTCGTTCTGGGCAGGTGCGATTGATAACAACTGGACCAATTCAGACAACTGGCGCACGACAGTGAGCGGTAATGTTATCGGCGGTGGCGTGCCCAACTACCACACCAATGTCACCTTTGCCACCAAGAACCCCACCCCCGCGCGTCTCCTGACCAACGTGCTGGATGTGGACTTCGACATCAACAGCCTGAATTTCAACATCCTCACCGGCGGCGTGACCATCGGCGGCACCAAGATGCTGACCATCGAGGCGACCGACGCGAACAGCAACGTCGCCGGCAATGGCATCAACTCCACGAACACCAGCGGCACCAACACCATCAACGCCAAGGTCGGCGTCGCCGCCAACCAGACCTGGACCGTGGCCAGGGGTGGCGCGCTCACCGTGGGCAGCTTGGTCACCGACTTTGGCGGCGGCCGCACCGTCACCGTCGTGGGCCTCGGCACGCTGAACCTGACCAATACCAGCGGCACGCTCAGCAACTTCGGCCTCACCGTCGGCGACGGAACCACCTTCTCCGGCAACGGCATCGGCGGTATCGCCACGGCCAACAGCCAGAACGCCCTCGGTAACGGCCTGGTGACCATCAACTACGGCGGCACGCTGAGCACGGTGACCACCGCGTTCGCCCCCACCAACGCCATCACCGTGAACAACGGCGGCACGCTGACACTGACAGCCCCGGCCACGCCCGCCGGCCTCATCACCCTGAACAGCGGTGCTCGATTGGCAAGCGGTGGTGTCCTAACCCTGGCCGGGAACGTGGCGTACCCCACCGCCGGAGCTCTGATCCTCGACCTCATAGGGGGCACCGCTTCCGTCGCCAGCACCTCGAACGCCTATCCGACGATCACCGGCACGCTGGCCATCGGGGGCAGAGGTGGTAATTCCAACAACAGCTTTGGCGATTTGACCACCAGCGGGCCCACGATAATATCCGGCAACCAGACCCTCGCCTTCAACCATTTGCAGGCAGGCGGCCTGTATTTGAACGGCGTGACAGTGGCCGGAAACCTCACCGTCGCTGGCATGGGGTTGCACTTTCCCTCCGGATCGGTCCCCAGGAGCACGGCTGCCACACTGACGAATCTGGGCGCCATCACCGGTGGTGGGAATATCGTCGTCGCCATGTCGCCGTTGGGCCTCGTCAGCGCCACCGGCGGCACCGGGTGGAACAATACCACCATCAACTCGGGCACGTTCGAAGTCAGCACCAGCGGGACCAACATCGGCAGCGGCACATTGACGCTCAATGGCGGCACCCTGCGGCTCAGGGCCGGAAGCTCGTCCACGAAGGCCATCACCGTGAGCGCCAACGGCGGGGTTCTCGAAAGCGTCTCTTCGACTACCACCACCCAGGGGAGCTATGGCGGCATCGTCGCCGGGTTATCGTCGGCGCCGCTCGTGATCCGGTCTGGGATAAGTGGAGTTAGCGCGGCTTTTTTCGATCTCTCCAGCGCCAACTTCACCGGGTTCAACGGCAACGTCGTCCTGGCATCCGCCATTATTCCCGCCCCCATCATTCTGGGTGCCAGTGCCTTGCCCTCCGGCAGCAACACGATCACCGTCCCCAAGGGGATCGCCTTCGGCGGCGCCGCGGTCAAGTCAGGCGGCAGCTACTCGAACAATGCGAGATTCATCACGGACTACGATTCCATTTACGTCGTCACTGCCAGCGACACAGCGCCGAACCTCTCCAGCACGGGATTCAACAGAGACATCGCGGTGGGGCTCAACGGGACAGCCCTCACCGGCTATACCTTTCCCAGCACCGGGCTGAACATGACCAATTACCGCATCGTGCCGTTATCGCCCACCACGATTTCGACCGCAGTATTCACGGACGGCACCGGTCCAGCAGTTAGCAGAAGCTTGAGCATAGCCGCCGCGGCGCCGATCACCGACAGCAACTCCGGCGTCACAGCGAATTACGGTTTTTCTAACGGCAATCGGGCCTCAGTAACCTTCTCTTTCGCGCAGGATTACAGTGGTCCCACCACCATCACGGGGGTGCGCCCGAGCCCCTTGATGGGGGCTACGGCGGGTGGCGGGGCGCGTCTGATTCTCGACGCCACCGCTTCGACCTCCGGCGACCTTACCGGCACCTCGTCCATTACCATTGCTGGCGGGAACGCACAAACCTTTAGCGCCTCGTTGGAAATCCTCGGGAAAAATGGTTCGCAAATTGGGCGGATCACCAAAAGCAATGTCCCGATCACCGTCAAGGGTAACGGATACCTTGTCATCGGCGATTTTACCCACGCCAACAACAACGGCGTGAGCGACCGGATCTCGATCACTAGCGACATCACCTTGGGCGGCGACTCCGGCGGCGGCAACCTGTTGATGCGCTACCCGCAGGCCGGCTTTACCCATTCCCAGACCCTGGATGCGCTTACCATCGCCGCGGGCAGCAGTCCGATCCAAGGCGGCGGAGCACAACCCAACGCAGACCCCCAGGTCGCGAGCGGCACGGCCAACCTCACCTTCGCCGGCGGCACGAGCTACAACCGCTCCACCGCGGGCTTGGTGGACTTCCAACTCGCCACGGCCACACAGGCCACTGCCACGACGACGAACGGCAGCAATGTTTTAACCAGCTTCACGAACGGTGCAAGTGTCTACGGTGGCGCATCCATTGCCAACCTTGGCGCAGCCATCACCGGCACAGGAATTCCAAACAGCACTACGGTGATCGGGATCAACCTCGATGGCCCTAATACGGTTCGCATCAGCCAAAATGCAACGGCTGGTGCCTCAATTTCCGTCACCACACCGTACGCGACAACAAACTTCATTCCCAGCTTCACCACCGCGCCGACGACCAACACGTCGGTTGGCAGCGCAGGCGACGCCATCCTCATCGGTGCGACTCTGAACGGCACCGACTTTGTCAAGGCGGCCATCGGCGCTGTCGTGGCTCCGGCTTATTCCACCAACAACACTCCCAGCACCTGGACGAATGACAATATCTTGGCCAGCGGGTCGATCAACGGCACTGCGATCAGCAATACGACGATCAACTCACTCAAACTCTTCCCAGTAACCAACACAACAGTCAACATCACCAGCGGGCAAACGCTGACCCTCGGAAGCGGAATGTTGCAGTTCAGCGCCAGCGCAGCACTCACGGGCGGTTCGCTGACCACTTCGAGCAGCCGCGACTTGATTCTCATCGGCGCCAATGGCGCAATTTTGACCATCAATTCCCAAATCACGGGAACCAACGCCCTCCTCAGATCCGGCAACGGCACTGTTGTGCTGGCCAATTCGACCAACCAGATCGGCGACATCTATCTCTATAGCGGCACCAACTCCACGAACCAGATCACGACGTCGAACGTGCAAGGTGCCCTGGGCCAGACGGGGACGCCGCGGACGATTTACTTCCAGGGCGGCGTCCTCAATTTTGCCAACAGCGTGACCCAGAGCTACACCGACAAGTCGCTGAATGTCGCCCCGGCAGGCGGCACCTGGAGTGACGCCGGCACGGGTGCCTCCAGTTCGTTCGGCGGTTCGGTCACCCTGAACGGCACCTTGACAGTGACCTCTGCGCAGAACACAGCGTCCGGTGTGAAGACCCTGACCGGTGCGATCTCCGGTGCGGGGTTCATCGACCTCACCTCAGGGGCATTTTTGGGCAGCAGCAACCGCCTGACTCTGAGCGGGAACAATTCCGGCTGGACCGGGGGCATGAACATTCGCGGTGGCGCGCAGGTGCGATTGAACAGCGTCAATGCCGCCGGCACCGGGCCGATCGTCAACGGCTACGCTGATTTCTGGGGCCAGGCGCTCATCGACTTTACCCCGAACTTCGGCACGACTCTCTCGAATGACCTGGTCGGCCAGGGGCGGACCATTGACAATACCGGCAACGGCCAGCCTCAGGGGGGCTTCGTGATCAGCAACGCCAAGACGGCGACGCCCATCACCTTGAGCGGCAAGCTCACCACCAGCGGTGGCCTGACGTTCCAGGGGATTGATGCCGGCGGCGGCAATGTCAGCGAAACCGTCCTGAGCGGCACGGTCGCCGTCTCCGGCCCGCAGGGAGTGAACTACAACTACGGCGGTCCCGCCTCGGGCAGCACGACGAACTTCCAGCAGTTCATCAACGGCCAGGGAGGCATTAACCTGGGCGTGACCGCCTACGCAGGCACGACGGCGGCCCAACTCCAGTATGGCTTGATCGGCGCAGGGAATGCCCCTATTCCCGGCTTCCTGGAATACAACTCCGGCCTGTCCGGCAGCGGCGTCGCCGTGGCCAACGGGGCCGAAGGCTACGTCCGCTTCAGCGGCCCCAACAGCTTCCTCCCCGGTGCCGTCGGCCCCGGCTACGTCGCCGCCCTCCGCAAAGGCGGGGCGACGGCGCTGAATTTCGGCTACCTGCTCACCGGCTCCGGCAGCGGAACGACTTATACGCTCCCCGAAGGCAAGAGCTTCGTCATCGGCACGCTCGGCAGCGGCACGGGCCAGACCGGCACGTTCGGCGCGACCGGCACTGGCACCAACACCGCGACGTTCCTGGGCAATCCCAAGGCAGCGGCCGGCCAGTTGCTGGCTGGCTTCGGCGGCGGCGACA
>Ga0315909_10002534_pt1 | contig 23328 bp, 13 predicted proteins | sample LakEriMetagenome_11_FD_203527 | JGI IMG/M metagenome (GOLD analysis project Ga0315909, IMG submission 203527) | Freshwater fungal communities from buoy surface, Lake Erie, Ohio, United States - Buoy 2 MA125 | ecosystem: Environmental > Aquatic > Freshwater > Lake | place: USA: Lake Erie, Ohio...
TCATGCACAAGGACGGCGGGGCGGCGTGCCAGCCGGCAGTGGAGCTTGAACAGCTCGGAGCTTCGCGACGCGAGTTCCCTGAGCGCCGCCATCAGTCCACCGGATTCCGGTGCTACGGGTTGCAGCCCGCGGGCGAGGCTCCGCGTGAGTGTCAGCGCCTTGTCGAGCTGTGCGGCGATGTTCGCGACGCTTTCCGCCTGCGCGGAGGACACGGGGCGGAGGGATTTCGCCAGCGTGGAGCTGAGGAACCACAGCCCGGCGAGCTGCTGGCCGAGATCGTCGTGCAGATCCTGGCCGATGTTCCGCCGCTCGATCTCGCTGATCGCGAGGACCTCCTTCTCTAGCCGCTTGCGCTCCTCGATCGCCTGCCCGAGCGACTCGACGGCTTTCTGCAGGGCCGCTGTGCGCGCGACGACTCGCTCCTCCAGTTCGGCATTCAGCGTGCGAATCGCGTCCTCGGCCTTCTTCCGTTCGGTAATATCGCGAATGACGCTGCACACCAGCATTCCCTCCGCCGTCGGAAGGGGGCTGAGGCCGATCTCGGCGGGGAACTCGCTGCCGTCCTTGCGCCGCGCGGGAAATGAAGCACCTCCACCCATGGGCCGGTTCGTCGGTTCGTCGGAGTACTGCCCGTGCCTTGCCGCATGGGCGCGCCGGTATGCCTGGGGCATCAGCATTTCCACGGTCTCGCCGACCAGTTCCTTCCGCGTGTAGCCAAACAACTTCTCGGTCTGCCTGTTCACCATTTCGATCCTTCCCACGCGATCCGTAATCACCAGCGCGTCCGGGGCGGATTCCATCACGCTGCGGAATTTCTCCTCCGCCAGTTTGACCGCGGTGATGTTCACGTGTGCGATGACCGCCATGCGCACACCCGGACCGGCAACCGGTGTCACGTAGCCGGTGAACCATCGTTGCACGCTGGGCGAATGGCATGCGTAATCCATCGTGAACACCTGTTTCCGCCCGCTCAGCACGGCACGGATTCCGGATGCGAAGTGTCTTGCCTCCTTACCTTCAAGGCCATGGACCTTGGCGCAGACCGTCAGGTAATTCACCCCGCATCCGACCGCCTCGGTGTGGCCTTCGTTCTCAATGCAGAAATTTCGCCATGCGCTGTTGATGTCCACGATCGTCCCGGATTCATCAATCAAGGCGATATGCGCAGGAATGGCCTCCAGCGTGGCGCGCGTAAGCCGTTGCGACTCGCGCAGCGCCGTCTCCATTTTCTTGCGTTCGGTGATGTCGGGATTCGTCCCGATGATCTTCAGAGGCGTGCCACCGGCATCGCGGGTGATCCGCCCGCGCAACTCAAACCACCTCTCGTCTCCATTCGATAGAAAGCGGTAATGCTCCGTCACGTCCGTCCGATTTGACTCCATCCACTCCTGGAACACCTGCTGCAGCCGTGGCTGATCCTCCGGATGGATCTGCGCGAACCACGGCTCAAGATTGCCAGGCCTGTCCTCCAGCTTGATCCCCATCAGCGCCTCCAACTCCGGCGTCCACACGGCCTTGTTCGTCACCAGATCCCACTCAAAGACGCCCATGCGCGCGCCTTCCTGCGCGAGTGAAAGCAGCTCGGCCTTTTTCTGCAGTCTCTCCGCGGTCGCCTTTCGTTCGGTGATGTCCCGGATGATCGCCGTTAATGCGATGACGCGGCTGCTTTCCAGAATCGGGAAAAGCGACACTTCCGCATCCACCAAGGTCCCGTCCTTCCTCAGGCGGATCGTTTCAAACGGGGGAATGGGCATGCCGCTCAACGCCAGTTTCAGGGTCTGCAGAAGTTCACCTTTGCGATCCTCCGGCGCCAGGATGGACACATGCTTGCCGAGAATCTCGTCCTTGCTGTAGCCGAAGATCGCTTCCGCGGCTGGATTCCACGAGCGGAACAATCCGGCCTCCGTGAAGGTAACGATCGCATCGCGGGCAGACTCCACGATGGATGCGAGATGGGCGGCGCTCGCACTTACCGCGTGAAGCTCCGTGATGTCCGAGATTGCGCTGAGGAACAAGGACGAGCGGCCCTCGATATCATGGTGCCGGCCCGTGATCATGCGGACGTGCCGCAGCGTCCCATCCGACGTGACCAGCCGCAGCTCGGCACCGAACTGCGAATCGGCACGGGCACGGCGAAGCTCCCAGAGGTGCTTCAGAAATTTCTGCCGATCCTCCTGCTCGACGAAAACGAGGAATGGCTTGCCGATCACGGAATGCCTCGCGACGCCGAGCAGTCGCACCGCTTCCAAGTTGATGGCGCGGATGCAGCCTTGGCGGTCGAGGGTCAGGTAGCCCACCGGCGCCTGCTCATGCAGCTCGGAGAAACGCTGGTGGGAAATCTCGAGCGCGGCGTGGGCTTTTCCGAGTTCCTCGTTCTGGATCTGCAGCAGATCGCGATGCTGCTCCATCTCCGCAAGCAACGCGGAAGGCGCGGCGTCCGTCTTGTTCCGTGTGCGCGGCTTTCCCTTGCGCGCGACAGGCGCGGCACTCGTTTTTCTTCGCTTGCTCGCACGGACGCTGCGTGCGGGTTTCTCTTGGGGCGTGCGTTTCATCACCGGTTCAGCTCTTGAGCGCCAAAGGTGCGCCACATGCCAGCCCAGGGCACCCGTGGCAATCGGATGAAAACCACAAAGGAGGCGTGCTTCTGGGGAGCGCGGGCGCCCCGCCTGCGGTGCCGCGCGCCCCCGCGCGGCACATCGGGCGCCCGTTTGTGAATGCATCGCCTTGGGTGCCCGGGTGTGTTCCGCGAGGCGCGGAACACCGCGCGCGGGGCGCACGCGCTCCCCGATGCACGCCGTCCCGAATTTCTGCCCGTCACTTTCCGGCAAGTTCCATTTTCACGCCGCGCACTCTTGACGCGATTGATCGCCGGCTTGTCAGCGGGCCTTTGGCCCTCGATCGCCGCGTTCGGTTTCATCTCACATCCTCAATGGCAGCGTTGATTTTCATCTCACATCACTTGCGCCCGGCCGCGTCCAGCATCGCGAGCAGGATCCAATCGGCATGGCTCTCCGCCGTCGCGAGGCGGCGGGCATTCAGCAGCAGCGTCTTTTTGCCGACGCCGGGGAACTTCGCCTCGAACGGAAAATTCTCCAGCGTCGTGTGAGCCGGCAGGATTTTTTCCAGCAGCTCGCGCAGCTCGGGGATGTCCCACTGGCCATTGCCGAGCTTGTAGATGAAGCGGCCCTCCGTGTCCTCCGGCTTCACTTGGAAAAGATCGTAGAAACTCCGGTTCGCCATTTGTACGTGGAGTTGTCCGTCCAGCACCAGCAACGGTTCGCGCACCGTGGCCACGATGGATTCCGCGAGCAGCCGCGCGCGCTCGGAATCGGCGAGGCTGTGCTTCAGCGCATCGATGTCCAGCAGCGTCACCACCACGCCGTTGATGCGGCTGTCCGTCGTCCGGTAAGGGCGGATGCGCAGGACATACCAATGGCCTTCGCGATCCTGGATTTCCCGCTCCTCGACATTGAGCGTCTCCAGCACGCGGGCGATGGATTCATGCAGCTCCGGCAGATCGAGGCTGAACTTCAAATCCGTGACGGGCCGGCCCACGTCGCCGGGGATGAGGCTCAGGACTTTCTGCGCCTTCGGAGTGAAACGGCGGATGCGAAGCTCCTTGTCCAGCATCACGACCGAGAAATCCACGCTGCTGAAAAGATTCAGCAGGTCGTCGCTGACTTCCTGCAGTTCGAGGTTCCGGTTGTGGAGTTCCTCGTTGAGCGTCGTGAGTTCCTCGTTCGTGGACTGGAGTTCCTCCTTCGCCGTTTCGAGTTCCTCGTTCGTGCTTTGCAATTCCTCGTTGCCCGAGAGCGCCTCCTCATTCGCCGCGCGCAGCTCCTCGTCGGAAGCCTCGTGCTCCTCCATGAGCGTGTGCAGCGATTGCTTCGTGGCCGACAGTTCCTCGCGCAATTGCGCCAGCTCCCGCTGCGCCACGGTGCGATGCCCGGCCTTCCCCTTCGGCGCCGGGGCGATGGCTGCGGAGGATTTCTCCTCGAAGAGCACCAGGAAGAAACGCTCTTCCGACGGCGGCACCTGGAACGGGAGCACGCGGACGTTCAGGGAAAGGACGCGCCCGTTCTCGCGCATCTGCACGCCTTCGCGGCTGGCGGTCCGGTTCTGCTTCGCCGCCCTCGCGATGAGCGGGCGCAATTCCATGGCGAGACCCTGCCGCGCCATCTGTAGCAGGTTCAGGCTGGCGGCCCCCGGACCGTGCATGAGGAAGGGCTCCGTGCGGCCGCGGAACTGGAGGATGTCCATGCTTGAATTCACGACGACACCGCCCGGCGCAAACTCGCTCAGCACGAGCGCATCGGCCTGCTTGCGCACTTCGCCCAACACATTCTCCGAGCTGCGGCGGATGCTTGCCGGTGGTCGCATCTCCCTGCTCCCGACAGCCGTCGCAAAGGGTTCCATCCGCGTGGCGAGTCGCTCGGACACGGCGCGCTTCGCGTAGATCCGCTGCTTCGCGTCCACCAGCTCAAACAGATCGGCAAAGCCGCCCACGGACTCCGCGGTGCCGAGCAGGAGGAAGCCGTGCGGATTCAGCGCGTAGTGGAAAATCGGGATCACCTTCTTCTGCATCGGCGCGCCGAAATAGATCAGCACGTTGCGGCAACTGATGAGGTCCACCTTCGAGAAAGGCGGATCGGTGACGACATTCTGCCGCGCGAAGACACAGACATCCCGGATGGCCTTGCTGATGCGGTAGCCGCCGTCCGTCCTCGTGAAAAAGCGCCGCAGCCGCTCGGGCGTGATGTCGGCCTTGATGCTCTCGGGATAGATCGCGTTGCGCGCGCGGTTCAGCACCGTCTCGTTCACATCCGTTCCGAACAACTGGAGCGGGCATTTCTTCCCAGCCTTGTCCATGAACTCCACCAGCGCCATCGCGAGCGAGAAAACTTCCTCCCCGCTCGAGCATCCCGGCACCCACACGCGGACGGCTTCCTCCGCGGATTTGTGCTTCACGATGCGCGGGAAGATCTTCTTCTTCAGCGTCTCGAACACCTTCGGATCGCGGAAGAAGCCGGTGACGGAAATCAGGATGTCCTGAAAGAGCGCATCGAGTTCACCGGGGCTCTCGCGCAGGCGCGCGATGTAGCTCGCGAGGCTGTCCATTTTCAGCAGCACCATGCGCCGGTTGATGCGCCGGCTCAGCGTGTTCGGCTTGTAGTTGGAAAAATCAATCCCCGCATGAACCCGGAGCAGCGCGAAGATATGTTTAAACTCGCTGCCGTCCGCCGGCATGGGTTCCGCCGCATCTGCCGCGCGCACGAGCAGCCTGCGCGGATGACTCGCGATGCGGAGCAGTTCCGCCGCGATCCCCTCCGGCGGAAGGATGAAATCCGCCGAGCCGCTCGCACTCACCGGCATGCCCGTGTGCTTCGCGGATTTTTCCGTCTGCGCAAAAGTGATCCCGTCCGCCCCCTTGATCGCCTCGAGCCCCAGCGAGCCGTCGTCCCCCGTCCCGGAGAGAATGATGCCGACCGCGCGTTCCTTCTGATCCTCCGCCAGCGCGCGGAAGAAAAAATTCACCGGCGCATGAGGCTCCGCTGCCGTCGCCCGCGGCAGCAGCTTCAGGATTCCTTTGGCGATTCCCATCACCTTGTTCGGAGGGATCACATACACATGCCCCCGTTCCACGCGCATCCCGTTCTTCGCCTCCGCGATGCTCATCTTCGTGATCCGCGACAGCAGGCTCACCAGTGCGCTCGGTTGGCCGGGAGCGAGATGCTGCACGAGCACGATCGCCAGACGCGCATCGCCCGGCAGGGTGCGGAGCAGGGCCGTCACGGCTTCCAATCCTCCCGCTGACGCTCCCACGCCGACGATGGGGAATGATGAGGACGCTTCTGCCGCAACGGTCTGCTTGGCCTTTCTCGTGGGGCTGGCGCGCTGCGATTTTTTCATAGCCATGAGGCCGCCATCGTGTTCCGCAGATCGAGAAAGGCAAGAGCGCGGGCAGCACACATCCCCTGTGGATCACTCCGCCATGACTGCGCTGCGAATTCGTGAAGCGGGGTCATTCCGAGATCGCCGAGAGAGCCGCACGGATGCCGTCCAGGGCCTGATTCCGATAGGGTGCCTCATACTCATCGGTGATGGTGCCGCTGAGGATGAAATCGGCCTTCCCGGTTCTCAACATGCGTCCATTGCAGGCACGTACGATCGCATCCTCATCCACCACCAGAAATGCCATGGGCAGCTCCGTCGTTCCAAGCGGGCAGACGAAGTGGGCCGGTTTTTTCCCATTGGAAGCGGTGCTTGCGCCATCCGCATCACCATCAGCCCCGGATGCCGTGGCGGGAGCAATGAGTCGGAACTGCGGCAAGTGCTGCAGTTCGTTGTTCTGTCGGATTAAGAAATAGTGCATGTGGGTATCTGGGTGCTGTGTTGCAGGGACGCAGTCGGGAATAGCCCCTGCAGCCTGCTGTCCTCTGGCAAAGGCAGGCACAGTGTGCCGAATCCTAGTGCCGGAGCGCTCACCCGGACAATGGGCAGACCGCCTCATTGGCGCTCAGACGAATGCTAAGGCCGGAATAGGAATTTTTCCTACCTTCTGATGCCCATGCAGAGCAGGGTGCGATACGCGATACCCGCAGGCAAATGCCCGGCAGGAGTCCTTAGCCCCGCATGGAGTGCAGTTGCGTCTCGGCCTCCAGCCAGTCGTCCATGTCATGGCCCTCGGCGCGTCCCCGCTGTTCCCAGATGAGATAGGCGAACGTCGCCACTTCATCATGCGGGGGCTTGCTGCCATTCGATCCGTTGGTCAGGAGTTTGGTATCCGTGGGTTTCTGGTCTGTCTTCTTCGTTTTCATGGGCGGATTTGGTTTCGGTCGGTTCGGAAAAAAGCAGCGCCGTGCCGGCTTCGATCAGGCGGCGAGCGGAAGGACGAGTTTTTCACGGTAGAGCGTCGGGGATTCGCCAACCAGCTTGCGGAATACGCGGTTGAAGTGGGTGAGCGACTGGAAGCCGGATTTGAAAGCAATTTCGCTGATGCGCAGGCGGGGATTCAGCAGCAACTCGGTGGCCTTCTCAATGCGGAGCCGGGAGACATGTTCGGTGAAGGTCGCTCCGGTGTGTCGCCTAAAGAGCTTGCAGATGGTGAAGCTGCTCACGCAGGCGGCTTTTGCGGTATCGGCGAGGGTGATGTCCTCGTGGAGATGCTGGCAGATGTATTCCTTCGCGCGGACGACAGCGAGGGGCTCGATATTAGCTTGGCGGACGGCAATCTGGTTGGCCTTCATGACGAGGTGCTCCGCGAAGATCCGGAGCAGGCGGGTGGCCGAGAGTAACTGATTGTGCGGCATGACGCGCGTGGCCATGTACGCTTCGCGCACCTTGCCTGGGTCGAGATTGAGCCCCATGCGTCTCATGGTCGCGGCAGCCTTGCGGAATTGCGCAGCGTCCGGCTGCTGTGTGAACACTTGCCCAGTCCTGAGAAAGCCGATGGTCTTCTGCCCGAGCTTCAGCGGGACTGCGGCCTCGGTGAGGCCGAAGTGGCATTTGGCGGTCACCACTCGGTCGGTGGCCGCGGATGCGATCTTCTCCTGCATTCGGAGGCAGCCGGCGCAACTCGCGTTTTGCGTGCCCATCAGCGCGCAGAAGGAATTTTCCCGCGCTTTTCCCCGGAATGGTGGCTGCCATGTTTCGTCGCCGCATAGCGCGATCGGGAGCCGGGTGGCGTCACTGTAGGCGCGCTCGTAGTCGCGATAGATTTCGGACCTCCTGAGTGCATCCAGCAGCGTGGTGTCGTTGTTCATGGGATTGTTGAATCGCTCGGATGGTATGCGGCGGCAGTCCGCCCGCCTATTGGGAGCGGTGCTGATGAGCGGGTCGGCAAGTTCCTATGTGCACTCAGAGTTTTTCCTATGCGGCCATGCCAAACCGTGCGGGGCTTTCGGTGAATCACCGACACCGCGCGGCTGCGCTCCCGGTTCCCGATTGGCCCGCCTCCTGCCCAGACGGTGCGAAAAGTCGCGGAGGCCGGAAGACGGGCGTCCTCGCCTGTGATGGCCGACAGGCTTCCTGCCTGTCGGCTCCATGCACGGCAGGCCGGAGGCCCGCCTGCCATCACAGCCGGGACTGCTGTTTTCCGCCGCACGCGGACTTTTCACACAGTCTCGTCCGTCGGCGGCTACGGAATCACGCGATGATTTCGCTCACCACTTCACCATGTACATCCGTGAGCCGGAAATCGCGGCCTGCGTGGCGGTAGGTGAATTTCTCGTGGTCGAAGCCGAGGAGCTTCAGGATTGTCGCGTGCAGGTCGTGGATGTGGACGGGTTTTTCCACGGCCTTGAATCCGAACTCGTCGGTCGCTCCGTGAACGTGGCCGCCCTTCACGCCGCCGCCGGCCATCCAGAGCGTGAAGCCGTGGTGGTTGTGGTCGCGTCCGTTTTTCACGCCCGCGTTGTTTGAGCCGGGCGTGGAAATCTCGACGGTGGGCGTGCGTCCGAATTCGCCGGAACAGATGATGAGCGTGTCCTTCAGCATGTCGCGCTGCTTGAGGTCGGCGAGGAGTGCGGCGATGCCCTGGTCGCATTCGCCCGCGAGCTTGCGGTGGTTTTTCTCGATCTCGTCGTGGCTGTCCCACGGCTGTCCGTCGCCGTGCCAGACCTGCACGAAGCGCACGCCTTTTTCGAGGAGCCTGCGCGCGATGAGGAACTGCTCGGCCTGCCGGCCGGGGCCGTACATCTCGCGGATTTTTTCCGGCTCGCGGCCGATGTCGAATGCGTCGCTTGCGTCCATCTGCATGCGGTACGCGAGCTCGAAGGACTGGATGCGCGCTTCGAGTTGCGCGTCCTTCGCACGCTTGGCGAGGTGCTCGGCGTTCAGCCGCTGGAGGAGGTCGAGCTGCGCGCGCTGCTCGGGGAGCGTCACGCGTTTGTTCTGAATGTTTTCGATGAGTTCCTCGATGGTCTTCTTGCGCGTGTCCACGTAGGTGCCCTGGAAAATGCCGGGCAGGAATCCGCTCTGCCAGTTTTGCGATTCCTGGATCGGGTAGCCGGGGCAGAGCGAGACGAAGCCGGGGAGGTTTTGGTTCTCCGTGCCGAGGCCATACGTGATCCACGATCCCATGCTCGGACGTGGGAGGCGCGAGTCGCCGCAGTTCATCAGCAGCAGCGACGGCTCGTGGTTTGGCACATCGGCGTGCATCGAGCGGATGAAGCACATGTCGTCCACATGCGCGGCGGTCTTCGCAAAAAGCTCGCTGACCTCGATGCCGCTCTTGCCGTATTTTTTGAACGAGAACGGCGAGCGGAATGCCGTGGTCGTCTTGCGCTCGGTCGGCAGCTTGCTCGGGATTTCCTTGCCGTGCCATTGGTCGAGCGCGGGCTTCGGATCAAAGGTGTCCACCTGCGACGCGCCGCCGTTCAGAAAAATGTGGATGACGCGCTTTGCCGTCGGCGCGAAGTGCCACGGCTTGCGCGCGGCGAGGGGATTCGTGCTGGAGATTTGTTCCGCCGCAGTCGCGCCGGCCGGGCCGAAGATGCCGCGCTCGCCGAAAATCCCGCCGAGCGCGAGCATGCCCATGCCCATGCCGGAGCGGCGCACGAAATCGCGGCGGGTGAGCAGGAGGTGTTTGGTTGGCGTGGTGTGGTGATTCATCGTTGGCGTCCGGAATCTATCCGCAGTGTCGCGGCGAGCTTATGTGCAATCGGAGATTTTTCCAACGGCGAGCGCAGGTCTCGCACCTGCGGAAAGGCAGGGTGGGGGAGATACCTTGACGATGGTGCTCCGCGCAGCAACGCCTTCGAAGTGCGTGACCGGATCCAGTATCAACAGACAGAGAGCAGGACCGCGTGTCTCGGGTACGGTGGGCGTCCCGACTGCCGTATCTCGCGTCCCGCGGAATGCACCCGGGCGTCGAGCGGAGTTCATTCACAAGCTGACCTCCGCCGGGTGCGACGCAGGATGCGTCGCAGGATGCGTCGCAGGGCAGGCGCAACGATTTCACAAGTCCATCCTTCCGTGCTTTTCTGTGAAGCCCGTTGTGTTTCTGCTGTGTCATCTGTGGGATTTTGCAGAAACCACGAGCGATGGCCGGAATCCGTCCCCGCGCACGCCGGCAAGTGGCCCGGCCTCATCCGCGAGATGGCGCCAAGGTCACGGCTCACGCCCGTGCAGGAGCGCGCCGTGCTCGCCTACGTCCTCGCCGCCGAGCACGCGCAGTGAACCGGTGCGCGAAATTGTCGTCTGCATCTCGCGAGGACGGGCATTTCCAAATGCGCGGACTGTGGCTATGCTCCACGGTTCCTGAACTCATGATCGCTTTTCCCAACAAAAGTCAGACCGGCGCCCGGCGCGTGTGCGGCCCTGGCTCTTCTCCCCGAGCGTGATGACCCTTGATGATCTCGGATGGAATGCAGAATTTGAGAGGGAGTTCGCTCCGTACCACGCCGAGGGATTGAAGCCCGCGCGGCTGATCCGCGACAACAAGATCACCTACGGCGCGCTGCTCGCGGACGGCGAGGAACTCGAAGTGACGATGAGCGGCAAGGTGTATCACGACGCGGAGACGGATGCCGAGCTTCCCGCCGTCGGCGACTGGGTCGCGCTCGATCTCGGTGGCGAGGACGGCGAGACGATGATCCGTGCGCGGCTCGCACGGCAGACTTGCCTCTCGCGGAAAATGTCCGGGCGCAGCACCGAGGAGCAGGTCATCGCGGCGAATGTGGATGTTGTCGCAGTCGTCACGGATGCGGGGCCGGATTTCAGCCTGCGCAGGATGGAGCGCTATTTTGCGATCATCGCGAAGAGCCGCGCGAAGGCCGTCGTGCTCGTGAACAAGGCCGACCTTTTTTCCGAGGAAAAAAACAGCGGGGCCGCGGATGCAATCCGCGCGCTGAATCCCGAGGCCGACATCCACATCACGAGCGCGGCGAAAGGCACGAGCCTCAAGGTGTTGAAAAAATATCTGCGGCGCGGCGTCTCGCTCACGCTCGTGGGATCGAGCGGCGTGGGAAAATCGTCCATCGTCAACCGCATCCTCGGCGACGAATACCAGTGGACCGACGAGGTGAACGAGACCACCGGCAAAGGCCGGCACAGCACGACTGCGCGCGAACTGTTTGTCCTGCGTGGCGGCGGCATCCTGATTGACAATCCCGGCATCCGCGAAGTCCACATGTGGACGGACGAGGCGACGCTGCGCGAGCGCTTCTACGACATCTCGAAACTCGCGGAGCAGTGCAAATTTCACGACTGCAAACACGGCACCGACGCGGGCTGTGCCGTCCGCGCCGCGATGGCCGCGGGGAAAATGAACGCGTCGCGCTTCGAGGGATTTCAGAAGCTCGAAGTGGAAATCGAAGCGCTGCGCCTCAGCCGGAAAAAACGCGCGATGACCGGCGAACGCGTCGCGCGCCGCGAGCAGCAGAAAAAGGCGCGGAGATTCACCGAGCGCGCCGGCCGCGACAACGATCACGAGCCCCGCTGGCGAGGCGAACGCTGAGTGGGGCACCCATGGAGCGCCGGCGTCCCCGCCGGCCGCCCTCACACGCCGCAGGCGCACCTTTTCGCCCCGCACTTGCAACGAGAGAAAGAAGTGAGCCTGCGTTTCGTGCATGCCCACCACCGGAACCGGGGGCACCCCGCGCGTCTCAGCGCGCGACTTTCAAATACATCTCCAGCCGGCACTCAAATCCCCCAAGATCAACGCTCCGCCGCGACTGAAGCTTCAGCGAAGGCTCGGGGCTGTCCATGCGGAACGGATTCGTGAACACGAGCCGCCCGCCGGGTGCGAGCAGGTTCGCGGCGACGGCAAAGAGGTCCTCGAAAAGCCCGCGAAGATTGCGAATCGGCACACGCCTGCCCAGCGGCGGGTTGCTGATGATCAGCGTGAGGCTGCGCGGCGGCAGTTCTTCGAGATCGCCGAAATCCCGGAAGTCGCACCGCCGGAACCTCGTCGTGGCCGCGCCAAGCTGCGCAGCGGAAAAATTTCGACCTGCGATCGCAATCGCCTCGGCACTGAGATCGCTGCCGAACACGCGCTTCACTCCGCCGAGCCGCGCACGCTCGATCAGCTCCAGGCCGGAGCCGCAGAACGGATCCCACACGCTCTCATTTTCCTGCGGCCCGGCGAGTCGCGCCATGCACGCGGCAAGCGGCGGATGCGAGGCGGCGGGCACGTCGTCGAGCCGGTACGCGTGCCGTGGATCGGGCGAGATGCGCGGACGCAGCTCTACAGTTTCGCCGTCCGCAGCCGGATGAATGTCCACCGCCCACGGAGCCTCACGCGCATCATTTAGAATCTGCGGGCACAGCGCGTACGCGCGGCTCGCGATCTCCCGCACCGCCGCGCGCTGATGGCCCTTCGCGACAAATTCGAGACGGTAGCGGATCGCGCCGCTCGTGAGAGCGCCGAGCAGCCGCTGCGACAAGGGCGATGCGATGACGGATGCAAACGCATCCGCCGGCGCGCTTGCACCGCGGGACTTCACGACGCCGAGCACGAAGCCCACGGTGCCGAAGCAGCGAAGCGCAAAAATATCTGACAGCGTGAATGGTGCGCGCGCCTCGATCGCGACGAGCCCCGGCTGCACTTCGAGAACCGAAAATTTTCCCTGCGCCGCAATTTCATCGCGCACGATCTCTTCGAGCCCGGTGCGTCCGCGCAGGTGGATGCGCAACCCGCCGAAATCCGCGATCTTCGCATCGAGGCGGACCGCGCTTGGATTCCGGCTGCGCGCGACGCTCGCCTTCACCTTCTGCTCCGTCTGCGCGCCGAGCGCGCCGGTCTCCGCCAGCGCTTCGAGCGTCGCCTCACCGCCGATCTTGTCGAGCGTGCGGCCAAGAAATTTTTTCTCCCGTTCGCCCGCGCCCGTGCGCAGCAGCGCGAGTAGCTCCGCCTCGTCGCCTGCGCCCGCTCCGATTTTCGGCAGTGCCGCCATCGCGTAACGGCGGATCTTTTCCTCGGGATCGTGCAGCAGCCCGCGCAGCCATGCGCGGACCTCGTCGCGCTGCTCGGCAGGCCCAGACTCAGGAAAGACCACGCCGACCGCGCGCACGACGGAAACGCGATCGAACCGTTCCCGCGCCGGTGCGCGATCGAACCGCTGCACCTCGTCCTTCCAAAGCTGTTCCCACGGCAGCGCGCGGAGTTCCCGGTAAAGTTCCTTGCTCGTGTTTGCGCTTTTCATGCGGCACTAGGGCCACGACTTGCCAATTGCGCAATTCGAGAAAAGAAGGAGCACAGGTTTGCAGCCTGTGGTGCGTGCTACGATGTGACGCCGAGCAATCCGCGCGTGAACTGGAAATCCACGAAGCCCTGCGCGCTGGCTGCTGCGGTGCGCTCGCCGCCCGCGACGTCTGCGAGAAGTCTTTCCAGCGCGGCCTGATCGCTGGCCGCTTCGCCGCTGAGAAAAAAATCAATGTCATCGGCGGCGATTGCTGCGCGCTGCGAGGATTCGGCGACCTGGATCACCGCGAGCATCGGGTGCCCCTGCCGCGCGTGCCCGCTCACGATCGTGAGCAATAAGTGCGCGCCGCACGCCCCGATGCCGGTGAGATTTTCGACCCAGTGATCGGTCTCGCTCGCGACGATGTGCAAGCCCGGCTGCGCGAGCGGCTGGCCGTATGCGAGCGTGGGGTGGGGGACAATCCGACCGAGCACACCGTCGCGAAAGACTGCGTTCGCAAGCAGAGGATCGCTTTCTGGAATCAGCACCGAGCCGCCCAGCGCGACAATCGTGCGGGCGACCGATGCAAACGCGCTCGCCGTCCCATCACTGACTGGTGCGGCGGTCATGAGGCCGACCGCAAGCGCGCCGAGATTGGCCGCGACCGGTGCAGCGGGCGCGAGCGATTCCAGCCTTTCGGTGAACCAGCCTTCGATCTTGTCGAGCGCCTTCGCGATGCCGCCGTCGAGCTGCACGCTCGCCCAGCCGAAGCGATCCGCGGGCAGGTCGGCGGACTTGAGTTCATGGTGCATCACGTCGTTCGTGATCTTTTCGCAACCGTGTTCGAGCAGCAGCGCGGCAGCGACATTCGGATGCGTGAGGTAGCCGCGGTAGGAGCGCCCGAGCATCTGGAAAAGCGCCTCGCCGGAGGAGCCGCATGCCTCGGTGTGCGCGAGCGCGACGAAGCGGGAGATTCCCTGCGCGCGGCCGATTTGTTTTTCGTTTAGGCGATCGGCGGCGAGCCGTGAAATCTGCGAGGAGCAGAGGCTCGTCGGCAGCACGAGGCCGATCCGCTCGGTCGCGAAACCGGTCTCGGTTCGGAAAATTTTCACCGGCTCGATTTTTTGATCCGCAGCACGCGACGCATCGGCTCGCAGTAGTGGAATGCCATCCGGCGCGAGACGCGCGCGTAGTTCGGCGAGGCGCGACGTGTCGGTCTGCGCCCAGTTCCGCCAGAGCGAGACCTGCGAGTGGCCTGCGTGCTCGCCCTTTGTCCTGCGGCCCGATGCGGTCGCGAGCGTGAGCGCGAAGGCCTCCGCCGCAAGCGTGTCCATCGGCTCGCCGTCGAGGTAGCGCCCGGCATTGATGTCCATCTCGTGGATGAGCAGCTCGTGCCGCCGCGTGGTCGTCGTGATCTTGAGCGTGGGCACGAACGGAAAATTCGTGACCGAGCCGTTGCCCGTGACGAAGAGGATCAGGTTGCAGCCGGATGCGACCTGGCCGGCGATGCCTTCGAGATCGTTGCCGGGACCGTTCATGAAAACGAATCCGGGCGCGGCGATGTCGCGCAGCGGCTCGGCGTACTCGATGATCGTGTCGAGCCGTGTGCGCGGATCCTTCTTATGCACCGCGCCGACGGATTTCAGCGCGATGTTGTAGAGGCCGCGGAACTTGTTTCCGCCGCTCGGGTTGCTCTCGGGAGTGATGCCGTGCCACGAGAGATACGCCCTGAAACTTTCGATGGCACCGAGAAATGCGCGTGCCGTCGCGAGGTCGCGCACATTGCGCAGGATGTAAGCCTCCGCGCCCACGACCTCGTCGGTCTCGGTGAGCACGCCGGTGCCGCCGTGCCGGATGAGTTCGTGGACGATGCTGCCCGCGAGCGGATTTCCCGAGACGCCGGAGAATGCGTCCGAGCCGCCGCACTGGAGCGCGATGCGAAGTTCGCTCACCGGCTCATCCGTGCGCCGCTGCGCGGAAACTTCCGGCAGCCAGCCGCGCACGATGCGCGCGCCCTCGGCGAGACCGGCGGCAAGTCCGCCACGCAGCGAGAGAAATTCATGCGGCACGTCCGCGAGCGGGTAGCCGTGTTCCAGCATGAATGCGCGCAGCCGCGCATTCGTGATCGGCTCCACGCCGTAGTCGAGTGCGAGCACCGCGCCGACATTTGGATGCACCATGAAGCCCGCGAGTGCGCGCAGTACTTCGGCGGCATTGTGCGGCTCGCCTGTGCCGCCGCCCTCGGTGTGTGCGATGGCGACGATGCCATCGAGCCCGGGATGCACGCGCGCGAGCGGCTGGAGCTGCGCGGCGAGCTGGCGCGCGAAGCTCGCGGTGCGCGAAGTGGTGCCGAGGATGACGATGAAATTGCGCGTGCCGACACCGCGCCGCCCAAAACGCCGGAAGCCGGAAAATGTCGCGCGCGTCTCCACGAAGTCCACGGCGGCTCCGGCGCGGAAACTTTTTTCATCGAGGTCGAACGGTGCGAGCACGTCGGAAAAATTTGGCTGCGCGGGAAGCCGTGCGCCGTCGAGTTGCCGCATGGCGAGTGCCTCCAGCATGGACTGGTTGCAGACGTATCCGCCCGCCGGGATGTCCATGAGCGCGAGGCCGAAAGGCAGCCCCCACGAGAGCAGCGGCGCGCCAGCGGCGACCGGTTGCACCGCAAAGCGGTGGCCTTCGAGAACCGTGTGCCCGATCACGCACGCCGCGCCAACCAGTGTGACCGCCGTGCCAGCCTCGATGCGGCGTGTGGCGATGGCGACATTGTCGCCGGGCGCGGGAAGCCTCGCGATCTCGTCGAGTGAAACTGGAGCGGACGTGTTCGGATGTCGGATCATTTTTGTCTGCGTGCGGTCCGGACAATCGGATCCACGGGCCCGGGAAGAAAGGCGTAAATGGAGCCCGTCCTCCTTTTCCGGCAGGAGGAGCAACGCATCAAAATCTGAGTGCTTCCGAGGCATCGAACCCACGGGCGCCGTGGTGAAAATGCGGGAAGCGCTTCCAGCCTGTCCTACATTACCGCGGCACGAACGCCGCGCAGTTCGAGCTGCGCGTCCACGCGGCCGTTCCATTCGTTGCGCGAGACGGTGTAGGCGATGTCCCACGGGAGCGGCGGGAGGATTTCCTCGGCAGCATTCCACCACACGGCGCGGCATTGGGCGCGGATTGCGCCGCCTTCTGCGCGGGCGTGGCGGAAATTGAACGACCAGTGCTTGTCCTTCATCATGCGCGGTTCGCCGGAGAGCGTGACGCCGCGCGTGAAGAACACGGGCTGGTGGTTTGCGGTGCCGAATGGCTGGAGCGCGTCGTGCTCGTCGAGGAGGTTCAGATTCACCTCCGCGAGACGCAGCTCGGCGTCGAGGCGCAGCGCGCGCTGCAAATTTTCCGGCGCGATCATCTCGCGCGCGGCCTGCGCAAAGGTCTCGCGGAATGCGGCGAAATTTTCCTGCCGCATCGTCAGCCCGGCGGCCATCTCGTGTCCGCCGAACTTTTCCAGCAGCGGTGCGCAGCGCGTGAGCGCGGCGACGAGTGAGAAGCCTTCGATGCTGCGTCCGCTGCCCTTGCCGATGCCCATGGCGTCGAAGCCGATTACAAATGTCGGGCGGTGATAGCGCCGCAGCAGCCGCGATGCGACGATGCCGACGACGCCGGGATGCCAGCCCGCGTCGCCGACGACGATGGCCGCGTCGCCCGCGGGATCGTATGCGCCGATGATTTGCGCGCCCGCCTTGCCGAGCACTTCGTCCTCAATGGCGCGGCGTTCGCGGTTCTGCTGATCGAGCAAACGCGCGAGCGATTGCGCGCGGGCCGGATCATCGGTGAGCAGCAGTTCCAGCGCGGCTGCGGCGGAGTCGAGTCGGCCTGCCGCATTCAGCCGCGGGCCGATGCCGAAGCCGATATCCACCGCGCGGAGTGGCGTGCGCAGGCCCGCAACTTCGACGAGCGCGCGCACGCCCGGCCAGCGCGACTGCGGGATGCGATCGAGTCCGGCGCGGACGAAGATGCGGTTCTCCTCCACGAGCGGCACCACGTCGGCGACCGTGCCGATGGCGGCAAGGTCGAGAAGGTCCTTGATGTCGAAGCCCGCGATGGGCTGCCGTTTCATCAGCGCGTGCGCGACTTTGAATGCGATGCCGGCGCTGCACAGGTATTCAAATCCGGAATGCGGAGTGCGGAGTGCGGAGTGGTTCGCCGCGTCGCTTGCGCTGCCTTCATTCTGCACTCCACGTTTCGCACTCCGCACTTTTGGATTCACGATGGCCACTGCGGGTGGCAGCGCGTCCTTCGGTTCGTGGTGATCGAGGACGATCACATCCACGCCTGACTCGCGCAGGTGCGAAATTTCCGCGACGGAAGTTGTGCCGCAGTCCACTGCGATGAGGAGTTGCGGACGGTGCTCCTCGACACACCGCGCGACGCCATCCGCAGAGAGGCCGTAGCCTTCATCCACACGATGCGGCAAAAATGTCGCGACCTCCGCGCCGTACGCGCGCAGCAGTCGCGTGAGCAGCGTGAGCGAAGTCACGCCGTCCACATCGTAGTCGCCGTAGAGCACGATGCGCTCGCGCTTTTCCACCGCAGCAAGGATGCGCGCCGTCGCGGCATCCATTTCCGGCAGGAGAAAAGGATCGCTCAACGTGCGCAGCATGGGCTTGAGAAATTTCGCTGCGACCTCCGGCTCCGAGAGTCCGCGCCGCACGAGAATCCCGGCAGCCCACGGCGCAATCCGCGCATCATTCACGAGCCGCGCGACCGCCGTTCCATCCTCGCGCGCTGGCAAAATCCAACGGATGCCGGTGCTCACGGATGGGGGTGATGATTTGAGTTGCTCGGCACGCGTGCAGTCTGCGGGGTCGCCAGTCGCACAGTCAACCGCGCGGCATGTACGGTATCGCGCGACCTGCTTCACCCGCCGCCGAGCCTGCGGCGAATCCACGCGGGATCGCGTCGCAGATCGAGCAACGCGTAGATGCGGATCATCTCCTCCTCGATGAGGTAGTAGATGCCGAAAGGAAACCGCTTCGAGAGTGCCCGGTGAAAACCAAATTCGTGCGGATGGATGCCTGCAAAGAGGATCAGCGAATCAATGTCGGCGGCCAGTGCCGCGGCGAAATAATCGCCCACGCCGGGCTTCTGCCGTTCGTAAAACTCCCGTCCGTCGCGAAGGTCCTCCTCCGCTTCGTCCAGAACCTGAATCCTCATTGGGTCTTCCGCAGCAGCCGCTCCTTCACATCTGACCAGTCGTGAAATTCCGCTTCGCCACTCGCAACCCGTGCCGCCCGTGCTCCGAGGACTTCGCCATGCCATGCGGGTGATTTCACTCCCTCGGCGGAATGGCAGAGGTCGTCCCAGAGTTCTTCCATCGCGCGGAGCTTGTCAGCTTGGCTCATTTCGCTGAGTGGCAAAGTGGTTGCGGTGCTCATGGCCGGAAGCTATCGGGCCAGCCTGCGCTTCGCAAGGCCGGGCAAAACAGCGGTGATGTTTGCGTATTCATTTTGCCACGCCTCACCCCACGACCCGTCCCACCGTGTTCAGACAGCGCGTGACGAGCGCAGTCCAGCCGGTCTGGTGGCTTGCGCCGAGACCGCGGCCGGTGTCGCCGTCGAAATATTCGTGGAACCACACGAGGTCGCGCCAGTGCGGGTCGTGGGCGAGCTTTTCGGCGAGCGCATCGTCGCCGTGGCAGGGGCGGCGTCCGTTTTTGTCCGGGAGAAAAAGGTGCGTGGTGCGGCGGGCGAGTTCCGTGGAAATTTGCGAGAGGTTCAGCATGTGGCCGGAGCCGGTGGGGAATTCGAGCTGCACGGCGTCGCCGTAAAAATGGTGGTAGCGCTCGAGGGCTTCGAACATGAGGTAGTTCAGCGGGAACCACACGGGGCCGCGCCAGTTTGAGTTGCCGCCCCACATGCCGTCGGTGCTCTCGCCGGGCTCGTATTGGATGCACACGTGACTGCCGCCTGCGAAGTGGCAGAACTCCGCCTCGCGGTGCGCGCGCGACAGCGACCGGATGCCATGCGGCGAGAGAAATTCCGATTCGTCGAGCATCCGCCGCAGCACGCGCAGGAGGCGCTCCTTGCTCGGGATCGCGAGCAGGCGGAGTTCCGCACCGTCGTGCCCGGTGCGTTCCATGTAGCTTGCGTGCTGCGCGATTTCGGGGCGGTTGTCCAAAAACCAGCGCATCCGTTTCCGAAAGCCGGGGAGATTGCGGATGACTTCCTGATCGAGCACTTCGACGGCGAGCAGCGGGACGAGGCCGACCATCGAGCGCACTTTCAGCGCTGCTGACTCGCCGCCTGCATGGCGGATGTGATCGTAGTAGAAGCCGTCATACTCGTCCCACAGGCCGGTGCCGCCGAGCGTGTTCATCGCCTCGGCGATGGCGACGAAGTGCTCGAAAAATTTGCTCGCGATGTCCTCGTAGGCGGGGCGTGAGCGGGCGAGTTCGAGCGACATCGAGAGCATCGTGACGCAGTAAAATGCCATCCACGCGGTGCCGTCGGCCTGCTCGAGCGAGCTGCCGTCGGGCAGCGGACGCGAGCGGTCGAAGAGGCCGATATTGTCCATGCCGAGGAAGCCGCCGCCGAAGATGTGTCGGCCCTGGGCGTCCTTGCGGTTCACCCACCAGGTGAAATTGATGAGCAGTTTTTGAAAACACCGCTCGAGGAAATGCGTGTCGCGATGACCGCGTGTCGCGGTGATTTTATACACGCGCCAGCACGCCCACGCGTGGACGGGCGGGTTCACGTCGGAAAAATTCCACTCGTATGCGGGCATTGCGCCGTCGGGGCGCAGGTACCATTCGCGCAGGAGCAGGAGGAGCTGGCCCTTTGCAAAATAGGGATCCACGCGGCACATCGGGATCATGTGGAAGGCGAGATCCCACGCGGCATACCACGGGTATTCCCACTTGTCGGGCATCGAGAGGATGTCGGCGTTGTAGAGGTGCGACCAGTCGGCGTTGCGCGTGTGCGCGTGGCCTGCGGGCGGCGCGGGCTGCGAGGGATCACCGCCCAGCCAGCGATTCACATCATAGTGGTAAAATTGCTTCGACCACAGCAGGCCCGCGTAGGCCTGGTGGAGGACGTTGCGCTCTTCGTCGCCAAGGCTGGGCGCGCATTTTGTCGCGAAGAAAAGGTGCGCCTCGTGGCGGCGTTCGGCGAAGATGTTGTCGAAATTTGCAAACGCGTCCGGTGGCAGGCCGAGCGAATCGCCGAGGAGAAAGCGCAGCACTTTTTTTCCGCCCGGCGGAAGATCGAGTGTGTAGTGAACGGCGCATTTCGTGCCCGTCTGCGCGGGATTCACCGCGTTCGTTGCGCCGTGGATCACGTGATCATGGAAGGCGTCCTTCACGAACGGCTGCGGATTCTGCGCGCCGTAGAGCCGCGCAAGGTTCGTGTCGTTTTCCGTGAAAAGCACGGGCGCGTCCTGCTCGAAGATCCAGCGGTAATCGCCGAGCGTCGTGTGCGCGGCCTCGATGCAGTGCGCGCCGATTTGCCGGAGCAGGGGACGCTCGGCATCCGTGCTCCAGCTCCAGGTATTGCGGAACCACAGCGTCGGCAGGATGTGGATGCGTGCTGCCTCCGGGCCCCGATTTTCGATCGTGATGCGGATGAGCATCTCCTCCGCGGCAGACTTCGCGTACTCGGCGGTCACGTCGAAATAACGCTCGCCGTCGAACACGCCCGTGTCCGCCAGCTCATACTCGCGATCCTTCCCCGAGCGGCGTGCATTTTCCTCGCGCAGCTTTGAATAAGGAAACTCGGCGTGCGGATATTTGTAGAGCGCGCGGAGGTAAGACGAGGTCGGCGTCGCATCCAGATACCAGTAGCATTCCTTCACGTCCTCACCGTGCGGGCCCTCGCCATTTGCGAGGCCGAAGAGGCGCTCCTTAAAAATCGGATCGCGCCCGTTCCACAGCGCGAGCGCGAAGCACAGCCGCGCCTGCCGGTCGCAGATGCCCATGAGCCCGTCCTCGCCCCAGCGGTATGCGCGCGAACGCGCGTGTTCGAAGGGAAAGTAGCGCCACGCATTTCCATCCGCCGAGTAGTCCTCGCGCACAGTGCCCCACTGCCGTTCGCTGAGGTACGGGCCCCAGCGTTTCCAGTTTGCCTCGCGGTGCGCCTCCGCTCTGAGCCGCGCGTGTTCGGGCGTCAGCGCGGACTGGTTGTCCTCGCCGTGGTCGTCGGAAATCATGCGCGATGCTGTGCGCGAGACGCGTGTAATTTTCATGCGCGATGCTGTGTGCGAGACGCGTGAAATTTGCGAGCAACTTGTGGCGCCTGTCCCGGTTGAAGAACCCACTCTCATGAAACTGCGAATCCTTCTCCCGCTCTCGCTCGCTGCCACTGGCGCACTCTGGGCCGCCGTCGAACAGGAAAAAAAGCCCGCAACGTCGAAGGCCGATGAGCCTGCGATCCAGCCTGCGGCGGAGCCGCAAGCAAAAGCGGAGCCGAAGCCGACGGCCGAGCAGCTCGACTTTTTCGAGAAGAAAATCCGGCCCGTGCTCGCGGAGAAATGCCACAAGTGCCACTCGGAAAAAGCCGACAAGGTGAAGGGCGGTCTCGTGCTCGACACGCGCGAAGGTACGCGACGCGGCGGCGACAGCGGCCCCGCGGTGGTGCCGGGAAATCTCGCCGACAGCATTTTGATCGAGGCGATCCGCTACACGAACAAGGACTTCGCGATGCCGCCCGAGAAGAGCGGCGGCAAGCTGCCCGCGGCCGTGATCGCGGACTTCGAGACTTGGGTGAAAATGGGCGCGCCCGATCCGCGCGACGGCGCGGCGAAGGTCGTGAAAAAATACAGCAAGGAGGACGCGAAGAACTGGTGGGCATTCCAGGCGCCGAAGCCGCAGACGGTGCCGCAGCCGAAGAACGCGGCATGGGCGCACGGCGATGTGGATCGTTTTCTCCTCGCTGCGCTGGAGGGGAAAAACATGAAGCCGGTTGGCGACGCCGATCCTGCGACGCTGCTGCGCCGGATCTATTTTGATCTGATCGGCCTGCCGCCGTCGCCGGTGGATGTGGGGCAGTTTTTCAACGACTGGAAGGCCGCGGGCGCGAATGCGGCGCAGCAGCAGGCAGTGCTCGGCAAGTGGGTGGACAAGCTGCTCGCATCGCCGCAATTCGGCGAGCGATGGGGCCGCCACTGGCTCGATGTCGCGCGCTATGCCGAGAGCAGCGGCAAGGACGTGAATATCGCGTTCCCGCACGCGTGGCGTTATCGCGATTACGTGATCGCGGCGTTCAGCAGCGACAAGCCGTATGACCAATTTTTGCGCGAGCAGCTTGCGGGCGATCTGTTGCCGGCATCGAGTGAGACCCAGAAGACCGAGCATCTCGTCGCGACGGGATTCCTCGCGATCGGGCCGAAGGGTTTGAACGAACAGAACCCGCGGCAATTCTGCCTCGATCTCGCGGACGAGCAGGTGGACACGGTCTCGCAGGCAATGCTCGGGCTCACGATCGCGTGCGCGCGCTGCCACGATCACAAGTTCGATCCCATCTCGCAGCGCGAATACTACGCGCTTGCGGGAATTTTCCTCAGCACGGACACGCTCTTCGGCACGGCGAACGGAATCCAAAACCGTCACGGCACTGAACTCATCGAGATTCCGAAGAGCGCCGGCACGACGGGTAAGGCGGTCTCGGCCGGCGAACTCGATCGCATGAAGAAGCGGCTCGAGGAGCTGAAGAAGGAGCAGCGCGAGATGTTCGTCGCGCGGATGGGTGGAGGGAAGGGGCCCGGCACGCCGCCCGCCGGGAACGAGCTTCGGCGCATTCTCGCGATGGTCACGCAGATTGGTTCGCTGGAGACGCAGATCAAGGGCTTCGATGAAACGGGGCAGGCGAAGGCGCTCGCGATGGGGGTGAAGGATCTGCCCACGACTGCGCCGACCGGCCTCGGGCGCATCGGCGAATTCATGCGTCGCGGCCCGCAGGCGAGGCTTGGCCGTCCGCCGGAATTTGCATCGGTGCGCGACAGTGCGCTCTATGCGCGCGGCGAGGCGGACAAGCCGACGGAAAAAGTCCCCCGCAGCTTCCCCGCCGTGCTCAGCACCGAGTCCGCGCCCGCCATTCCCGCAAAGGAAAGCGGACGCCGCCAGCTCGCGGAGTGGATCACGTCACCGCAGAATCCGCTCACGTCGCGCGTGATGGTGAATCGCGTGTGGCACACGCTCTTCGGGCGCGGCATTGTGGAGAGC
>Ga0315909_10002539_pt1 | contig 23285 bp, 20 predicted proteins | sample LakEriMetagenome_11_FD_203527 | JGI IMG/M metagenome (GOLD analysis project Ga0315909, IMG submission 203527) | Freshwater fungal communities from buoy surface, Lake Erie, Ohio, United States - Buoy 2 MA125 | ecosystem: Environmental > Aquatic > Freshwater > Lake | place: USA: Lake Erie, Ohio...
TGAGAAGTAACTGGGTTTACCGCAAGAAGTGTTCCGGGTGGGACGAATGCGATGACGACAAAAAGGGGTGAATCATGAACAAGATGTCCAAATGCAAAATGGTTACGTTGGCAGCGCTGATTTCAGCATTCCAGACGTTTCCTTCGATGGCGGTTGCTGATAATGCTTCCGCTAAAGCAGATGCCAAGCCGGTTGAGTCGGCAAAGCCAGCGGAACCGAGAGCGCCTGCAGTTGAGGCTGCGCGGTCCGAGTCGAAGTTGGAATCGAAGTCCTCGGCTGAGCCAGTAAGCATGATTACGCCGATGATGGAACGTCAGCAGACTATCCGCGCTACCGGCTACGCAGTAATTAGCACGCAGAACCATAAAAATTCGTCACAGCAGCGATTAATGGCTATTCGTGCTTCCAAGCTCGACGCCTACCGTGCGCTGACTGAACAGGTTTATGGTCAGCAACTCGATGCGACGACCACTGTGGCTGAGATGATGGTCACGAGTGATACCTTCCGTACTCGCGTACAAGGCGTCATTTATGGTGCAGTGCTCGAGTCGATCACACCGATTGGTGACGATACCTACGAGACAACCATGTCATTGGATGGCCGAGTAGTTAATGATCTGCGCGTTCTGTATCTGACTCAGCTTGCTTCACGCAATCGCTGATCTGTCCTGAAACTATTACGTTGACTATCATGCGTGCTTCCCGTTTCCTACCCTTGCTCCTGGCCTTGCCGTTGGCCGGTGCGATGGTGTCCGCCTACGCAGGCGACACACCATTGCCTACCGACCCGCGCAGGCGCCTGGAAGCTTTGCAAAATGCACTCGTTAAGGCTGCCATGGATGGCCAGACGCGAGTACAAACCGCCGCTTGGGTTGATAACAACGGCAAGCTGCATGAAAACACACGTATGAGTTCGGACATGAAAGTACGTGGCGTTCGCGTGTTGAATTATCTTCAGGCGGAAGACGGTCCATCGGCAGCCATTATTGCCGAGGGCAGGGGTGTGATGCCTAGCGAAGAAATTTGCCGCGCTAATTTACAGCGTTATCGTCGCGAGGCTACGTTTGATGCTTCGCTGCGGATCGCTACCAGCGGAGCGGATCAATATGACTGGAAGACCTTGCTTGGTCAGGCCAAGTCCAAGCTGTTCGCCCGTGCAACGGCGGGCCGTAAATGGTCGCTTGCGCCGACAACTTTGGTTCCGGCCAATGCCTACGATCGCGCGTTAAGTGGAGCGACACCGGATATTGCTCCTTACCATATGCAATTGGAATTATTGCCAGCTGGCGCACTAGGTATAGAGCCTGTTCGTCCTGCCAACACTAAGCCTGTATTGCAAAAAGTAGTCAGTGCGACCAAAGATTTTTTCAGTGATGATGCCCCGCGTCGTACACCAGTGCCTTTTGTCATGCGCTTGTCAGTTGTTGAGCGCAACAGCAAACGATTGCTCTGGCAAGAAGCGGTGCCTTTGTTTTTCCCAGCGACTGAAATCAGTACTACCAGTAAGCCATTACCGCCAGGTTTGTTGTCTGAACTCGATCGTGTACTCGATCGTTGGCAAGACAAAATGGATACGGACTTTGGATGTCGCCCGCAGCAATTTAATGTGATGCCCGAGAGCGCTGTGAATGGCTGGGTCATCAATGGCGGACTCACGGCAGGCTTGGCAATTGGCGATCAGCTTTTGCTGATGGATCGTGAGTTTTTGCCTGCTAGAATTTTAGAACCCGACAGTGCCCAACATTTGGCGTTGGTCGAGGTAGTCAGTGTGGACAACGGCAAAGCAATCATCAGAAAGCTTGCCGGCCCCAGAGACATCGCAAGATCCGGCGACTGGATCGCCACCCCCTTCTGAGAAATCTGGAGATAAAAAATGAACAAGCTACGAATTAATGCACTCCTTGCCTGCTTATTGTTAGCCATGGGCGGTTCGGTATTGGCCAATGATCCTCCCAAAGAGGCACCCAAAGACGCCAAGAAAGATGAAGACAAGCCAGCAGAGCCGGACTTGCCTTCCAAGCCGTATCCAAAAAATGCTGTGCCTAAAGCTTTCTTGCCCAAGTCGGATGAGAAAAAAGAAGCGGCAGCCAAACCGGATGCAGTCCAGGATAAGCCTGCTGAAAAGCGCGCTGAAAAACCTGTCGATAAGCCTGATGAAAAACACGCAGCAGACAAACACGATGGCGCGCATGATGCACCTCCCGTGATGGTCGCTCCTAAACGTCGCAAGATGGCACGCGCTGCAACGCCACCAGCTCCGGCTCAAGCGTCTAACCCAGTGATACAACAAGTTGCTGGTGAGAGCGTGAAATCGGGTTCTTCGGATCGCGATGCCTATGTCGCTCAAAACAATGACACGCTGGATAAAGTCATTGCTAAAACATTCCCTAAAACTCCGTTTTCTATGGAGATTATGCGTGAGGCATTTGTTCGTGCAAACCCACAACTACGCCCACCGGTAAAGAACGTGAAGCTACGTGCAGGTCAAGTCGTGCAACTGCCTGACGTAAACATCATGCGCATGGTGGTGATGGGTGAAAATAATGGTGCCACCATGGCTGTTAGTGGTGATGTGCATTATGAGAAAAAACAGAGCTTGTTCATGCCGTCTGCAAACGCACCTGCAGCTGTCGCACCATTAGCCGCTGTTTCCAAACAACCGATTGCGATTCCGCCATTGCCAGTTAATGTGGCAAGTTCAGCACCTACGCAAGAAGTCTCTGCCGAGGAAAAAAGAAAATGGATACGCTTTCCTTGAGCCTATAAGTTTTTTGTTTCTCTAAGCCGCATTACATCGGATGTCTGGTACCGAGCCAATTGCTCAGACGGGTCGTGTCCACCCAATTTCATCAGACATTCGTCCTCTGCAACTGGACGCCACGCAAGCCCGCGCTATGGGTTTGCGTGACGGCCAGATCATTCAAGGCAACATGGAGTTACGCGGCGAGAGTCTCAAGCTGCTACTCAATGGTCAGTTACTTGATCTTCCAACGGGTTTTCGTTTTCGTCCTGGGGATCCCGTTTGGTTCAAAGCCCAGTCTCGCCCCGGAGGCTGGTGGCTGCGACTGATGGACCCGCGCAGGGCTGCAGTAGCACTCAATCACGCCAGTAATGCGCTACCTGAAGCCTCCTCAACGAGTGAACCACCGCCAGCCAACCTAACGACATCGCGATTACAGGCCTTGTTGTTACGCCCACCGATGTCTCCAACGCTGATGTCCTTATTTGAGCCCAAAGAGATAGCAAGCTTGCTGAAATCAGCCGCGAACGAGGCATTGGTGTCGTCATTTTTGCGCATGCGCCTGTCTATGGGTAGCGTATCTGCCGGGGCTTTACAAAGCGCGGTGCAGGGCTCGGGTCTCTGGGTGGAATCCATGCTCGCGCGTGGACTAGCTTCGTCACTACCTGACGCAAAAACTCTGTTGCGCCGTTTACTACGCGCTCTCGGTGAGCGTGACTCGCCACAGCAAGCCAGCCTGCAAAGAGCGATCGACGATATCGAAGCATCGCAAGTGGAGTCTTTGGCAGCTCAAGCGCGTGGTGAGCTGGCTTTTTCCCTGGTCATTCCGTTTGCCAATGCCAATCCAGTGTTTATCGAATTTTTCAGACCCGCTCGCAGGCGTAATCAAAAAGAGGCGCCTCCATTCACGGTCAACCTCCATACGGATCATCATATTCTGGGTGAGATATGGTTAAAAATGTCGTTGATAGGTAGATCGCAGATTGATTTGATCGTTTGGGCTATCAAACCCGAGACGGCTGCCCGAGCCAGGAAAAAATCGGCTGAATTAACCAGCGCGCTGCGCGAGTCGGGGTTGAGCCTGAGTATTTTTCGGGTGTTTAATTCAGCTCGTCCCAGTGTTCCAGTCGGGGCTTCTCCACCAGGCGCCATGTTGGACGTGCAAGCATGAATCGCCAGCCACCACTTGATGTGAACACCGCAGAATCTGTCTCGCTCTCATCACCGTTTGGCGCAGACAACGCCCTGGCCCTGGCCATCATGGAAGAAGCTAAGCGTCGTGGAACCGAAATAGGTACAGACCCAGAATTACTGGCCGCACTTTCAGGCATAGGCGGGGAAGAGCAAATACCACGCGAACTTTATGTGGCTATTGCCGCCGTGCTCGATTGGGTAGATGGACTGAAATGAAAAAGGAAGAAACGGTTGCTGTAGCGCGAGGGAGAGTATGGGCTTAGGCTTCTTCGTAGCCACGTCCGCCGCGAGTGCGAGAGATACGACCTAGGCGGTCATAGACTTCGACGGAGGCAGTCGCTTCGGAGCCATGCAGAGTTTGTAATGTGCCTCGTATGGCATCGAGTTTGCGAATAATCAGAACTTCATTACGGCGGTGTAATTCGCGGCAATCAGATATGAGGTTTTTGAAGCCATCCCATTCGGGTTCATCCAAGCGACTATCTTCAGTGCCCACGCGGGTGAGTGCATGCATGGTGTCGAAGAGCTCTTGTTTTCGAATCTGCATCTGCTCAAAAGCATCAATATCTTGTGCTTTAAGTGCTTCGAACTCTTGTTCTAGCAGATCGTATAAGGCGAGGGCGTGCTGAACCGATGCCACAAGCTCTTGGCTGGCGGTCGGTGGCAAAAGATCCTGTGCTGTCCGTTCTAAGGGCATCAGCAGGTATGCACGTTAGTGATTAAGGGCAGAGGAATCAGCCGATCAATTTTTCCATCGCGACAAAGCTTTCGGCAATGTGGCGCGAATTGAGCGGGTAATTACCTTCCTTTAACGCTTGTTTGATCGATTCAACTTTATGACGATCAAACGCAGGTTCTGCCATCGCCTTTTGAGTGATGTCAGACAATTGCAACTGATCCTGGCGTGATACCGATGGCTTGGCTTTGCTGGGCTCAGTAGCGTTAGGCGTAGGGCTCTCCAGCGACTTGCGCTTAGCTTTTTCGAGCGTGGCTTTGTCCAGCGAGGGACTGCCGCCAAATAGGCCTGATATTGGGTTACTCATGGTTTTCTCTCACTTTCGGCGTTAAGCCTTCTTTTCCTGTCACAACGAATATCGGAGCGGACCAACGAAACTTTAGTCCTTTTTTTCATTTATTTTCATAAACCAGAAAATAGTTATCTTAAATATATTAAATTTCATGGTTTAGACGCCTTTTACGGCCCCTTTGCCAGTAATGATGCCTGGAAAGATATGACCAGACTCAGTGTTTCGTAATTTGATTTGCTCATGTAGCCGTCCATCCTGCAATGCCTCGACCCGCACTGAGATCATGAATTCCGGGGGCCGGCCTACGACTAAGGTGACCAAGTCGCCTTTTTTAACCATGAGCGCAGGTCGCAGGTCGCTGGTGCGTATCGCTTCCCCGGCGCGGATGGGGCGCATCAGCTCCGAGCTATCAAGTCCTGACAGGTCAAACAAATGAGTGCGATTTATTTTTTCGGCATCAAGTCGCTCTAACTTGAGTAGTTCGGGCTTAAGAATTTGACCAGCCCCAAGATTACTTGAGGCAACCACGACTTGTCGGTTTTCTGCGATGTCAGTAGTCTGGATGACCTGGCCAGCGGCAATGTTCTTGTTCACCCGGGTACCCGGCGCTATTTCTGTTGCAATCCAGGCTGGGGAACTGCCTCCGGCACCGGGGGCGAGGTCTGCCCTCTCTATGGCCGATTCCGTCATCAGATCACCCGCTTTTAATGCCAATTTAGCGCGCACGACTTTTTGGCCTTTTTCCAGGTCATGAGCCACGATAGGTTGGCCTTTGGCGAGGGACCGTTTGACTTGACGACCAACTAATGACGCTTTTTCATTGAAACTTCCCGCTACGGTCGAGGCCGCGGCTTTCATTTCCAAATCAGATTCTTTTAATGCAATTCCTGGGGCAATATCCCGATTCGTAATCACAATCTCTTGTTGCTGCTGAAGCTGAGTGAAGCCGACTTTGACGAAGATTTGCCACGCTGGTTTGTTGCAGCGCGCCCGAACACTCTCTTTGTTTACAAAAGGATAATCAAAACTAAAACTACCTCCGCAGGGCTGAACCTGTACGCGCGGGTCGGGTGCCACCATTTTTACCTGTTCAGCAGCGACACCCGCCTGAGCAGCAACCCAATTGGCAAGCGCAGCCTCCAAAGCCTCCTGTGGAGTGCCAGCCAATACTACGTGCGAACCCGAAAATGCGAGGGCCAGCAGTAGTCTGAACAAGACTCTCACTAGATAGGGCTGATTATTCATCGCGGATCACTTGTTAATTTGTTCATGGTACGGGCTTTGCTAAATCCTTTTGAAAACGATGTCTGCCTGTTGAACTTCCGACAGTCATGGCAACTGAAGCAAGAATGGTTCCAGCCAGAAAAGATGAGAAATCATGGAAATACAGTCAAAACATAGCGATCAGATAAACGATATTGTCAAAGAGAGAGCGCGTAAGCGCGAGGGCGTCCCATCGACGTCTTTCCGTCAGGTGGTGGAAGAAGCCAACCGGGAAGCGACCTCTACGCTGAGCGTACAGCGCGGCGATACGCTCGTTAGTCTGACGCGCAATTTTTTAGGAGACTCAGCAGCTCAGCTTAACAAAGGGCAGATTTATGATTTGGCCAAAACACTGGCTAAAGAAAATGGTATTGCCAACCCGGATCGCATCATGCCCGGGCAGCAGATCACGATAACGCCTATGTCCACGCTGGCGGCATTAAAACTTCGGCAGGGATCGGTTGAGGGCGTGCAGCTGACGAAAGAATCTACGCAGGTTAGTGCGCCGGTGCTAGACAAGACGCTGGCACGTGCGGTGTCTAAGGGATATTTGCAAGCTCAGGATCAGCATGCGGTGCGCGACAAGATTTTTGAGCTCGCCACTACCCATGGTTTTTCACCCGATGATTTTGCGCGCACAACACTGATGGAGTCGGACGGTATGAATCCGCGAGCTTCGAATGGTAGTTGTCACGGCATCATACAATTTTGCTCAGGTGGGAATCGGGGCGCTGCCAGCGCTGGTTATGCAAACGATCCCAAAGAAATACTTTCATTGTCCGTGAAGGATCAGTTGAATCTGGTCGATCGCTACTTTACCGACACCAAGCTCAAAGATTACGGGCCAGCCTCACTCGACACTTTGTATCTGACCGTCTTGACGCCGAATGCACGTAATGAGCCGCGTGCGAATGTGCCACTAAATATCGCCGGTCGACAGGCAGCCGCTCTTTATGAAGGTCGCGATCAAGCGGGTGTAATTACGCGTAACTCCATCATCACAGGTCTGAAGCAAAATGCGCGTGAGCGATTAGGTGAATTCTCGGTGGCGCGTATAGAAAGAAAGATGATGTGATGCAGGAACAGCAGAACACGTAGTCAGTGTGTAGTCCATGAACTGGCAAGCTCATCATGAAATAACGTGCTGAGTTTAAGAGCATACGCAAAACGTCCTACAGCATTGATACATAGTAAACACGCTTACATAGGGTGGCAAATTCTTGCCGCCATCTTTAGCAAGTCGGTTAGCGACTTCATCAGACGGCAAATTGTTGCCGTCTACCCCCTCAGAAATGGTCGTATTTCCGCCAAAAAACGAACTGGCACGGCGCTTGCAATGGTCGGATCGACAGCTGGAAACTTGAACGAACTGTCGGCAATCCGGCTTAAGCGATTCCAGCACTGAGTAGGGGACCCATTATGGATTTATTGAATAACGCTCTAGGGATACATGACAAAGCGCTGCGTGTGCGAAATCAACGCATGGAGCTGCTTGCCCGCAATATCGCCAATGAAGATACACCGCATTTCAAAGCGCGTGAATTGGATTTCAAAACTGTGATGGCGAAATTTGAACCAGCGGAGTCACTCGCAGCAACTAACCAAACGCATTTTGATTATGGCGACGACAAGCTCGATGACGATGGCATGCGCTATCGCGTTCCATTCAATGCATCAGCGGATGGCAACACCGTAGAAATCACCGTTGAACAGGCCAAGTACGGTAAAGCAGCAGCTGATTATCAAGCCACGCTGACCTTTCTTGAAAATCGTGTCAGCAGTATTCGCAAAGCATTGAGAGGAGATTAATCAATCATGCCTATGTCCATAGATAACATTTTCGGTATTGGCGGAACCGCGCTGCACGCGCAGATGATCCGCATGAATACCACCGCATCTAACCTGGCCAATGCAGGAACTACTGCCGCTACTGAGCAAGAGGCTTACCGCGGTAAGCGCACGATTTTTAAAGCATTGATGGATGATCAGATGACCAATGCAGGTTCGCCTTATGTGGGTGGCGTCAAAGTCGACAAAATTGTGGATGACACCAAACCTGTTCCGCGTGTGTATGACCCGGGTAATCCACTGGCTGATGGCGATGGTTTTGTTTTTCAGGCCAATGTCAATGAAGTTACGGAAATGGTCGACATGATGGCTGCTTCGCGCTCGTATCAGAACAACGTGGAAGTCGTAAATACTGCACGCGAGCTGATGATGCGTTCACTTGAAATTATTAAAGCCTAAGGACGATTGATATGGCAACCCCATTAACTGGCGCAGCCCAAAATACCTCGACCTACACACTGCCGTCGAATATCAAAACAACGGCACAGGCCAAGACCGAAGCGGAGCAAAAGGCGCTTACCAGCGATGGCGGGGCCATGGGTCAGACAGCGTTCCTGACGCTGTTTACTACACAGCTGAAAAGTCAGAATCCGTTGGAACCTATGAATAACGAAGCCTTTGTGGCTCAGTTAGCGCAGTTTTCGCAATTAGAAGCAACGACCAAAATGGCGGACAACGTTCAGACTTTAGTTGCCTCGATGTCGAATGAGCGCATGAGTGCAGCCAGTGGTTTGATAGGTAAAAAAGTCGCCATACCTGACGGCAAAGCCATACTCACGAATGCTCAACCTGTCGACGGCGTCGTGGCCCTTGAAAAAGACGTGGATTCTATTGCTATCAAAGTGTTTGCATCCGATGGATCATTGGTTCGTACGGGTGAAGTTGGTCCACAAAAGCAAGGAGATTTCCATTTTTCATGGGACGGAAAAGATGGTAATGGCGCAGCAGTCGCCGATGGTGTTTATCGCATCAGTGCCACAGTAAACAATTATGGAAAATCAAGCAAAGCAAATGTCACCACGATGGCGCCTGTGCGTACAGTGACTACAGATGCAACAACCGGCGATATGCAGGTTGAATTCGATGATGGATCAACACAAAGCATGTCGCAAGTTAAACGCGTCGGCCTGTAAATAAATAACAGCTCACCAGGAATTCAGGAGAAATACACATGTCTTTTTATACCGCTCTGACTGGCTTACAAGCCGCTACCGCTCAGTTATCTGTCACCAGTAATAATATCGCCAACGTGGGTACCACTGGGTTCAAGCGTTCACGCGCAGACTTTGGCGACATCTTTGCGACATCACCTTTGCAGAAGGCATCAGCCACTGTGGGTCAGGGTGTGGCAATTAAACAGATCACTCAGGAATTCAGTCAGGGAAATATTCAGTTCTCCGCAAACTCATTGGATATCGCTATTACCGGCGATGGATTTTTCCCTTTGAAATCTGCAGATGGTTTGCAGGATATTTACACGCGTAACGGCACCTTCTTGTTAGATGATTCCTTCAACGTCGTTAATGCAGCGGGGCAGTCCTTAATTGCAGCAGGCGTTGACTCCTCAGGTAAAGCCGATTTAGACAATCTCTCAAAATTAAATATACCGCGCAAAACCACAGGAGATGCCGTTGAAACATCAGCCATTACCCTGGGGTTGAATTTCCCTGCTGATGCAGCCGTGATTACCAAGCCATTTGACAAGAATGATCCATCAACCTTTAACAAGACAACCGCAGTGACTGTCTATGACGCGGGCGGTAATGATTATCTGGCGACAGTGTATTACGCGAAAACACAGGTGGCGAGCGGAACGGACCCCACGAGTAAATGGCAAACCTATGTCTACATAGGTGATACCAAGTTACAAGAAAATCTGATTCAGGCCAATACCAGTGGCGACAAGCTCTATGTAAACAAGTACGGTCAGACTCTGCCGGAAAGTAAAATCCCGCCTGAAAATATTGCACGTGGCATTACCAAACTCGTGCATTTGGATGATTTAAAAAATCCTATAGATTCGACACCAGCAGCATTGTCAGGCCAGCAAATTGATACCACGATTAATACAAATTATAAAAGTGGATTGAATGTCTACACCACATTGCAATCACAGACCTTGGCTAACGTCGGTGGGCAGACTCAGATTATTAATGCCGCTAGTTTAGTTGGAACTGTAGGTGCGTTGCAGCTAACACTACCAGCCTTATCTGGTACAGCTGCTCAAACACCGATTACGGTTGCACTGGATCCGTTGAACTTAGCGGGTACCGAAACAAAGCTGGAAATTGCCAGTTTAATTGCCAGTTCGATTGCAGCTGACGATTCATTTAAAGCGATAGGCGGCTATCCAGGCCGCAGTGTGACTGACAATGGCGATGGCACAGTCTCAGTGACTTTTTCTAAAGCCGATGAAGTTGTATTCAATGCAGGCGTAGTTGCTGATCCAGCTTTTAGTGCACTAATAGTGACGGCGCCTACCTCAGTCGACCCTTTGGTGCCTACTGTGCAACAACAGTACTCGGCGGATTCCATCGCATTTGAACTCAATATCGATGGGGCAAACGCTCCCAAACTGATTGATTTAAGTTATTTGAATGATTCCGCTGTGACAAAAAATTTTACGGGTGTTGATATTGCCCGTGAAATTACGAACCAAATTAATAAATCCTATGGCGATGAGCGCTTGTTTGATTTTACTCAGGGTGATCTTATAGGCTTGGATTTGACTAAAAATCAAAATACCGGAACTCTGATGAAATTAAAACTCATCAATCCATCAATAGAAGCTGATCCGGGTGCAGATCTGACCATTCAGTTCGGTCAAATTGATACATCTCAGGCGACCACTACCACTGCAGATGATGCGGCTGGTCTCGGTGCAGATGGTATCTATTATTTTAGCGACTTAAGTAAAGTCACCCGGGAAGAGGCCTTAGAGGCGATACAAACCATCGTTGCAGCTAACGGTAACAGTGGCGCACCCGGAAGTGATCGTTTTGCAGATTTGAGTGTGAACTATAACGCTCAATTACAAACATTTACGTTTAAAAATAACAGCGCAACTAATTTAGAAATTTATGCTAACTCTCCTAATTTAGCTATTAAAGGATTGATGGGATTAACATCTACTGAAACACTGGTAGATTCCTCGACCGGTGGTTATGGCGCTAAAGTTATTCCTAATGGTAATTTGATCAATCCCGTGGTTGAGCAGCGCTATGGCACTGTTGTCTCGTTTGATGAAGCTACACGCCGCTTTACTATTTCATCCGGTACCACAGGCGATACTTCCAGCGTTCAAATAGCCAGTGCGTCTGCCAATGCCAACAGCCTTTTTGGTCTGATTAAAGAGCAGGTTGCTACCTCCTCTGTACCATTTCGTGGCGTGACCTCAGAGCCTGCAGTTCTGACAGGCGACACCATCGGTTTGAATCTGGATAATAAATTTCGCGTTGATGCAACCAACAACCAATTTGTGGTGACGGTGGATAACGTGACTGGTCTGATTGAAATGCCGCCTAAAGCTGACTATACGATTGAAGGATTTCGTCAGGAATTAGAAAACCGCATTAACGCATTAGCCGATAACTTTGGTCGCACTGTAAACGGTGTCAAAGTTGAAGTGATGTCAGCAGAAAATGGTACCAAGCATTTTAAAATTTCTACGGGTACCACAGGCAATAACTCATTTCTTAAAGTTAGTGGTAATAGCATTTGGGGCCTGGATGGGCTTGAAAGCGTGCGTGGCAAGACCAATGTGTGGCAAGAGCCAAGACAAGCTAAAAATGATGATGGCTTCCCACTGTACGTCAGTCGTGATGGCACTGAAACAACCGATCCCGGTGATTTTTCAGAAGATGAAACACGCGACTTGTGGGCTCCGGTGTTTTACGACAATGGTGAATTAACTTTTAATAACAAAGGCGATTTACTGTCACCGAATCAAGCCATTGATTTCAAGAGCACCACTATAGGCACGTCTGGAGCGACGCTGAAATTTGCTATTGATTACGGCGTATCGACTTCCTACTCATCACCATTCTCTATCAAAAAACAGGATCAAAACGGTCGCCCTGAGGGTGATTTGATTGGTGTGGATATCGCTGATAACGGCTTGGTGAACGCAAGCTATTCCAACGGCACAACGAAGTCCTTGGCAAAAATTATTTTGTCGAACTTCGCCGCACCGACGGGTTTACGTCAGATTGGTGATGCCAGCTTTTACGCCACATCGAAGTCTGGTGAGGCGAAATACGGTGAAGCCGGTGCAGCGGGCTTTGGCACGATTCGTGCTGGTGCTAGAGAGCGCGCTAACGTCGATTTGACGAATGAATTGGTGGAATTGATTACTGCTCAACGTAACTTCCAGGCGAATGCCAAGGCGATTGAGACAAATAACACCTTGACGCAAGCCATTATCAACATACGAGGCTAAGTCGCTTAATCGTATAGCTACTTAACCGCACACCAGAGAAACTGATATGGATCGTTTTGCCTTTACTTCGATGTCTTCTATTAATGAGCGACGCGTACTGCGCGAGCAGCTCAATAATGAATTGGCCAACGTATCGACTGTCGGTTTCAAAAAGAGCTATGAAAACGCCATGATCGCAGTGAAGGCCGAAGGTGATGGCTGGGATTCACGCATACAGCCTTTTATAGAAAAATACAATGCCGTGAATTTGGATCAAGGTCACTTAATGGTCACGGGTAACAAGCTCGACATTGCACTGACTGAAAAAGCGGTACTTGGCGTCCAAGCAAAAAATGGTGAGTTGGCATTCACGCGTCGTGGTGATTTGCACTTGAATTCACAGGGTGTTTTAGAAACAGGTTCAGGTAACGTGGTTTTATCAGAGCAGGGTAATCCCATCACTATTCCACCGGGCTTGGATTTATCCATCACCAAAGAAGGCGATATTTTTGCACGTGATCCATTACAGCCGCCCGAGGCTCCGTCAGTACTGATTGCACGGATGATGACCCGCGATGCCAGCCAGATTACCTTGCAGCGCAGAGAAGACACCTTGTACACGCCACATATACAGTTTCGCAATCCCAATGGTGATTTTGCCAGTGGTCCGATACAGCCGCAGATAGTGCCTGGCGCTTTAGAGGCCAGTAATGTCAATCCCGTCACGGCGATGGTGAAGCTGATCGATTTTTCGCGATCATTTGAAACACAGATACGTACGATTAAAGAGGCCAAGTCATTAGACGAGGCAGGCGCCAGCATGCTCAAGGCACGTTGATTTTGTTGCTAGTAGCACGATAAAGAATACTTAAAGAGGGAAACACATGGACGCTTCAATGTGGGTAGCTAAAACCGGTCTGGATGCACAACAGACCCGGCTGAACGTCATCTCCAACAACCTGGCCAACGTCAACACCACAGGTTTCAAACGCGATCGCGCCATGTTTGAAGATCTGCTGTATCAAAATATACGACAGGCGGGTGGTCAAACATCGCTTACCACTCAGGCTCCTACGGGCTTAATGCAGGGTACGGGTACACGCATTATCGCCACTGAAAAGATTCATGCTCAGGGCAATATGATCAATACCCAGAATGCACTGGATATTGCGATCAATGGCGAGGGTTTTTTCCAGATCACTCAAGCTGACGGCACAACAGCCTACACGCGTGATGGCTCATTCAAGCTTTCCAGTACAGGTCAGTTAGTTACATCAACCGGCCAGCCCTTAGCACCAGCGATTGTTATTCCAGCCAATGCATCCTCTATCACCATAGGTGAAGACGGCATAGTCAGCGTGGAATTATTTGCGGGTGGTGGAGCGCAGCAGTTAGGTCAGATACAAACAGCGCGCTTTATTAATCCACCCGGGCTCACTCCTTTAGGTGGCAACCTCTACAAAGAAACAGTAGCCAGTGGTGCACCTCAGTTACTCAATCCGGGTACACAGGCCGCAGGTACGTTACGTCAAGGCATGCTGGAATCATCCAACGTTAACGTCGTTGAAGAGATGGTCAACATGATAGAGACCCAGCGCGCATATGAAATTAACTCCAAGGCGATTTCCGCTGCCGATGGCATGTTGCGCTTCTTGAATAACAATCTCTAATCGGGACTTTAATGAAAAAGATTAAATCGTGCGCACTACTAGCACCATTAACAACAGTGATGTTGTTAAGTGCTTGTTCAGGGCCTATGCCTTTGGCACATACGGCTCAATTTGGTCCGGTGCAGCCGTTGCCGCGTGAATCCCTCAAGCAAACAACGGGTGCAATTTTCGCTGCTGACAGTACCGATATGTGGCAGGCCAAGCGCAGAGATTATCGCGTAGGTGACATTATCACCGTCTTACTAAGTGAATCGACCCAAGCAGCCAGAACTTTAAATAATGAAACCAGTCGCGAAGCAACCACCGATGTGGTACCGGCTGGACTGACTAATCGCTTATCCGGTTTGAACGGTGTGCTCGGTGGTCTGAAAACCGACGGTGGGAAAACGACGAGTAAGGGCAAAGGCACGGCAGATCAGCAAGCTTCATTAACCGGTTCGATTGCGGCCACCGTAGTTGAAGTACAGGCTAACGGCAATCTGGTCATACGTGGAGAAAAACAATTATCGATGTCCGAAGGTGGTGAGGTCATACAAGTGTCGGGTGTGATACGTCCTGACGATGTGAGCGCCATCAGTACGGTGCAGTCGCGTCGTTTAGCTAATGCACAAATTGCTTATCGCGCCGCAGGTGACTTGGCCAATGCTACGCGCGCTGGTTGGGGTACTAGCGCCCTCTGGAAATTCTGGCCCTTCTAATCATGAGAAAGCCACTAATGAACAATCGTTTTATTAAGCAAATTGCTAGCACACTGATAGTGGCGCTAGCGTTAGTCCATCCAGCGCAAGCAGATCGCGTAAAAGATCTGGCCTCTGTAGCCGCTGTGCGCAGTAACCAGTTGGTAGGTTACGGCATAGTCGTAGGCCTGCAAGGTAGCGGAGATGGTGCACAGGTAGCATTTACTGTGCAGACAGTTCGCTCTATGTTGGTCAAGATGGGTGTGGGTTTGGATGGTCCGTTGTCAGACTTTGAACGAGCCGCCGCCGCTGCAGGTCGTATGGATGTGCAAAACGTAGCGGCAGTGATGGTAACTGCCGAATTACCTGGCATGTCCAAGCCAGGTCAGCGTATTGATGTCAACGTGGGCACGCTGGGTAAAGCCAGTAGTTTGCGCGGCGGTACATTGATACTGACGAGTTTGCGTGGTGTCGATGGCGAAGTCTATGCACTGGCCCAGGGATTGGTAACAACGACAGGTGTAGATGCCAGTGCCGCCGGATCGAAAGTATCCATAGGCGTACCCACATCAGCACGCATACCGAATGGCGCGACAGTCGAGCGTATTGTTGAGACGCCGTTTGATAAAACAGATTCAGTGGTTATCAATGTGCGCGATCAGGATTTCACCACCACGACAGCCATAGTCGATGCCGTGAATAAAACATTTGGTGCAGACACAGCCAAAGCCTTGGATGGTGTATCGCTAACCGTTCGTGCGCCGACGGATATGTCGAAGCGCGTAGCCTTCATGAGCATGATCGAGAACCTGGATGTGATTCCAGGTGAAGCAGCTGCCAAGGTGGTAGTGAATTCACGCACTGGTACCGTCGTTATTAGTCGTAATGTCAAAGTAACGGCCGCTGCTGTTTCACACGGTACGATTTCAGTCGCAATCGCAGCCACCAATGAGGTAAGCCAGCCGAATGCATTTGCTCCAGGTCAGACCGCTGCTGTACAAAATGCGAATGTGGCAGTTAATGAGCCTAATAAACCGATGTTCCTGTTCCAATCGGGAGTGGATCTGCGCCAGATAGTCGATGCAATCAACCAGGTTGGCGCATCGCCTTCCGCACTGATTGCCATACTGGAGGCATTGAAAAGCTCAGGCAGTTTACGTGCTGAGTTAGTCATCATCTAAGGGCAAGCTAATAAGAGTATGGCTATGAACGACTTCGACCTTCCTAAATCGTCACTCGACTTTGCCGGCATGGGCGCCTTGCGCGGTCAGGCACAGCGACGTGAAGAAAAAGCGACGCGTGAGACCGCAACGCAGTTCGAAGCGATGTTCATACAGATGATGCTCAAATCCATGCGTGAGGCCACAGAAAAAGAAGGCCTCATGACATCGGATCATGAAGAAGCCTTTCAAGAGATGTATGACCGTGAGCTCTCAGTGCAGCTAGCCAAGCGCAACACCTTAGGGGTTGCTGACATGCTGGTCAAAAGTATCAATCTCAGCAAGCAAGCTGGCCCAGACTACAAAGCCAAGGCAGATCCTATGGCCATCAACCCTGAACAAAAGTCTATGTCCTTAAGTACACCTAAGGCTATTGAGCTGATACGGCCAGAGAAATTTACTGTTAAGCCTCGTACCGTCACCCCAGTTGCTGATACGGGAGCTCAATAATGAGTGATCTTCTTGGAATCAGCAGTAATGCGGTCATGGCGTATCAACGTGCACTGGGCACGGTCAGTAATAACATTGCCAATGTCCATACTGAGGGTTACGTACGTCAGGAATCAGAGCTTGGTGAGGCAGCACCACGAAAAATGGGAACCGTCTACATCGGTACCGGTGTTCGTTTTGATGGGATCCGGCGTGCTTATGATGAATTTCTAGAAAAAAATCTTAGAAACACTACGAGTGAATTGAACACGCAACAGCCCATGGTTGACTTTGCGAATCGCATCGTGGATTTAATGGGTAGCGATACCGTAGGATTGCCACCAGCATTGGATAAATTTTTTGCAACGGCACAGCAGCTCTCCACGGATCCTGCTTCTACCATATTACGTGCACAGTTTTTGAGAGATGCCGATGGTCTAGCCGGGCGTTTTCAGGAACTATCATCACAAATGGCGACGATAGACACGGAGACCCGTGAATCTACCAATCAAACCATAGATCAGATCAATACCTTTGCTGCGCAAATCGCGCTGGTGAATAAACAATTGAGTCGTGAAGTTTCGATAGAGCGTCAGTCTCCCCAGCTGCTAGACCAACGTGATTTGTTACTTACAAAATTATCCAAGCTGGTCAAGTTGAATGTAACCACAGCCCAAAATGGCGCAGTTAATATTAGTCTGACAAATAACGGAAAAGTCGGCGTTATCGTTGATGGACAAAAAGCCTTCGAACTGGGTGCTACATTTGATGAGCAGGATTTGGGTCGGGTAACTATCCTCCTCGATCCCTACGGAACCAAAGAAACTGTACCTGGCATAGGCAATGGTCAGTTAGGTGGCTTGCTTACATTTCGTGAACAAATGCTGCAGCCCACACTGAGTCAACTAGATTTTCTTGCTAAAACTCTCGTCGATCAAATTAATACTATTCATACCAATGGTATTGATCTCAGTGGTCAGGTGGGCAAGAATCTGTTCAGAATAGATCAGGTATCAAAAACAGACCCATTGTCCGGCGAGGTGATGACATTAGATAAAGCCGCTGCTGGCATACGTTTGGCGATTGATGATCCTGCTAAAGTCGCCGCAGCAGCCTTATTTCGCGTCATAGAAAATGACAACAATCTATCCAATACAGATGCCACGCTGAGTTACGCAGCTAGTTATGCCGACCCTAAGATAGTGCCATCGATAGCGAGTATTCTTAAAAATAATCCCGACCCCAGTTCGGGAGTCAATGCGCCGTCAGAAAAACTCTTAGGTCAGATACCGTTGGGCAGTAATAACTGGAATTTGTATCTGGATGGTGCAACCAATAATCAGCAGCTGCAAATATTTACGCGCGACGGTCGTCAATTGATCGGTGCGCCTCTAACAGATTCAACCGAAGCACAATTACTCATCACAGAAAATAACGGATTTTTTGCGGGATCTACGTACACGACGCAGTATCTCAATCAATCAGGTGAAACGGGCTATAAACAATTATCGGTTTTTTATGGTTTACAAGCTAAGCCTGTTGAGCATTTTGCACAAGAGACGCAGTTCACCAAAGAGCATGATGTACTTCCTTCGGTTCGTACCTGGGTAGAAAATTATGGTCATGCAATCGACAAAGAGACAGTCAGTATTCCAGCCAACACCCTGACCATTAACGGTAAGGTATTGCCCCAGTTATTAGCGACATCTCCCTCGCGCACCATACAGGCCAGTGATATTGCTAATTGGATGAATCGCGCAGCGTATGGCATGTTACCTACAGTCTCTGTGAATGCTTTGACCACAGTAACCACCGATGTCGTCGATCCAACGGTTGGTATGTATATCAATGGTGTGTCGGTGCCGGCAGATGCGAGTCGAGCAACGCTTGATGATCTTGCAGCTTTCATTAATAACTCAATCGGCAGCTTGGCTAATGTTGAAGCCATTGTAAAAGACAGTAGGCTGATACTTAATAATGCCGTTGGCTATGGTGGACGCGATATTCAAGTCGGTCAGATGGACGCTGATGGTAAGTTAGTCAATGAACAAAATTACACAGGCATACTGAATTTTGCTCAAGATGGCGGCATCACCATAGGCTATGGACCAAATGGCAAGCTGGGTGATATGGAATTTCTTGGTAAACCAGTCGGTGCATATTTCACAGCAATTAAACCCAGAGAATATACCTCTGCCAAGATAGATGGCGCTCAAGTTCCCTCTAATGTAGAGAGTATTTTGGGTGATGCCATTACGATCAACGGAAAGGCGCTGGGGCCACTCGATCTGGGGCGGGCTTTGCAAGCTTCTGATATGACCTCGTGGATTAATAGCGTAGGCAGCACCTTCGATCCCCCGGTTGTTGCCAGTGCGAGTACAAAAATTGTCGTGCCACGTAACCAGTACAGAGACAATCTGGCTACGGGTAACCTCTCGCTCAATGGCGTTAGTATTGCTGGATCCGGTGTGGGTGGCAGTTATTTGAATGCGTCTGATTTGGTAACTGCGATTAATCTAGCTGAGACAGGTAATGTAAATACGACAACGACTAAACTGGATTTAAATCGCCCACTAGACATTAATGGTGTGCACATAGTTGGCAGTAATACTGATGGAACTTTTTCCTCCGATTCTGACCTTGTAGATGCAATTAACGATCATACGAACGAGACGGGTGTCATAGCTACTCAGGATGGCTCGAATATCGTTCTCAAGCATCTGATAGGTGGTGATATTGTGGTCGGTCCTACCGTCGGAGTGATAAGCACAACTGCAACCCGGCTTGATCTGACTAAGCCACTTGATATTAATGGTGTGAACATTACCGGCAGTAATGCCGATGGCAGTTTTGCATCCACAGCTGACCTTTTAAGAGCCATTAACGCTCGTACCAAAGAAACTGGTGTGAGTGTTGCCCAAAATGTAGACGATATTGTTCTCACGAATAAGACAGGCATTAGTATCAAGATAGGTCCGACGGCAACGGCGAATGCCCTGGGTGTAAAAGATGGCGCCTATTCCAACATAAATGCTCTAGGTGTGACCGATGGAACCTATTCAAAAGTAAAAGCCGAAATCGGCATAGATAAATCAATTACCTTGTCGAATCAGAGCGGTTCGGATATTCGGGTAGGGTCTTTATTTGGCGGTAATGTGCTCGCCATAGGAAATGGCCCTTACAGAGGTACGCTTGCACTCGAGAGTCAAGATGCCATACGCGTAGGTTTTGGTGTAACAGGTAGTCCGGCAGAACTGGCTAAATTAGGTTTGCGCACAGGCGCATACATAGACGGCGCAGCACCAGAAGATTTATTGGTATTTGTAACAGGTGAGGGCAGTGGCACGGTGGCGGGCAAGTTTGATGAGACGATGAAAGATCCGGTTGCACTCAATGCCGATAGAATTTCAACACTGCGCGCTCAAAATTTTGATGTTACCTTCACCTCGGATACTCGTTATCAAATTACCTGGACTAATCCGCAAAATAAAGTAGTCACCATTCTTGCAGAGCGTGATTACGATCCTAAGCGTGGGGTGGAGTATCAGGGCCTGAAATTCACACTTAACAAACCACCGGTCGTCGGCGATACTTTTCGTCTGGATGGTGACCATGATGGCACGGGAAACAATCAAGTCATATTGGACATGATTAGTTTGAAAAGTAAAAAAATTATCGGTGGTCCTAATGGCAGTACGATCTCGGAAAGTTATTCAGAGATGGTAGGCAAGGCGGGTAATTTATCCAACCAGGCTACGATCGCACAAACTGCGCTACAGGTGGTAAATGATCATGCAGTTGAAGCTCGCGACAGAGTTTCAGGCGTTTCACTAGACAATGAAGCGGCTGATTTGATTCGCTTTCAGCAAGCCTATCAGGCATCTGCTAAAACGATGCAGACGGCCAACACGCTATTCGATTCAATTTTACAAATACGCTAACGTTACTTAACTAGCGAGGAAACCTACTTATGCAAGTTTCGACCAGCCTGATGTTTGAACGAGCGATTACCCAAATGGGTATTACGCAGGATCGCCTATCCAAGACGCAGACGCAGCTAACGACGACTAAGCAAATCAATAAGCCCAGTGACGCACCTGATCAGGCTGCGACTATTACGCGTTTGAAATCAGCTATCGATAGACAAAATTCGTATGTCTCGACAATTAATTCCGTAAAAGACAAATTATCTCAACAAGAAACAGCGGCTAATAACGCTACCGACGTATTGGTTCGTTTAAAAGAACTTTCAGTTCAGGCGGCTAACGACACTTATTCTCCTGCTGATCGCAAATCCATAGGTATTGAAGTGCGACAGCTGCGTGACCAGTTATTGTCATTGGCTAATACGCAAGACGTAAATGGAAATTTTATTTTCTCTGGAAGCCGCGTGGGCAAGCAAGCATTTGCCTCCGATGAAAATGGTAAGCTGATTTACCAAGGCGATCAGACTGTTAGTTCAACCGGTGTGGGTGATCAAAGCGCAGTAGACATTAACCGATCTGGCACCAATCCTTTCGATAAAATCGTCCGTGTTGATGACAACAATAAAAAAACAGCCGTTGGATTTTTTCAAGTAATCGATGATTTGTCTGCAGCTCTACAAACGAATGACTCAGGCAGCATTAAACGTGCGGTTGGCGAAGTTCAAACCTTACAACAAGGCTTGTCTGATAGTTTAGCCAGCATAGGTGCGGCGACTAACAAGATAGACAATCAGGCGTCACTAGCTGAGGAAAATATCTTGCGCATGAAAACAACGCTATCGCAAGTTGAGGATACCGACTATACGAAAGCTATTACAAACATGAACAAAGATATGCTCGCCCTTCAAGCTGCACAAAGTAGCTTCGCAAAAATATCTCAATTGAATTTGTTCGACTACATCAAGTAATTCTCAGCCAGAGAGTGCAGCAGCGATCTTTAGCGGCCTTCGTGGCCGCTTTTTTTTGCCTATACATACCAGTGTGTTTCCTATGCTTGTCTTTGCTATGTCTTTAGGTGGCAATGATTTGCTGACCATGCTGGCTTAACGTTGGTGTGTGCCCAATCTGGACATGACGAGTAAACCTAGAGCTCAAGGTGTTGGAAAGAAGAGTTCGGTGGTAGTGAGAGGTGATAGTGCAGATCGTATTTAGCCGATACCAACTGAATAATGAAGCATTGCTTTACTGTAGTACTCAGCTATTACGGATTCAAACGACAAAAAAATACGGAGGTGTTTCCACCTCCGTATCGTTGATCTGAGCAAGCTAGCCTTGTGAGCCAGCTTCTGCAGTGATTACTTCAACAGAGACAGCACTGATTGCGGTTGCTGATTTGCTTGAGCCAACATCGCTGTAGCGGCCTGCGAAATGATCTGCTGCTTCGCCAATGAGCTGGTCTCAGTTGCGTAGTCAGTATCCAAAATACGGCTGCGCGATGCAGAAATATTCTGGCTGGCTTCAGACAAGTTGTTAACGATGTAATCCATACGATTGTTCAACGCACCCGAATTAGCCTGGGATTTGCTGATGGTCTCGATAGCTGCATCGATAGCCACGATGGCCTGATTAGCACCAGTAACGGTAGAGACGTCAACCTCATTAATCTTCAGGCCATTGTCTGCACCACCAAAGGTACCCTGACGGAAGCCTAACAATTCCAGGTTAGGTATACCTTCGTTACCACCTTTAACCGTGAATTTGTTATCTGATTCCATGGTGACTTGCGAATAATAAGTCACAGCAGTTGCCGAACCAGCGGCTGAACCGATACCAATACCTGTCAGGCCGATGTTAGCTGCGGTTGCTGATCCGATCGAGATGTTGCGACCATCGGTTGCACGCAATTCGATACCGTCACCCCAGGCGGTAGCAACAACGCCGGTACGATCGGATACATCATTAAATGAGTCGATAACAGCATTGCGAGTTACCGCATTAGCAGTAAATGTTACGCCATTAAGATAGACATCGGCTGTTGTACCAGCAGTGAAGCCTTCGCCACGAATCACATTGGGTGAAGCTTTTGCACTCACACCAGTCAAGTCGGTTTTACGATTGATTGCAGCAGCGATGGCAATCGCGCTAGCTTCGCGAGTTGAAGATGCTGCCACTGTATCGGAGGCTGTATCGTCGGTGGCGAGTGCCTGGCCAATAGCTACACCGTTAATAATCAACGCATCATTACTCAACAAGCCCGTTGTTGTATTACTTGGTGCTACGGCAACATAGTCTCCCGATTCGTCATATGTTCCTTCAGCTGCTGTGGCGCGTTTGTAGGTATTGTACAAAGCGGTATCAGATGCATAGGTGCCATTACGCAGGCCACTGAAGGCTTCAACGTTTTGATCGCCCGTTTGGAAGCTGACATCGATAGAACGGCTATCCAGAGTATAAAGATTGTAGCTGCCAACAAAGGTGCCGGTATCGCGTACACCGGTTGCAGTTGCTGTCAGTGTAGTAAATGCGATGTCTATGTTACGACCATCTTTGGCGACCAAGCTTACGCCCAACGTGTCGTCTTCAGTGTCAATCGCAACTACGCCAGTTTGTTCCGACTTTGCATTAATGGCTGTAACAGTTGCTTTACGGCTTAATGACGTGCTAGCAGCGCTGGTCGAGAATGAATCGGTTGTTACGCCATTGATAGTGATCGTACCAGTGACAGCCACTGCAGTCATACCGCCGGTGCCTGATACGTAGTTAGAATCAACTTTGGCATAAACGCCGCTTAATTCAGATTTTTTGTTGATGGCAGCTGCTTTAGAAATCGCACTAGCGCTTGCCGCTACCGAAGAAGCATTATCATCTAGCGC